>Ga0265297_10000602_pt1 | contig 103405 bp, 117 predicted proteins | sample Munlanlwell13791_FD_192502 | JGI IMG/M metagenome (GOLD analysis project Ga0265297, IMG submission 192502) | Leachate microbial communities from a municipal landfill in Southern Ontario, Canada - Leachate well 137-91 | ecosystem: Engineered > Solid waste > Landfill > Unclassified | place...
AAAATGTTCTCGTCAAGGCGCAATTATTGAAACAGAACACGGAAAAGCAAGAATCACAAACCGCCCGTCCCAAGAAGGAAGCGTTCAGGCCGTTCTTGTGAAATAATTATTTCCTCTTTTTTAAAGACTTTTTATTTAATAATAAATCAATTTTCTTATCGATTAACCCAACCTTTTTCTCTATTTCTTTTATTCTCTTATTCTTTTTGACATTTAAAATAAAGTTTATGATAAGATATATCACATAAATGAGAAATAAGACTCCGATTGCTTTTAACAGGGTGATAATGCTTGTTACACTACTCGCTATCTGTGGAGATATAAACTCGGCGACTTCGGAAAGGTTCTCCAATTCCATTAATAACAATTGTTATAAGAGTTTTTAAATTTACTCTGGTCGGGCATCAAAACACTTAAAAAGCAAGTTAATCATTTAGTTTTATGGAAGAGAAAAAAGGAAAATTCGTAAGAGTAAAGTGCTCCAAATGTAAGAGCCCACAGATTATTTTTGGCAAGGCTTCAACTAAAGTGAGATGTCTTGGATGCAATGCGATTCTTGCACTTCCTTCAGGAGGAAAAGCTAAAATCCGTTCGCGAGTTGAAGAAGTCCTTTAATTCTATAAATTTAAATAAGACTCTTATTTTATAACAAGATGGAAGAAGGAGATATTGTGTTGTGCACTGTGAAGGAAGTTTCTAATACAGCTACGACTGTAAAACTTGAAACGGGAGAAGAAGGGATTATAATTTCTTCTGAAATAGCTCCTGGAAGAATAAAATTTATGCGTCAGTATGTAATTCCTAACAAAAAAGTGGTCTGCAAGGTTCTCGGCAATTCTAATGGACATCTTGCTCTTTCGCTTAGAAGGGTAAGTTCAAGGGAGAAAAAAGAAGTAATGGAGAATTTTAAGCAGGAGCAGGCGATGAAGATGTGTTTTAAGCAAATATTTGGAGAAGAATCTGACAGAGTAATTCAAGGTATACTAGAGGATTTTAAAAATATTCAAGGATTCATTTCTAAGGCAAGAGAAGAAGAGGATATATTGAAGAAATATATTCCAAAAGATAAGCTTGATGCGATAAAAAAAATTCTTGAAAAAAAGAAAAAAAGTCATGAGTTAAAGTATGACCTGTCCCTGAAATGTCTTGAAGAAGACGGGCTTAACAGGATAAAAGAGGTTTTTAAAGAAAAAGAACCTGAGTTGACGATTAGCTATATTTCTGCAGGGAAATTCAAGGCAAAATTGGTTGTTGAAGATTTCAAGGAAGGAAAAAAGAAAATGAGTGAAATTCTTGAGAGGATTGAAAAGAAAGCTAAAGAAAACAAATGTGAATTTTTTGCAAGTGAAGAAAAATGATGATAAAATATAAGGGGACGATAAGGAATAATGATAAGAAAATGTCCAAAATGTAACAGGTATACCTTAAAAGACAAATGTCCAAAAGATGGTTCTAAAACTGAAGAAGTACAATATAAATTCAAAAAGATACGAGATGCTCTTAAGTAAACTATTGTACCGAATTATCTTCTTCAACAATTTCTTCTATAGGGACTCTTGTTAAATCACTTACAAGGTCGCCTTCTTTTAGGTTAATTATTCTGACGCCCTGTGTTGCACGACCCATTACTCTTATGTTTTTCATTCCTGTTCTGATTACTATCCCTTTTTCTGTTGTAACGATGATATTGTCTTCTTCGCTAACAGATTCGGAAGTGACAATCCTGCCTGTCTTGTCTGTTACTTTCATGTTTATTACTCCTTTTCCTGCCCTTCCAGTAAGTCTGTAATCTTCAATTGGGCTTCTTTTGCCGTAACCTTTTTTAGTTATAGTCAAAATAGAAAACTTTTCTTTATCTTCAATTGGGAGAACTTCTAAGGAGACTACTTTGTCGTCCTTGTCTAATTTAATCCCTGCAACGCCGTAAGATGCTCTTCCCATAGGTCGGACATCATTGCTGTTGAACCTTATTGCCTGACCCAATTCTGTGACCAAAAGAACTTGTTGTTTATCTTTTACTGGCTTAACATCAATCAAAATATCATCTGTTTCAGAGACTTTTATCGCTTTTATGCCCCCGCTTCTCGGACTGTTAAATTGAGACAGACTAATTTTTTTGACAATTCCTTTTTCAGTAGCCATCATCAGGAAGTCTTTAAACTCTTTCACAGCCAAAATAGAAGTAACATTTTCGTCTTTTAATGAAAGTAAGTTAACTATGGCTTTTCCCTTGCCGACCTTAGCGGAATCGGGGATTTCGTAAGCTTTTAGCCAGTGGACTTTTCCCTTGTCTGTGAAGAAAAGCATATAGTCGTGAGTTGAACAAGTTAGGAGTTTTTCTACAAAGTCACTTTCTGTGAGGTCAGAACCGATGACTCCTTTACCGCCCCTCTTTTGTTCTTTATACTGCTCTAAATCAATTCTTTTTATATAACCTTTATTTGTTATCGTCACCACAACGTCTTTTTTATTAACCAGGTCTTTTTCTTCAAATTCTTTCATATTGCCAACAATCTTGGTCTTACGATTGTCTCCATAGTTATCTTTTAATTCATTTAATTCTTTCTTTACTATTTTCAATATCTCTTCTTCACTTCCAAGAATCTTCTTTATTTTCTCTATCAAGTCTCTTAAGCTTTTTTCTTCATCCTTTAATTTATCAAACTCAAGGGAGGTGATTTGGTGAAGTTTCATCTCAAGAATTGCTTCTGTCTGACTGTCTGAAAGAGAATACTTTTCTTTTAACTGCTGTCCTGCTTCTGTCTTGTTTTTTGCAGAACGGATTAATCTCACAACACTATCAATATTTTTTTGAGCTACAAGAAGACCTTCAACAATGTGAAGTCTTTTTTCTGCGTGATCTAAGTCATATTCATTTGATTTTCTTATTATTCTTTGCCTGTGATTTACATAAACATTTATGTAGTCTCTTAATGAAAGAAGTTTAGGTGTTCTTCCAACGAGGGCAAGCATATTAACATTAAAACTTGTTCTAAAAGGGGTGTATTTATACAACCGATTTAATGTAAATTTTGGGTCGGCTCCTTTTCTTAATTCAATGACAACTCTGACCTTGCCTTTTGAAGATTCGTCTCTCAGGTCAGAAATATCCGGTAGTTTTTTATCTCTTGAAAGCACGGCAATTTGTTCGACTAATTCAGCCTTGTTAACCTGATATGGAAGTTCTGTTAATATTATACGAACTTTGTCAGATTTCTTTGACTCTTCAATCTCTGCAGCCCCTTCAATTATTAACTTACCCCTACCTTCAGTGTATATTCTTTGAATTTCTCCACTTATTCTGCCTCCTGTCGGGAAGTCTGGTGCTTTTATAGCTTTTATCAGTTCCTTGTCTTCGCAATTTGGATTTTCTAAATAAGTTAATATCGCATCACAAGTATTATTAATATTGTGTGGGGGGATATTTGTAGCCATCCCAACTGCAATACCGTTCGCTCCATTAAGCAAAAGATTTGGAATTTTTCCTGGGAGAATTATTGGTTCTTTTAGGGTGTTATCATAGTTGTCCATCATCTCTACGACATTCTTATCTATGTCTTTTAAGAGTTCTTCGCTTATTTTTTCCATTTTAGCTTCGGTATACCTTGATGCGGCCGCGCTATCGCCGTCTCTTGAGCCAAAGTTACCTTGACCGATTACTAGGGGATATCTTAATGAAAAGTCCTGAGCCATACGGACCATTGCTTCATAAATAGATGCGTCTCCGTGGGGGTGATATTTCCCCATAGTGTCTCCGACAATTCTACCAGATTTTTTGGTTTGCTTATTATGAAATAAACCCATTTCGTTCATTGCCCAAAGAATTCTTCTCTGAACTGGTTTAAGTCCGTCCTCAGCTGCAGGCAGAGCCCTTGCGACTATTACGGACATTGCGTAGTTGAGATAAGCCTCTCGCATCTCCTCAGAAATTTCCACATCAACGAGTTCTTTAGCCTGAACACTTTCTCTTAACTTCTTCTTTTTATCTTCAAATTCTTTTGCTTCTTTTTCTGCCTTGTCTATTTCTTTTATCTCACTTACATTTCCATTTTCAATTATTTCTTTGGTCATCTTCTATGTATTGCCTTTAGAGAAGGTTTAACTTTCTTATTTAATTTCTTAGATTTCTTCTTTAAACTCTTTTCGGCTTCTTTAATTTTTCCCTTTGTTGTAATCAATATTGGAAAGCCGTTTGACTCAAAACCGCAGTCAAAACATTTTTGCCGAGGAATTATCCCCAGCAGATTCCATATTCCAAATATATATCTAACATTATGCGATTTGCATTTGGGACAAAAGAAAACTTTGACAACATCATTACAATCACATTCCTCTTCCCCACAACATTTAAAATTGGGTATATTTTTATTTGTCATTATAAATCTACCTCTGCCTTATCGGCGTTTTGTTCAATAAATTCTTTTCTTGGGGCGACTGCATCTCCCATCAAAAGCGAAAAAGTTTCGTCTGCCTCAACGGCATCTTCAATCTGAACCTGTTTTAACCTTCTTGTCTTTGGATTCATCGTTGTATTCCATAACTGTTCATCATTCATTTCTCCGAGACCTTTAAATCTACTAACCTCGCATTTCCCTCCGAGTTCTTTTAATTTTGACTTCAATTCTTCTGCACTATAAACATAGTATTCTTTTATTCCTTTTTTTATCTTATAAAAAGGGGCGACCGCAATAAAGATGTGCCCTGCTTCAATGAGTAGTGGAGTATACCTATAAAATAAAGTTAAAAGTAAGGATTTTATGTGTTGTCCGTCTACGTCAGCATCAGCCATGATTATTATCTTATTGTACCTTAATTTATTTATATCAAAACTTTCACCAACTCCTGTTCCTATAGCAGTTATTAAATTTGAAATCATTTCTGACGAAAGAGCTTTTGCAGGATTTGATTTTTCAACGTTGAGAACTTTTCCTCTTAAAGGTAAAATTGCCTGAGTTTCTCTGTCTCTTCCTCCTTTGGCTGTTCCGCCTGCAGAATCTCCCTCAACGACATAAAGTTCGGTTAATTCTCTTTTCTTACTTGAACAATCTGCTAACTTTCCTGGAAGACCGCTCCCTCCACCCAACGCATTTTTTCTTCGGACAAGGTCTTTAGCTTTTTTTGCCGCCTCTCTTGCCCTTAAAGCAGAAGTTGCCTTGGTTAAAATTGATTTTGCGACCGCAGGATTCTCCTCAAGAAAATCTGTAATCGCTGAAGTTGAAATGGAATCTATTATCCCTTTAATTTCTCCATTCCCCAGCTTTGTTTTTGTCTGACCTTCAAACTGAGGATTTGACATTCTAAGAGAGATTACTGCGGTTATACCTTCTCTTACGTCTTCCCCACTTAATTTCTGTCCTTTCTTTAAGATTCCTTTCTTTGTTCCATAATCATTAATTACTCTTGTCAGGGCAGACTTTAGACCTATAACATGAGTTCCCCCTTCAATGGTGTTTATACTATTAACAAATCCAAGTATACTTTCATTATATGACTCTGTGTATTGAATAGCAACTTCGGTTATGGTTCTTTCTTCTTCTCTCTTAAAATAAATGGGTTTTGTATGAATTACTTTTCTCGTTTTATTTAACCATTTTACAAATTCTATTAATCCTCCTTCGTAATGAAATATTTCTTTTTTGCCTTCTTCACTCCGCAAATCTTTAAGAACAATTTTTAGTCCTGCATTTAAAAAACAAGTTTCTCTAAATCTTGTTGACAGGGTTTTGTAATCAAATTCTGTTGTTGAAAAAATGCGTTCGTCTGGTTTAAATATGACCTTGGTTCCGTGTTCTGACAGGTCACAGTCTCCAAGAACTTTCATATTATGGAGGGGTTTGCCAATTTCATAGCTTTGGGAGTAAATTTTCCCTTCTCTTCTAACCTCAACATCCATAATCTTTGAGAGTGCCGCAACGACAGAAATCCCTACCCCGTGAAGACCTCCCGAAACTGCATAGGCTTTATTGTCAAACTTGCCCCCTGCGTGAAGTTTTGTTACAATTATCTCCATAGCTGGTTTTTTGTAGACTGGGTGTTCATCAACAGGCATTCCCCTCCCATCATCTTCAACTTCTACAGAGCCGTCTTTATTGAGTGTTATTTTTATAGTTGTACAAAATCCTGCCATATGTTCATCAACAGAGTTATCAACTACTTCGTAAATTAAGTGATGGAGACCATATTTATCAGTAGAGCCAATGTACATTCCAGGCCTTTTCCTAACAGCTTCAAGACCTTCTAAAACGGTTATGTCCTTTGCAGAGTATTTTTCAGTCATATAGTTCACCTTATATAACAAAAAATAAAATATCCTTTATAAACATTTGCGTCTAAAAAAAGCTATTTATCGTCGGTAAAAGCAAAAACAGCAGAATTAAGTTTTTATTAAGTCAAGCATCTTTTTGTATACATTTGCAGTTATATAGCAATCCCCCAGGGCACTATGAGCCTTACTATAATCAACTTTAAAGTAACCGGCAAGAGTCTGTAAACTATTTCTTAAATTAAAAGAAACGAAATTTTTTCTTTTAAGAGCCGACCAAATGTGCATAGTATCTATAAAATCATGAGAAAAAGAAGGTATTAAATCTCCTTGTCTGAATAATTCATTTAAAAACCTTATATCAAAGGTTATATTATGCCCTAATAATGGTTTCTCTTCAAGATTCTTTTTATTTATGAACTTGTTAATTTGACTACATGCTTTTGGAGGCTCAAGAGCAATCTTGTGATGTTCTGACAGATTAATTTTATTTATTTCCAGAGCTTTAGGGTCTATTGCATAGTCTTCATGTTTGACTAAAATATGTTTTCTGTTTATTATTTTTAAAAAATCTTTATCAACATCTATGTGGAGCATTCCAACAGTAAGAACTTTGTTATATCTCTGTGAAAGACCTGTGGTTTCCGTGTCAATAACTATCATTTCCATAGACAAAGTAAAAAAGGTTCGTTTAAATCTATTTCGTTACTCATCTATATAAGAAAACTCTAAGTATTCCGAGTTATAAGTCGGAGGTTCAAGAACTCTTGCGATTTTTAATCCTGTTTGAAGGTATACCTTTTCTACATCTTTTATATTTAGAATAACCCTTTTTTTAGAATTGTCAACATAATAATTCTTGGTAATTTTACTTATCTGTTTTGAAACTTTTCTTATATTTTTGGGATAAACTGCAAAGTAAATAACATTGCCTTCTTTAGTTTTATGACCAAACGGAAGAGTTTTGTAATTTTTAAGACGATTGATATACTGATGTAAGTCTTTAGTTTTTGCCGTACAAAGGTGAATTTTTAATCGGTCTTTTCTAAAATAATTCAAAATTCTTAACCCTGACTTTTTTGAATCAAAAATTGTGTAGGTGTCTTTGTTAATTTGATAATTCTCAGTTACAATATTAAAATTCGTCTCCGAAATTTCAAACTCGTTTAAGTTCAGAAAACTTATTGAATCTTTTATAGAAGAAACAAAGGAGATTATTTCTTTTTCTTTATCCGGGATTAAAGGAAGCTCTAATCCTACTTTATTTTTACCTAACTCTTTAGAAATTTCTTTAATCATATTTTTCTCTTTATTCTGCAAATCTTTTTCTGGACTGATTAAAAAAGAAGGATGAAATCTAAATTCATTTATGTAGAGAGAAAGTTTTTTTATCTTATTTAAAGTTACTAATCCTAATGGAAGGTAAATATGAATATGAAAACTTTTATTGAATTTCTTTCTAACTTTTTTTAAAATTTTTAACAACTTTCTAAAATAAACCATCGGGTCGCCCCCTGTTATTCCTATTCCTTTTGCATTACTTTCTTTTATTTCCTTAAAAATGTCCTTTATTCTCTTAATCTGTCTTTCATTTGCGGATATTTGGTGACATTTTTTTCTCGAGTTACTTAACGAACAATACCAGCAATTCCTAGAACACTTGCCTCCCATAAATAAAACGAGTTTTTCCCCCTTAAGGCAGTATTTACAACCCTCAGCAATACCATTTATGCAGTAAGAATCAAATTTGGTTTTCATAAACTTAATAAAAATTGTCAGTTTATAATTTTATAGATTAATCAATTAAATCAAGACTCTGAATTAAATCTGTTCGTCCGTTGTATTTCCTTATAGTTTGTTCATATTCTTTAGATAATTTTTCTCTAACTTCTTTTCCGAATACTAAGGGGCCGATACAAAAAATTAGATAATACGCAATTACGTGCTGACTTGGACTGTATCTTCTTTTTAATTGATAAAGAGTTTCCTGTGTCTTTTCTGTTACTCTTCTTTTTGCCCTGTCACTAAGAGAAAAATCCAACCCCTTTAGTAATTCTGCTATATCTTTTGAGTTCGCTCTTCTTCCAGAAGTGTAAATTTCATCAAACCATTGGTTATTCATATTCCCCAAGTTATGTTCTTCTTTCTTTTAATCTGTGCAATTTCCTGCAAGACAGATTTTTCTTCAGAGGTAAGAAGGTCTTTGTTTTCCTTAAATTTTCTAAATTCAGTTTCGCTTAGATTTGTATAGAGATTTTCCCCTACTCTCAGTTGCCTTTCAAAATTTACTCCCGGCATAGAAATTGCTACTTCTTTTCCAGATTCCACTTCAGATATACTATTTTTATCTTCCTGGATTTGTTTTATCTGACCGATTTTTTCATCTTCATTATTTATGAACCTCAACTCTTTTTTTAGTTTTCCTCCTTCAACCCTAACCCCAAAGATTGCAGGATTAGAATTTCTAAAGATAAAATCAAGAACAGAAATTTTACAGAGATTTGGAAGTTCTTCTAATTTTCTTCTTTCCATTTCATTAATTTTTTCTTCTTTCCATTTCTCAAAGTCCTCAATTAATTTGTATACTACTGGATTTGTGATTATTCTTACTTCTTTTACATCTTCATGGGTTACATCTTCCGAAATTTTAACATTAAAACCTAAAATTATTCTATCTTCCTCAGGTAATGCATTTGCAATATAAATATCTTTTTTATTTACAAGCCCTATCTCTGCTTTTATTACCTGGACCTGTTTCTGTCTTAGTAAAACAAGAAGAGCTTCAAGAGAACCTAATGAATCTGCTTTGACTATAATCCCTTTTTTATCTGTTTTTATTTCCTCGGAGATTTCTTTCTTAAATTCTTTTTTTATCTCTTCTAAATCACCTTTTAAAATTTGAAAAGGCATTCCAGGTAAAATATCTTCCTTTGAAGCAATGTTTAATCTTATACCTGCAGAAGCCCTAACTTCTTTTTTAGACTCAAAACTTTTCCCTAGGGGTTTTACTTCCTGGATATTTCTTATTTTTGTAAGAATAGGTTCTCCAAACGAACCTATGACAATTTCGTCCCTAATTGAAAGACTCCCTTCATAAAGGATGGACTCTAAGTACACCGAAGACTTATCTTTCTTTACTTCCAATATTATTCCTTTTCCACCTTCTTTTATACCAATTCGGTTTTTAAGAAATTTTTGTGACAGTGCTGTAATCATCGCAAGAATTTCAGAAATTCCCTCGCCAGTTCTCGCTGAACAGGGAACAACAGCCACATTTTTTGTAAAGTCGGTTATTTTAGAATATATTTCTGCGTTGAATCCGAAAGAATTCAAAGCTCCGACTATTGTGTAAAATTTTTCCTCAAAAATTTCTTTTACATTTAACGCCTGTTGATTAACAGACTCGGCCGAAAGATTAGACTCTGAAGTCTTCCATCCTGAAATGTTATCTATTTTATTTAGTGCTATTATGAAAGGCGTCTTATTATTTTTTAAAATTTGAAGCACCTCTGAAGTCTGGGGTTTTATTCCATCGTTTATATCAATTACTAGAATTGCTATATCTGCGAGAGAACCGCCACGTTTCCTTAGATTTGTGAATGCTGCGTGACCGGGAGTATCAATAAAAAGGATTCCTGGAATTTCCAGAGGGATGTTAAATTTTTTTAAGATTAAACCTGCTTTTTCTTCAATGAAATCTTTCGGTAATGTCGTAAATGAAATCTTTTGGGTTATCCCCCCTTCTTCGCTTTCCTGAACAGAGGTAGCCCTAATTTTATCAAGTATACTTGTTTTTCCATGGTCAACATGACCGCAAACAGTTACTATTGGCTGACGGAGGTTGTTATCTTCAGTTATCATATAAAAGAAGGCATATTTGGGCTTAAAAATATTATGGAATTTGATTATATTGAAATAGAAAGATTTAAATAGTATTATGAATATATATTCATAACTAAAATAGGAGAAAAATATGGCTGGATTTGATAGAACTGGACCACAAGGGCTCGGACCTATGACTGGAAGAGGAATGGGGCTATGTGGAAGTGGAATGCGTAGAGGATTTGGACTTAGAAGAGTGGCTACTCTAACAAAAGATGACGAAAAGAAAATCCTTGAAGCAGAACTAACAGAAATTGATTTAGAAAAGCAAGAAATTGAAAAAAGACTAAAGGAATTAAAGTAATTTCTTGCCTTTTCTTTTTAATTAATTTTATAAATCTTTGTGAATTATTATTTATTATGGTAAGACCGCGAAGGATGAGAAGGATTTTTTGCAATCCTAATGTGACTTATTTTAAGCCACGGGGGATTCCCCTAAGAGCCTTAGAAGAAGTTGAAGTCGCATTAGATGAGTTTGAGGCAGTTAGATTAAAGGATTTAGAGGGTTTTGAACAAGAAGAATGTGCAAAGAAAATGAATATTTCACAACCAACTTTTCATAGACTTTTAATCTCTGCACGGAAGAAAATTTCTGACGCAATAATAAACGGGAAGGCAATAAAAATAAACAAAGAAAATGAAATTTGAACTTGAAGATTTAGAAAAGAAATACGAACTTGAACTAGATATAATTGTAGCTGAAATTAAAGAATCTAAGGCTAAATCTATTTTAGTCCAGCTTCCAGACGGGCTTAAACCCTGGGCAGTCCCGATAGTTAAGTACTTAGAAGATAAGACTTCAGTTGACGTAAAGATTTGGCTCGGTTCTTGTTTTGGTGCTTGCGATGTTCCAAAAAGCGATTGCGATTTGTTGATTCAGTTTGGTCACGCTAAATGGGCTTAACTTAATGCCTGTGCCAGAGTAGAGCAATCACAAGAGATTTCATAAGTATCTGTTAAAACTCTGCCGAATCTTCCTTTTCTAAAAAGTGTTAAAGGAAGTGCCATCTCTTCTTGCTGAATTTTTATTATTTCAGGTACTCTCTCTAAAGATAAAATTTCTAAGTTCCCAACGTGGGTTCTAAGGTTTTCTCCGATTATTAAAGGCCCTAATTCCTTTCTAGTCTGATCTCCTAAATATACCTTTTCAGGAGTTCTTCCGTATTCCTTTTGAAAAGCTTCTACAGCCATTTGTATTTTTAAATCTGCATGTTCCATACTTTCCATAATGATTACTTTTCACTTATAAACCTTTATGAACTTATAATCCTTAGAATTATTATGAAAAAAGAGATAATTAATTGGAAATTTTTTCTCAGAGTCTCATTGCTATTCTTAATATTATTTATATTTTATAAATTTGGTTCTCCAGCATCTGTGATTGTTTTATTAGGATTTATCTTTCTTCTTTTTCTTCTTTTAAAGGGGGTTCTTTACAAAAAGATTGATAATTCTTTAAGTAAGAGATTCCCATTCCTTTCAAAGTTAAATCCATTTGTTAAGAAGATAATTATTATATTTGTTTTTGTTTTGGTTTATATAGCCCTAAAACAAGTTATATTTTGGGTTTTGGGATTATTTGGTGTAGATGTTCAGCAGATAATAAATGAGAGTATAAATCCATAAAAAAGGTTGCTCAACCTCGGCACCTCGGTTCGATGACGCCCGGACGAGGAATCGAACCTCGGTACCCCGAAGGGTCAAGCTTTCCAGGCTTGTGCAATACCACTATGCGACCCGGGCTTAAAAATTATAAAATTAGAAGGCTTTTAAGACTTACTATTTATTTATAGAGTCCAGATAAATTTCATTTACTTTTTCCCAATTAATAACATTAAAATAATCTTTTATGTAATTAGCTTTCTTGTTTTGGTGTTTTAAATAATAAGCGTGCTCCCACATATCTATTGTTATTAGGGGGATTTTGCCTTCAGATAGGGGGGTGTCCTGGTTTTTTGTAGTTATTATCTCAATTTCCCCTAAATTATTTGTCACAAGCCAAACCCACCCGCTTCCGAACAATTTCATTGCAGTATCAGAGAACCGCTCTTTAAATTTTTCGTAGCTTCCGAACTTCAAAATTATTTCCTCGGCTATTTCTCCTGAGAACTCAACATCTTTTTTAAGTATGCTCCAAAGGAAGTTGTGATTAACAAATCCTCCACCAAAATCCCTTACAGATTCTCTGATTTCTTCAGGCAAATCATTTAAATTTTTTAAGAGTTTTTCTGCCGGAAGTTCTTTAAGTTCTTCGTGACCTTCAAGAACCTCATTTAATTTGTTGTTATAGGCTTTATGATGCCCCCTATAATGGACTTCCATCGTTTCTCTATCTATAAAAGGCTCCAAAGAATCATAATCATAAGGAAGAGGTTCTAATTTGTATTCCATAGAATTCTAGAGATTTCTAATTTAAATATTTTTGGCTAATCGACCATCTCAATTTTTATCTTAACGGTTCTTGGGATAGAAATTCTCATAATATTATGTAGAATTTTCTCGTTTGCAGGGAGAGCAATTACTCTTTTGTGTATCCTCATTTCAAATCTATCAAAAGTCGCTGTTCCGTTACCGCAGGGAGATTTTCGTGTAGTTATTTTAAGTTTTTTTGTAGGTAACGGGATTGGTCCGGAAATAGGAATACCTGCACCGCTTGAGATGGTCTTTATTCTGTCAATTACTTCGTTTAACTTGTCTATTTCAACACTTTGTAATTTAATCCTTACCTTGCTCATTAGACATTGACAAAAATTATACTTTTAAATCTTACTATACGATTTTGGGGATTATTTAGTCTCTGAACTCACCTTATTTCCTAAAGAATTATCATAGAGATTTGTCTTTTTTTCTGAACTCCCTGTTTCTTCCATACTCTTTTTTTCATTTTCCCCCCTTAAATCTGTAGATTTTTTACCTTCCTCTTTAATAATAACTGGTTTATTTGACATTTCTTTCTTATTATTTTTCTCAAAGGTAATTTTAGCTTCGTACCCCTTTAATCTCTTAAGCTCGGTCTCCTTTTCAGCAAGTTTCTTTTTTGCTTCATTTATCTTCTGTTTTCTTAACCTTTCTTCTTTTATTCTCTTTATTTCCTCTGATTTTTCTTTTATTTTTCTTTGAAGTTCCTCTAATTCTTTTTCCTCCTTATTATAAAATTTTTCTCTCTTTCTAAAGAGTAGGACTAAGAAGAGGATTATAACAAAGAGGATTATACCTAAGAAAAAGACACCGATAATCCAGATGTTTGACAAAAGGTATTCCCTAAAGGGAAAGATTTGGGAGACCATTGAATCATTGCTTTCGTTTAAATTTACGTTTTCTTCTGAAAGCAGACTTGAAGAGTTAACTTCAATTGTCTCAAAATTTTCATCTAAACTCTCAGATTCTCCATAAATGGATATTGTGCAGGTTGCAGGCAAACAATCAATTAATAATGGTTCTGAAATCGTCTGATTTTCAAAGTCTTCGTCACGCACTTTTTCTCCCCCCCTTAAGATAATAACTTGGTATTTAACTTTCTCTTCGTTAAGTGAAAAAAAAGTAGCTTTAAAGGTTCCACCTTCTGCAATACCCTCCTTCATTACAAGAAGGGGACCGCCTTCCGATTTCCATGCATATAGTTTTACATGGTCTCCCGGATTAGTTTTAACGGTTATTGGCTCGTCCATAGAAGCTACAAGGGATAAAGATACTATAAAAGCTAAAAATATAATCTCTTTTTTCATAATCTTTAAAAGACCGGGGTATTTAAAAATTTTCCTGTAATCAGATTTACAATCCAATCCCAAATTCCTGAGTCAGATGTCCTTTCATCAAAAGAGCTTACAGAGAAAGACTCGTCTAAGGTTACATTTAAAACACTTCCATTAATATCAAATTCGTATAATCCTCCTGTAAGAGTACTATTAAAAATCAATGCAAAGGTGCCCCAGCTCAATGCTGAGCCATTCTTTGAACTTGTGACTAATTCGTAATCATTCAATAAATTTCCGTCTTTTTTTACTTGTATCAAGCTTCTTGTTGGGGTAAAAGTTGACCAGAAGCTTATCCTTTCAAAGTTATCTACTGTTGCTCCACTTGCAGGCCAACTTCCATAAACGTTAGATATTGGTGTGTCGTCGGAACCATTAGATAAATAGAAAGTCAAGGAATAGTTATCTGATTTATGCCCGGCCCCATCACTACAGTAAACAGTTACATCATATTTCCCTGGTAAGACATCTTTAACATTATCAGAGTCATCTACTATTATAAATTCTGAAGCCACAAGATTATTGGAAAACGTTGAACCCGAATAGCTATGCCAGACTGAACAGCAACCGATTTGTTCCCCGTTGTATTGGACAATGTAATTCCCATATCTTGGAACTGAAGGACCTGATTCATCATCTTGGCAAAAGAAGTAGATTCTGTCTCTGTTCATAGGGAAGTGTATAACAGAGTTATTTGGAATTGTTGCACCTAATAACTTCGGTTTTGCTGCAGGCAATACAGAGATATTCATATTTATCTCGTCCTGAAGCTGACCATCAGAAGCGATTATATCAAAATTATACTCTCCTATATGTTCTTCAGTTAATTTGTTATTGTTCTCTGTTTTTGTCCAAAGTAAAATCCTTCTGTATTGTTCTTCCCATTTTGTTCCATCATAAGTTCCATAAGAATAAGGAATTGCAAGACCATTAGCTACTAAAAAAGAAGGCAAATTATTAAAACTAAATGAAATTTTATCTTCTATATCATTATCTTTTGCCTCAAAACATAGTTTTGTTGAGCCAGCAGGAAGGGCTTGCCCAACTTCAAAAGTCAGATCCCTTTCTTCAATTACAGGGAATCCTTTGTCTATACCCTCCAAATGCTGATATATTTTTGGAGAGTGATTAATCTCATCCTTATTAAGGACTACCGGTCCAAAAGGCTCAAAAAGAACAGCTGTTCCTCCTTCTGAACGAATGTCGTAAAGCCTTAATGTAGCATTGTCTCCTTTTATATTAACTACTGCCAACCTATTAGGGATCCCCGATTCTATTTCATACAGGGCACCATTTCCTTCATAAATATCATTTACCCAAGTTAATGTATTCGCATGGTCATGTCCTTTAAAAGCTGCAGTAACGTTATATTTAGCCAGTAAGCTCCAAAACCTCTCCCTCATAGGTCTTGTTTGGTTAGCCCAAGACCTTTCTATATAATTTCCTGGACAGTTTAAATAGTCAAGAGAATCCCCTTCATGTCCTGCTCTAGGAACAGGATGGGCTCCCTCGTGATAGAATATGAATTTAAAAGTAGCATTTGTGTTGCTTAAATCCTCTTCCAACCACTGCATAACCTCCTCATTTACACATCCAATAGGAGTATACCCTTCTTCAAATCTGTTTTGGGGGGGGTCTAGTAGTAAATCGTGGGAATAAACATTCCACATTATGAAGTGTACGTTTTTATAATCAAAGGAGTAAGTAGTATTCCTGTCTTGGTATCCATTAGGATATGTAACATAAGGTCCTTCCCTAAAATTATTCATTCCAGGAAGAAAAGAGCTTAATTGAGAACCATATATTTCTACTGTTTGGTTGACGGTGTTGATGGATTCAACATCGTGATTACCTAAGCCGATAAATAGAGGAGTAAATAATGGGTTTGCATTGGGGTTTTTCTTCCATTCTCTTTCAATTTCATTGAAATCTGAAACTCTGTCTCTTCCTAAATCTGGAACATAGAAGATTACTTCTATATCAGGATACTCTGTATATGCAAAATTAACTGAATAAGGAGCAGCCCCCTGGTTATCATCACCTAACCATAAAAAAGAGAATGCCTGATTCTCATCAAAGCAAACTCCTCCCGCACAATTTTCTCCTTCAGGACAATCGTTGTTTAATATACATTCTACGCATTTTCCATTATGACACATCCCAGCAGAACAAGGCGTTCTCTCTTCTAAATACTCTTCATAACAAATATTATTTTGACTACACTTACCAATTTTACATTCTCCATTAAGCGAATTGCAATCCGTGTCTGAAGAACAAGGTATTGCTTCTATACATTCGTTATTTAAACAAACCTTTCCACCGCCACAGTCAAGACAATTTAATATATCATTACATCCGTCGCTCAAATTAACCCCACACTGCCCTAAACTTAAGTAAGTTAAGCAAGTTTTGGAAGGAACACATTCTCCTGTTTTGTAAGATTCATAAGACCCTATATCAGGAGCATTACCATAGTAGAACAAACTAACTCTTTGTCCTGAATCCCAAGATAAACTTGTATTTAATGTTAACCTATTTGTTTCGTAGTTAACATCTGTTACTTTCGCAATTCCTCCATTTTCTAATCTAATAACATCACCCACTTCCCCAGAAATTCCAAATCCATCGTAAAAATATTTTACATCTTCTACTTGCATTATTGTTCCGCTTCCAGCAGATGTCGTCTTAGTTAAAAAATCCCCTGCATCAATCATTGGGCTTGTTGATTGGAGATTAAAATTATGGTTTATTTCATCAATAAATTGCGGAATTGTTTCTATGTTGCCGATATAAAGGTTTGGATAAGTAGTTTGTGCTTGTTGCAAACTTATTTTATGGTTGTAAGAGTCATAAATAACATCTGATTCTCCTGGTAATCTGTTAATTATATTATTATTTTTGAATAGGAATCCTTGCATTGCTCTATGACTTATCTGGCTTCCACTTAAATGATTGTCTGCCCATCCAAGTTCTATCGGAGTATTTTTAAAAATGATGTTGTTTAGAAAGATATTATCATAGATAGGATACTCTCCGTAATTTCTTGAGGTAACTATACCGCCCAGATTGTTATAGAAGACATTGTTGTAAATTCTGTTATTTATGTTGTAAGACGCCTCAACTCCATAAATACTCATTCCAAGACTTATCCCGTTAGAGTCATAGAACAAGTTGTTTCTTATTATCCCTAATTGACCTGCATATTGTATATGGTTAAAGGGTCCGTCACCGTTATCTGGAGCAGTATAAGCAAAAGTGTTTCCTTCTATCAAATTATATTTAGAATTGTTTACAATCTCTGTGTCTTGATAATAAGGAATATTGTAGTGGTCAAACATAGTCGGCTGTTCACAATCTAAAACTTCTACTGCCTTTTGAAGTTCATTATAAAAATAGTTATTCCTAATTACATTGTTGCTACTGCATTTTAAAGTTAATAGAACATGCCGACCCTCATTGAAATTATTTCCTTCAATAACATTATTGTTGGAATGAATTATCCTAAAATTGTCGCTTGCTCCACTAAAGGAATTATTTAAAAATTTATTACTATGACTTTCAAAAATATTCAGTCCAATTATCCACCCAGAAGTTGGTCCAAAAAAGTTACAATTTTTAAAAATATTAAAATCAGAACGGGTTATCCTTCCAAAACCTTCTTCACTTGTAAAATTTATTCCATCAACGATAATGTATTCTTTATCTTCTAACCAAACAGGTCCATAATAATAATTTGGATCATCTGGGTGTGAAACTGCTCTTTCATCATAGGCAATTCCCCTAATTACTACATTCTCCCGACTATAAGATTTATATTCTATTGGATTACTCGGGCTTCCTGAATTAATCGGCTTAAATACTTCATTGTAATTTCCTTCTCTAATTTCAATATTATCTCCGACAACTGCAATGTTTGTTGCCTCTTGCAGAGTATTGTAAGCATCCCCATCTTCTCCTGAACAATCTCTGTTTGCAATAGAATAATTCCCTATGCAATCATAGGGGATATTTTGGTCCACGAAGATAACTTCTTCATTTAGGGGGACACAGATTGAGTCAATACATTCGTATCCTTCTTCACAACCGCAATAGATTGTTCCTTCGCAATTATTGTCAAAGGTTCCACAACCTTCAAAGTCAGAACAAGTTAAGGGTATGCACTCTTCTTCAGGTTCCTCTTCGGGTTCTTCACTAGAACCTCCACCACTTCCGCCTCCGCTAGAGCCTCCACCCGAACCAGATGGCGAAGGTGAGATGTATCCTCCTGAAGGAGTTTTCGTTGACAAATCTTTTTTAGGCGCCTCTTTTATTTTAAGTTCACTTAGAACTCCACTCTCACTTCCTCCCTCGTAAACTGCAATAAGCTTAACAACCAAAAGTTCGCCATAAGAAGAATAGTTTGTGAAATTAAAATTGTAGACTTTTTTCTCGTTAAAGTTAATTACTTCGTCGACGATATAATAAAGGTTATCGTTTTCCAGTTCAAATATCAGTTTAAATCCTACGATTTTAGCTTCGTCGACTCCACGTTTTATCTGAATTTCTGCCAACCTGTTATCAGAATCCCAGGCTGTATATCCTTCGCTTAAAATTTCTAGACTGACATCCTCATTAAAAGAAGAAAGACTGTTTAACAATGGAAGAACAACAAACCACAGAAGACTTATTGCGGCAACCGTAATAAATATTATAAGAACAGCAGCGACGACTTGAGACACGGCTCTTTTTTTCATCTCATTTGGTATAATTAATAGTTTAAATATTTAATTAATTATATAGATCATGGTCCCACCAAGAATCGAACTTGGGCTTTCTCGGTGTAAACGAGATGTTCTACCATTAGACTATGGGACCTAATAGTTATAAAAAATGAATGCTTTTAAAGATTATTTTGATGCTAAGATTAGACTAGTTAACTATTTATTCGTTATCCGGTATATGTGAAATTCATTGGGCCTGAAAGTATCAGAAAACTGATTATTAATTACTGCAATGCTCCTGCTTTCATCATAAACCTGCGCATTTCCTCCTGCAAAATTCTGGATAGTGAAAGTAGTGGTTATAGTGTTAGTTTCTGCAGGCTCCCCCCAGTCATTTACTTCTGTCAACCTTACTGCGAATAGGTAAATGTCTCCATTGTAATCTTTTGCCATAATATCCACCCTATTTCCCTTCACATTTGAATTATCTGTTATTAAAGTTTGCGAGTCAGGACCAAGTACAGCAGGGGTGAGTTCTGAAATTTGCATTACAAATTTGGACATCGCTTGTTCAACATCCAGAGATGCCGGAGAGCAGAAATGATTGAACCAGTTTATCCCTTTTGCCCCATGAACAACAGAAAGCCATGACAGCATGGTAACCTGCTCTCCTGTAGGAGCTTTTGTTCCGATAGATTCGCCTAATTCACAGTTTCTTGAGGTATCATCAGCTATGTTCAGGTTCTCAATAAAAACCATATAAGGTACTAGATTATGAGTTTCCCTTTTTATATTATCAATTATTTCAGTAAGGTTTTCCACCCTTGCATAATAATCTCCGTTCCTGCAAGTTGCTGGGGGCTCAAGCCTGCAAGGGCCTGCCCAGTCAATAGGATAATAATCCAAGCCAATAATATCGGTTGCCTGAGTTTTTTTGCCGAAGTAACTTTCGCTGGTTTTATACAAGTATTCTTTAAACCCACCTATTTTAGAAGTTTTATAATAAGCTCCTGCATGATTAACCGAAGTAGGATGATTGGGGTCAATCTTATGAGAAAGGTAAGTCCAGGCTCTTATTACCTGAGCAGGCAAGAATTTAGGCTCGGTATGGTACAAATCGGGCTCATCAATGTAATGCCATGCCAGCACATTCTTATCTTTAGTTCCTTCAATAAAATAGTTAATCCTGTTAGTGTTAAGATTTCTGGCGTATATTCTTCCAACATCTGAAAAAGTTGCAGGTCCTATAATATACCATCCATAAGCATTTGCCCTATCAAGGTAATCCGTCCATGTGTTTAAATCGTGGCACTCTCCGCTTCCTGCAGGAGAAGGGGGGTCGCATCTTGCATAAAAACCTTCGCTATGAAGAGAATTAATTAAATTCTTAGTATCGTGCTCTTCAAAGGAATAAACACTCAAAGCGAAAGGGGTGATAGGAAAAAACAACTGCCCATCAATCCTTATTGCATTATTCTCGTCTATCCCTACTTTAGGAACCCCAGAATAAGCTTTCTCAAAATACTCATTGGTTTCCTCTATAATATCTGCCCCTCTTAAAATCTGGGCCTTAATTGTGTAATTTCCTGGAGGAAGGTTAGTATTATTTAAGAATATTTTTTCTTCGCTTTTAGGATTTTGTATGTCTACAAGAGTTTCTCTGTAACCTGCCTTATTTTCTACCTGTACAGAAAGCCGGTCATCCTGATAAATCAAAGGGATCTGAGCATAAATAAACTGCGAAACCCTTGTGCCTGGGTTTGCTAGGTACAATTCAAACCTCTTTTCAAGCTCTTTTAAATCAAAATATTCATCATAAACTTTTAGGTCATCAATTAAAAAATCGTACATCTCTGTTCCGTCAGGATTTGCGCCTATGTAAATGTCACCAAAATCAACCCCTCCTTTAAAAGCAACAATGTTGGGGGTTTCAGGAGCAAAATTAGTATAATAAGACAAAACACTTCCGTCATAAGTTATAATCATGTTGTTCCATTTTTCGTTATAAGAAGAAGTAAGCCATGTCTGGTACAAAATTTTTGATTCTAAATCGGATTTTAAGTCAATATACATCTGCCTATTTGACGGAATTCTTACTCTTACGGCATTATCTCCGATAGTTAGAAGAGTTCCAGTAGATGTCCTATCCTTCTTTTTATACCAAAAAGAAATTGTGAATTGATTTAATTTACCAATTTCTCCATTTTCAGCTATTTTTATATAAGAACCTTCAGTGTCTGCAGCAGTGCTTATTATTCCCATTCTCTCACTTCTGGCGTAATTCCCGCCCCCAATCCACTGAGCATTTAAGGAATTAGCTGAAACATCAGCCAAATTATTATTAAAGTTAAGTTCTAATTTAGGCTCTGCTGCCAAAGGCGCAAGGATAAACCTGTCTTTTCCGCTAACATAAATTTTCTGAGTTATAAATTTCTTAGAGCCTGAAATATTCTGGATTGTTAAAACAACATCATACTCGCCAGGGCTGTTATAAAAGTGAGACACTGCAACTCCACTGTAAAAAGAAACTTCAGCAGGTGTATCTTCTATTTTATACCCGTCTCCAAAATCCCAGTAAAAATAGCCTCCCTTCTGGTTGGAAGCATCAATATAAGAAGAAGCATCAAAAATAATCTCTTCACTGGTCTTTACGCTTGTAGAAGGATAAACCCTAACAGAAGAGCTACTTATTTCACACACCCCATCAACACATTCTTCACTGACTCCGCATCCTGGAGGACAAGTTCCCCCGCAACCATCATCACCACACTCTTTACCCGAACAAGAAGGAACACAAGTTTCGTCTGTCACAACCAGATTTCCTGAAACAACTTCTTCACTCCCTTGATTGCTTAACTCGGCTTCAAAATGATAAGTCCCTGTTTGAATGACTCCGTCCTGCCTTTGACCAGCAACCCAGTTCATTGAAGTGCTTGAAATACCGACGAACACAATCTGATTAAACCAGTTGAAAGGATTCCAGCTTAATTCTCCTTGTTTTATAATCACATAATTAATTAACTCATTCTGACAATTACTTCCTTCTACGATTAGTCTAACAAAACTTTCCTTGGTAGCCGAAGAAGTGTTCCAGTAAGTAGTTGTTAAGTTACACTCTTCTTCAGGTTCCTCTTCGGGTTCTTCACTAGAACCTCCACCACTTCCGCCTCCGCTAGAGCCTCCACCCGAACCAGATGGCGACGGTAAGATGTATCCTCCTGAAGGAGTTTTCGTTGACAAATCTTTCTTAGGAATCTTCTCTATTACAAGTTCGCTTAATACTCCACTTTCACTTCCACCCTCATAAACTGCAATAAGCTTAACGACTAAAAGTTCGCCATAAGAAGAATAATTTGTGAAGTTAAAATTGTATACTTTTTTCTCGTTGAAATTTATTACTTCGTCGACGATATAATAAAGGTTATCGTTTTCCAGTTCAAATATTAGTTTAAATCCTACGATTTTAGCGTCGTCGACTTCACGTTTTACCTGAATTTCAGCAAGACGATTTTCAGAGTCCCACGCGGTGTAGCCTTCGCTTAAAATTTCAAGACTGACCATTGCTTCAAATGAAGACAAATCTTTTAGCATCGGCAGAACAACGAGCCAAAGTATACTTATCGCCGCAATCGTGATAAGAATTATAAGAACTGTAGCAATAACTTGTGACACTGCCCTCTTTTTCATTTTATTTTTTAGGACAAGGAGTTTAAATAATTAATCTAAACCTAATCGTAACCTTCAAAATCTCCTAATTTCACTTTCTTGTTTTCTGGCTTTCTTGCAGCGATAACGTCATCTATTCTTAAAATCATAATCGCAACCTCACTCGCTGAAGAAATCGCTTGTGTTTTTACCTTAAGTGGTTCAATTATCCCTTTGTTTAGGGTATCTTCTATTTTTCCATTAAAAAGATTTAAACCAACATGTTTATTATTCGCATCATGGCTTGCACGAAGTTCTGTTAAGATTTCAATAGGGTCCATCCCCGCATTTTCAGCGAGAGTTCTTGGTATATATTCCATTGCCTCTGCAAATTCTTCTACTGCAAGCCTTTCCCGCCCTTTTAACGTCATAGCAAACTCTTTTAATCTTTTACAGAGTTCAATTTCCACAGCCCCCCCTCCAGCTACGATTTTTGAATCTTTTAATGTGGCAGAAACATCTCCGAGAGCATCTTTTATAGCTCGTTCGGTTTCATCTACAAGATGCTCCGTTCCTCCTTTTATTAATATGGTCAGGGCTTTAGGATTCTTACATCCAGTAATATAGGTTAAACCTTCTTCACCGCTCTTTTTTTCTTCAACAAAATCTGCAAAGCCTAAATCCTGAGAACTTAATTCACTCAACTTTGAAACTATCTTCCCCCCAGTAGCGCGGGCAATTCCCTGCATATCCGTCTTTGAAACCCTCCTTATAGCGTATACTCCAGCTTTAGCTAAGTAATACTGAACTAAGTCATCGATTCCTTTTTGTACAATCAGAACATTCGCTCCTGAATTGATAACATAATCTACTTTTGATTGTAAAATCCTGTCTTCTTCATTTAAAAAACTTTGAAGCTGTTCAGGGGAAGATACAGAAATTTTAGCCTCATTTTCCAGCGCCTTAATTTCAAGAGCTTCCTCAACTAATGCAATTTTTGCATTCAGAACTTTTTCGGGCATATCAATTGAAACCCTTTCTTTATCAATCACAACTCCTTTAATTAGTTCTGAATCTTCTACTGCTCCCCCTTTTTGTTTTTCAATCTTAATGTTATCTAAATTCACAACTCCTTTTTCTGAAATAATTTTAACTGCATCAACGACAATTTCACTAAACTTTTCTTTTAAATATTCTGCACCTTTGCCAGTCATTGCTGTTTGTGCAATTTTTATGAGTTCTTCTTCGGAGTTTATTTCAACTGAAAGTTCTTTAAGGATGGACTGGGCTTCTTTTTCCGCCCATTTATATCCTCTCGTGATTATTGTTGGATGAATTTTCTGGTCAAGGAGTTTTTCTGCATTTTCAAGGAGTTTTCCTGCAATCATTACTGCGGTAGTCGTCCCGTCCCCGACTTCATTTTCCTGAGTCTTTGCTATTTCCACTATCATTTTAGCGGCAGGATGTTCTATTTCCATTTCTTCTAAAATTGTAACCCCATCATTAGTTACAATGATATTCCCTGTTCTATCAACAAGCATTTTATCCATGCCTTTTGGGCCAAGAGTAGTTTTAACTGTCTCTGCGATAACTCTTGCAGCCAAAATATTATTCCTTTGTGCATCTCTTCCCAATATTCTTTGTGCTTCTTCAGACATAACCTTATCAACCATTATAGAGGGATTGTTCGAGAATTTATAAGAATTATTGTGTTTATAATATACTAATTGTATTACCACTTTTCAATTTAATAAAGGTATATAAACAAAAGTTTCCTTTAGTTATTATGGATACAGGTATAAAAGTCGGGGACATAATGACAAGGAATTTTATCTATGTTTCTGAAGACACAAATCTTTACGATTGTGCCAAAATAATGGTCAGGAAAAGAGTGGGGAGTCTTATGGTAAAAGACGAAGATTCCCTCAAAGGGATTCTTACAGAGAAAGATATTATATGGGCTGTCGTTAAAAAGACTAAAAAATGTTTGAAAGATATTCTTGTCAAAGACATTATGAAAAGAAAAGTTATAACAATAAAACCTTCGGCTGACATTACCGAGGCGATGGATAGATTCAAAAAAAAGAAAATAAGGAGACTTCCTGTTGTGGAACAGGGTAAACTTATAGGACTGATTACAGAGAAAGATGTTTTAAAAATTGATCCGGGTCTTTTCCAGATGATTGCTGAAACAATAAAAATAAGAGAAGAAACAGAGAAACTAAAAAGAAAAGGAATGAGTTCTAAAAGAGTCGAAGGAATTTGTGAAGAGTGTGGTGAGTATGCTATACTCTTAAAAGATGACGGACAGATGATTTGTGAAGACTGTTATAATGGTCGATGATTAAGTATATAAATCACCTCCATCTTTGCTAGATATGCATAAAAAGGGGGTTTCAAATGTTGTTGCAACTATTTTACTTATTCTTATTACGATAGTTGCAGTTTTTTTGCTATGGTCATTAATAAAGTTCTTTAATTTTAGATTTGATTTTGCAGACTTAACTATCCTTGACGAAGGTTTTACTATGTATAATCCGATAGAAAAGATTGCAATGGTTCAAGTAGAACGGGGAAAAGACGATGCAACACTATCTGGATTAGAGGTAATTTTCAGTGTAGGAGGTAATTCTTACGTTTATCAGACTCCTTCTGCACCTAACTTGAATGAGAAAAGAGTTTATTATTTTAATTTGTGTAAGGATGGTATTGGTTTTCCTGAAAAAATCAGTGTTGCCCCTATTTTTTCTTATGATAGCCAAGAACATAGTGGGGAGATAATTAGTAAAATAACAAAAATTAATGTAAAAAACTTTTCAATTACACCAAGCATGTATGAAGACTCGGCAAAAAACAGGTGGAGAAGGTCTCAGGTTATCCCTCCAGATTTTCCTTCATTTTTAAAAACAAGCAGAGTCTCTCACTGGAAGTTTAATTATGATATTTCAGATGAATTAGGGATAAATGATTTGACTTCATATGGAGGTGATAACGTTACTTATGCAGAAAGCGGGGTTGGGTGTGGCAGTTCAATAAATTTTGGAAACGGAGGTTTTGCCTCAAATAATGAAACAAGAAACAATGGGATTAAACAAGAGGAAGGAACAGTTTCCGTTTGGTTTAAAAGAGAGGGTTATAATGGCGGACTGGGGATTGGGAGAAATTACATATTTTCAATGTTTAACTGGTCTTGTCATTTTTACAACGACTACCCTTATTGTGACGAAGATGAAGAGTCTATTATAAATAGAATTTATATATATTTTAATGCAAATGATGATAATATTGGATATGTTGTTGGTCCGGTCGGATGGAATATTGTTGCAGAAGTACCCCTTAATGAATGGAATTTAGCAACATTGACATGGGAGTCTGGTCCTTCGGATATCAATAGTGGAATTGCCAGATTTTACCTTAATGGAAATTTTATGACTTCCTCTACTTACACAGATTTAACAATAACTGACCAAGTAAGGTGGGGTTCCTGGCCAGATTTACCTGGTTCTGATTCTTCAGGAAGCAGTCTAAAAGTAACTGTTTATCCTCCTGCCCCCCTAACATATCTCCCTTACGATGAAATGACGGCAAGGGGTGCAAGAGAATATTTTAACGGGTCTTTAGACGAAGCAAAGATTTTTGACAGAGCACTAAATGACTGGGAAATCCAGATGCTATATGTATGGGAGAGTTACTTAAGAGTTTGATTAGGAAAACTTATAAATTTGAGATACCTCTTTTTTTTATGATTATGAACTTTTTTGAATTTGAAATAAATTGGGGGTTTGACTTACTTAAATAGTCCAAAGTGAAAAATGCCACATCAATGTGTCCATTGTTCTAAAATTATTGAAACAGGAAGCCGGGAAATTCTTGAGGGATGTGCTAATTGTGGAGGAAAGTTCTTTTTTTATATCCGTGATGAGCAACTTCCAAAATTAAATGAAGAGTCAAAAACCCCTTTAAAAGAGTTTAACAATCTTGACAAAAAACAAGTAGAAATGGATGTGAGAAGCATTTTAAACATTGAAGATGAAGAAAAGCCAGTTATTCTAGATTTGGAGAGTATTCGGGTTCTTTCACCAGGTAAGTTTGAGATAGATATAGTCAGTCTTATGAACCGCCGACCAATTGTATTCAAACTACAAGAAGGAAAATATCTGCTGGACATTGAACCTTAGGCATAACAATATAAACTTTATTTATTATTTTTCTTTATGAGGGTGGATAACATTTTGGAGGAAGAGAAGAAAAAGATTTCTCTTTCAAGTGAGGAAGTAAAAAAATTATATGAAACCGCAAATAATTTTATCAAACTATTAAAAAAAGGTGGTCTGAAAGCATATATTGGAGGGAGTCTTGCAAAAGGCACTCTGATCAGAAAAGATGAAAAACAAGATATTGACATTTTTGTTGTTTTTGATTATAGTGAGGAAATGGAGAAACTTGAGAAGTTTTTGAATAAAAGTTTTTATAAGAATGTTAAGAAGATTCATGGCTCAAGAGATTACTTTCAAATTGAGTTCCCAGAAGCAATTTTAGAGATAATCCCTGTAGTAAAAAACGTAAATCCAGAAATCGCTGAAAATGTTACAGATGTTTCACTTTCTCATGTAGTTTATGTAAAAAATATTCTTGAAAAAAAACCTCTTCTTGCTGATGAGATTCGGCTAGCGAAGTCTTTTTGCAAAGCTCAAAAATGTTATGGTGCCGAATCTTATATAAAAGGATTTAGCGGATACTCGTTAGAAGTTCTCGTTATTTATTTTGGTGGGTTTGTAGAATTCTTGAAAGGGATAAAGAAAAAAAGAGTTATCGACCCAGTTAAATCCTTCAAAAATGAAAATGAGATTCTTCGAGAGATTAATTCTTCCAAATTAAATAGTCCAATAATTCTTGTTGACCCTACATATAAATATAGGAATATAACTGCGGGATTAAACCAAGAAACTTTTGAAAGATTCCTTAAATCCTCTGGGGGTTTTCTTAAAAACCCCTCTATAGAATTTTTTGAAGAAAGGGAAATCTTAAGGGAAGACCTTCTTAAAATGGCGGTAGAAAATAAGGCAAAATTATTTGAGTTAGAAATTTCGACAGACAGACAGGAAGGAGATGTTGCAGGGAGCAAAATGAGAAAATTTTTTGATTTTGTTGTATCTAATCTTGAAAAAAAACAGCAAGAGATTTTATTAAAAGAGTTTTTGTATTCGGGGAAGGGCAAAAAGGCTAAAGGATTTATTCTCGTTCGTGAGAAGAAAGAAATTGAAGTCAGAGGTCCTCCTATTGGTCTTGACGAGGCTGTAAAAAAATTTAAGAAAGCCCATAAAAAGGTTTTTTTAAAAAAGAGTTACCTTTGGTTTAAAGAAAAATTAGACGACAGAGAGATTATCTTGGGTTTAAAGAAATTTGAAAAAGAGATGGGTGTCAAATTTAAACTAAAATAATTTCTTTTGTTCTTTTGATTTTCTAATTTCTTCTTTAACTATTTCCATATCGGCTTCCCAAAGAGGGAGAAGTCTTTGATTGTAGATTATAGCTGCGGGATGGAATAGGGGAATTAATTTTATCTTTAATCCATCAAAATCTATCTCTCGGACTTTTCCGTGAAGTGTGGTGATTCCTTGCTGATTTGCCATATCTTTTACTTCTCCTTTTGCTAGGAAAAATTTTGTTGCGTAGTTTCCTAAACTGCAAACGACTTTCGGCTTCATCTCTTTAATTTGTTTTATGAGCCATGGCTTATGAATCTCAATTTCTTCTGGGAGGGGGTCTCTGTTCTCTGGGGGGCGACATTTTAGAATATTTGCTATGTAAACATCATTTAGGCTTAGACCAACTCGTTCCAAAAGTTTGTCCAAATTCTTTCCTGCGACACCTACAAAAGCGAGTCCTTGCAAGTCTTCATTTTTCCCAGGAGCCTCTCCGACAAAAAGAATGTCTGAATTTGGGTTTCCCTTGCCTACAACGATATTTGTGCAGTTATTGAACAGTTCTGTCCCTTTGAGTAAGTTTGCTTCCGGAAAATCAAATTCTGGAGAGTTTTTATTAGACATAAAAGATAAAAACCATGGCTATTAATAAATATTAGCCCCTGTAGTTTAGTGGATAGAACACCTCGTTGCGGTCGAGGCAACCCAAGTTCGACTCTTGGTAGGGGCGTGTCTTATACTTATTAATTACTTTAAAGGTAAATCATAAAAAACCCCACAAGAATCGTTTGTGCATTGGTAAATTGCTCTGCCTTCTTCTGAATCTTCTCCTCTTAAAATAACCCCTCCTCCACATAAAAAACAACTATTAATCGGATTTAAGGTTTTGACAGCGGAGACATATCCTTCTGGATTATTTAAAAGAACTTTACTAACAGATAAACCCCTTTTTCCAGAAATAAAATCTTCAGCCTTAGAACTTAACTCTATCCTTTCTTTTTCTACCTTTGAAAATAGAGATATTCTTGATTCCTGAGCGTTTCTGATAGGTTTAATCATATTAAATTTCTATGTCTTTTAATCCGCTGGTTTCAATCATAAAGACTGTTTCGTTGTCTGGGAGGTTTGGCGAATCAATTAATTTTGCGACTCTTGAGTCTTTTTTCCCTCTTCTAAGATAAATTCTGTAGGTACAGGCGTGTCCAACGATGTTTCCCCCTATTGCTTTGGTTGGATCTCCGAAAAGCTGTGCTGGGTCGGACATTACCTGATTTGTGACATAGACTGCGAGGTTATTTGATTCAGCGACTTTCATTAAATTATGGAGATAACGATTCAGTCTTTGCTGTCTGTCCGCGAGCTGTCCTCTGCCAGTGTATTCTGCCCTAAAATGTGCTGTGAGGGAGTCTACAATAATCAACCTAATTGGTTCTCCATCTTTGATTAATTCTGAGACTTTGTCTAACAAAAGCATCTGGTGGTCAGAATTAAATGCTCTTGCTACTAAAATATTCTTTAAAACCTTGTCAGGGTTTGCACCAATTCCTTCTGCAAATTGTCTTATTCTTTCAGGTCTGAAAGTTCCTTCTGTATCTATGTAGACTGCTTTGCCTTCTGCTCCGCCTTTTTCAACTGGGAGTTGGACATTTACTGCTAAAGACAAAGCTAACTGAGTCTTTCCGGAACCAAATGAACCGAAAGCCTCAGTGATTGACTTCGTCTCTATCCCTTTTCCACCCAGAAGATTGTCTAAATTCTTTGAACCAGTAGTAATTCTAAATATCTCTTTCCTTTTTTCATCGTAAGCAAGACCATCTGAGAACCCCAAGTTCATCATTTTTCGTGCGGCCTGAATTGCTTTTCGTGCGGCGGCTTCGCCCATTCCGGCGGTTTCAGCCAGTTGAGGTGGGGTTAAGACAGCAATGCCCATTAAATCATAAATGCCTGCTGCTTCAAGTTTTGCAATAGCTCCTGGACCAATCCCTGGTATGTCGGCTAAAGTAGGCTCATCGGAAGCCTTCTTAGCCTTCTTAGCTTTTTTCTCCTCTGCTAATTCTTTCTCTATTTTATCTTCTTCGTTATTTGCCATATTATCTCTATATTGATTTAATTTTATCTATCTGTTAATCTTATATCTGTTTCTTGAGATTGTTTTTTCTCTTCCTCCCTCACTAATCTGAATAATAGAACTAAATTTTGAGTTACAGCCGGAGCATTTCTACCGATTACATACACCTCAACAAGATAATACTTACCATCCTTTCCTCCCCTAACAATTACTATTTGAGAATCGTCTGTAGCCAATTCAAAAATATAAGCTTCATTTCCATCTTGATTAGATCTTGAAATTACATCTCCTACACTCCTAAAGTAATCAATAATCTTTTGATAAGGCCTATCAGAATCCCCCCTCGTTTGAATCTTTGAACCGGGAACTTCTTCTGTCAAAAAAGTCTCTAATGCCATATCTCAAAAAATCCATGCCCATTTATAAGTATTTATGTAATTCAAAACAGATAATAAAATATTCTGTTCAGAATATAAATTCTTAAATATCTTCTTTCTGTAAATGTCTATGGCGATTAGTTCTAATGATTTTCCTAAAGAATATGAAGTAATAAGGGCTGTTTGGGATATGTGGTCTTCAGGGCAAGAAATTGGAGATGTTGAAAAATTGGCTTACTATGTCGTAAGAGAAAGAATCTATGAGACTCTTTATGCTAAAGATGGAAATAACAGGAATTTTTTAAAATGGAATGAGTCTCAGATTGGGATTTATGGAATAAGAGAAGAGTTAAATTTTGAAATTCCTTGTGGACATTCTACTAACCCTGTTTTAGACGATTTCTTGTTAGGTTTGGCTGTTGAAACCGCTAAGTAATCCCAAAAAAATTTAAGGAAAACCAAAAATCCGCCAATAAAATTAAGACAAAAACAATCTCTTCAAGAATTCCACCACTTTTTATTCCAAAACCGAATCTTTTACTGCTTAACGGCCAAAATAACGCAACTCCCGACCGAGTTAGGCTATCCAGAAATAAATGCGAAAAATAACCTGCAAAAAATCCGAAGCCTGCCCATTGACCTATCCAGGCAATAAATAAAGAAATTAAAATTCCAAAAACAAGGCTGTGAACCATACCACGATGTTTTGTAAAAAACTGAAAAGGTCTTAAAAACCAGTGTCTTCCTACTTTAGAATTTTTTATATCAATATCAACAATTAAAGCACCCAGAATAACAAAGACGAGAAAAATAATTTTATTAGGAATTTCAAAAGTAAGATTGAGAATAAAAAATACTAATATTCCAAAGACAAGATGGGTTTTGAATAACATTATTAAAATAAAACATTCCTCTTTAAATTACTTCGCTTCTAGTTCTTCAATTAACTTTTCAACATCTACTTTTTTTACATCACTTCCAATAATTTCCAGATTGTTAAATAACTGATTTCTTTTGACTATTCCTGTCACGCAAACCTCTGTTCCCAATAAGTCTTCTTTAAAATTTAGTGCCTTTTCTTCATTTTTTAAATCTTCTTCAGGAATTAAGGCGTTTATTTGTTCAGAGAAAAGAACTACCCTTATAGTTTCTGTTCCGTCATCAAGAACAAAATTTAAAATCGCCCTTTCTTTTGGAGTAATAACTCCATGTTCTATACAATTAAAAACATTCTCTGTTTGTGTGACTTTTTTGTTGCAGTTCGGACAGACATTATAAAATCTCGGCTGAAAAAGTTGGACTACAATCCCTCTGACGCTAACATTTTGACCTTGCTTAATCTTATCAAGGCTTTCTTCAACAGATTTCTTTTCAGTTTTAACTTCTTCCAACTTTTTCTCACTTTTTTTTAATTCTGAGAAACCTGATAAATGAATTTCTGAGTCTCTAACTGAAGCATTTTTTATCTCAACGACATCTCCGACTTTTATTCTTCCAGATTCAATTAGGTCAATGTGGTTTGTGTCCCAGAGGACTACTCGTGTATTCCCTGTTTCGTCAGCTAATATAAAATTCGCGACTTTGCCTGACCTGCCGTTTTTATCAAACTCTCTTACAGGAAATATGTTTATGACTTTGCCAAAAATATTGGCTTTTTTCATTCCAGGCATAAGTTCGCAGATCTTAAGGTCCTGATTCTCAAAGCTGACTCCAAGTTCTGCTGCGATAATCTGCGCGGCGCCCTCCTTTGAAATCAAACCAGACAACTTGGCCTTTTTTGCCTCTACTCTTCGTTCAACTTCTGAAATATCAATTCCAGATGCTTTAGAAATTCTCTCTATTAATAAGTCATAATTTTGCATTAAATTAATGTCTTTTTTTACTATTTAAGTATTATTGGGATAAAATGCGTATTTTTTTGAGAATTTCATCTTCTTTTTCTTTTTTCCCTTTGCTCCAGTATGACCTACCGAAACGAACAACTATGTAGTTTATGCTTCTCCAATGTTTCTTTGGGAATAACCTTTCTAAGTCTTTTTCAACTTTATGGGGGTTTGTATTTTTTGTCCAACCGAACTTACGAGAAATCCGACCTACATGAGTGTCTACTCCGATTGCATCTGCTTTTTGCGCCTCTGCTAAATAGACATTTGCGACTTTCCGCCCGACCCCTGGGAGTTTCAGAAGCCTCTCTAAATCTTTTGGTATTCCTTTTTTATTAATGATTTTAGCGGTTTCTAAAATGTGCTTTGATTTAGTTTTGTAGTAATTAATCGGTCGAATAATTTTCTGAATGCCCTTTAGTTTGGCTTTGCTGAAAGAATTAAGAGAAGGATATTTTTTAAAAAGAATCTCGCAAATTTCAATCGTTTTTTCATCACGGGTCTGAGCTGAAAGGATTGTTGCAATTAGAATTTTCCAATCCTCATTCCATTCTGCTGCAAGTCTCATTTCTTTATCAAAGATGTACTTTTTAAGGGATTTAAGTTGGTTAACTGCTATTTTTGGGTCCATATTGGTAGATTAATTTGAATGTTTTTTAGCTCTTACTTTGTCTGTTAAGTTAATGTAAATTACTGCAAAAACTATAAAGAGGGTAAAAAATATCCAAGAAAAAGTCAGTATTATTTCTTCAAAATTGCTATAGATAATTGAAATGACACTTCCCGCTAAGAGGATTCCTGCTGAAATTGCTAAAAAATTACTTACATACTTTACGAGCTTTTTTTCATTGTACTTCTTCTTATACTCTTTTGATGCAGTGTTGTATCCTGCAATAAGAATGCTCAAACTAAAAGCTCTCATAACTATACTTAAGAGGAGTATAGATAAACCACTGATTAAATTAATTTTCCACATCTTTTTACCTCTTTTATGTAATCTCAGATAGATTATAAATGTTATGTTAGAGTTAATCAAAAAATTATTAAACTCTTTTACTATAAAAAAATATGAAAACCTTGCTTTTTCATTGCAAGAGGTATGTTACAAAAATTGTGCGTATTTCTAATCGTCCAGGGAAAATAAACCCAGAAAAAATTAACAGAAAGAGGACCTTTTCTAATGAATGTATTGTCGTGCTTTTAACAATAGAAAAAAGAGACAAAATAAATAAATGCTGTCCTGAATTAAAAAAAGAAATAGTAAAGATGGTTAGGGAAGTTGGTCATAAAAATATTGTTCTTCTGCCTTTCGCTCACTTGTCAAATAAACTCGCAGATTCAAAAAAGAGTCTGGGAGGTTTAAATTATCTTGAAAAAAGTCTTCAGGAAGAGAATTTTAGTGTTTTAAGAGACCATTTTGGCTCTCATAAATCGCTTCTTTTAGATATTTACGGTCATCCTGGAAATGCAAGGTATAGAGAATTTTAACCTAATTCAATCCCAAGACAATCTATATATTTTATCATACTCTTATATCTCCAAAGCAGAGTAGTTTTGCTCGCCTCTGCATACTGGCCTAAATCTCCGTTATTCCTCGCCATTTTAATCACTTCACAAAAATTACTCTCGGTTATTTCATCTACATAATCTGAAGAAAGGGTCAGATAAATATCGGGGTCTCCGCTTTCAGAGTTTATCTTTCCATCACTTAAAATGTAACCTTTATCCCAAATCCTGCATCCCTCTGTAAAATGAAAAAATTTAAGAGAAATCCTACCTGCCTCAGGTACATCTTTTACAATAGGCTGTTCAGACATTACCTCTTCAAGTCTAGAAAAATTCGGCTTTTCATAAGTATCGTTTTTAGCGACCAGTGAGCATCTTGAAGGCGTAGAGGGGGTGGATTTTGCGGGAGAAGAAATCGTTTTGGGGGCATCTTCATTAGAGGGATTTTTGTATACAAAAAAACTGAGATAAAAAGACAATAAAATCACAATCAGAATAAAAATTGTCAAAATAAACCTCTTCTTTTTGTAAAACATTATTTTGATAAATTTAAAGAGATTATAAATTTTCCTAAGGTTTAACAAATCTTTTTCTTTCCACCCATATAAATTTGCAACGCCTTAGGGATTCTTATACTTCCATCTTTCTCTTGGTTATTTTCTATCAAGGCTATTAAAGCTCTTGGACTAGCAACGACAGTATTGTTTAGAGTATGAGCAAAGTAATTCCCTTTTCCACCGTTAATTTTTATTCCGAGTCTTCTTGCCTGAGCGTCGGTTAAATTTGAACAGCTTCCCACTTCAAAATATTTTTTCTGTCTTGGACTCCAAGCTTCAACATCGCAAGATTTTGCTTTTAAGTCCGCCAAATCTCCCGAACAACATTCAAGTTTTCTAACAGGGATATCCAAATTCCTAAAAAATTCAACGGTTAAATTAAGCATTTTATCATACCATTCGTAAGAATCTTCGGGTTCACAGACGACAATCATCTCTTGTTTTTCAAATTGGTGAACCCTGTAAAGTCCTCTTTCTTCAATTCCATGAGCCCCTTTTTCTTTTCTAAAACAAGAGGAGTAACTCGTTAATTTTTGAGGGACTTCTTTTTTATTTAAAACTTTCTCTTTAAACATTCCAATCATAGAATGTTCACTTGTCCCAATCATATACAGGTCTTCCCCTTCAATTTTATACATCATTGCGTCCATTTCCTTGAAACTCATAACTCCTTTAACGACATCTTCTCTAATCATCAATGGGGGGATGCAATAAGTAAATCCCTTCTCAATCATAAAATCTCTTGCGTAAGCCAAAATTGCTGAGTGAAGACGTGCTATGTCCCCTTTCATAAAATAAAATCCCTGTCCCGAAGTTTTTCTTGAGCTATCTAAATCCAACCCATTAAGTTTTTCGGCAAGCTCAACATGGTTAAAGATCTCATAATCGGGAACTTTTGGTTCGCCGATAACTTCAATGACCACATTTTCTGCATCGCTTTTCCCAATAGGCACAGAATCCTGTATAATATTTGGAATCTTCATAAGAATCTCTGAAATCTTATCATAGAGTTTACTTTCTTTCTTTTCTGCCTTAATTATTTTCTCGGGGATTTCTTTTGCCTGCTTTATTAATTTTTTAACTTCATCTTTTTTTCCCTGTTTTAAAAGAGAGTTTATTTCTTCCGAGATTTTATTCCTCTTCGACCTTAAATCATCAGAATTCTTTTTTTCTTTTCTCCATTTTTTATCAAGTTCTAGAATCTCGTCAACCAACACTAATTTTTCATTCTGAAATTTCTTTTTTATATTTTCCCTAATTAATTCAGGATTCTCTCTAATTAACCTAATATCTATCATAAAAGATTATTTGATTTAAATTATTTAAACATTCCTAATCTTCCGGGTTTCTAATAGTGTATATTCTTTTTAGATGCCTTATAGCTTCGTGATACTTAAAGTGCACTAACTGGGGTGACTTTTTCAGATCTCTTCCGATTTCCACAAAACTCTGACCATCCCATATTCTCTTATAGACTATAGTTAGATAATAGGGATTGACCTTATGTAGGGCTTTTAGACAAATTGAAAGTTCTTCTCTTTCTTCTATTGGGAGTCCTTTCTGATATTGGGGCTCGTAATCTAAAGGTAATCTTCTTTTTCTCGGCGCTTCTTTTTTTAAGAAAGTGTATACTCTATGGCTTCCCACTCCATTCCTTTCTGCTATTCTGTCTAAATACTGATACGGAGTATCCAGTCCTGCCCTCCATGCGAGAAAATAGCTATGAACTGTAGAAGGCCTAATATCTAATGATTCACTTGCTTCTCTATGACTTAATCCCGCATCGTAGTTTCTCCTAAGGGCATCTACTTCCTCGGGGCTTAGATTTTTCCTTCTGCCTGCCATAATTGAGGGTAGAAATAATTCCTTATAAGCCTTTTCTTTTTACCATTATATAGTTAATATGATTTATTCTACTGGGATTTCTGATACTACTAAAAAATTTCCTGTCACTAAAAAGAAATTTTTGTATCTACTGGTCTTGAATAAATTTTTTGAGAAAGGCTTATAAGTCAAACATAACTTTAATATATACATTATAAAATATATGTTACAATGGGAGACAACTTTGATTTATTTTTCAGAAGAAAGCCTGCAATGATGCTTATAGCGCTAAAAAAGGTTTCGCGGGCAAAGTATGGTTCTCAACTCGCAAAAGAGGTAGATTGCACATATTCCCATGCAGTTAAGATTCTTCAAACACTTGAGGAGTTAGGTTTAGTCAGTTTTGAGAAAAAAGGCAGGATAAAGATAATAAAACTCACAAAAAAGGGGACAGATGTCGCAGACAATATTGAAAATATTAGGAAATTGGTTGGTTAAGTAAGGCTTATTTTAGCAAACTTTATTAAAATAATATTTTATCTCTTATTATGGCAAAGATTGTTTTAATCTCTTGTGTAAGCAAAAAACTTAACAAGAAATCTAAGGCTCAGGATTTGTATATAAGCACCCTTTTCAAGAAAAATCTAACCTATGCAAAATCCCTGGATTCTGACAAAATTTTTATTCTTTCTGCTAAATATGGTTTATTAAGATTAGATGAAGAAATTGAACCTTATGATAAAAATCTCAATAAAATGCGTTCTAATGAAATAAAAGAATGGGCAAATTCTGTATTAAACCAATTGAAAAAGTCGGCGGATATTGAAAATGACGAATTCATAGTCTTGGTGGGTAGGAATTACAGAAAATTTTTACTTCCTTATCTTAAAAACTATAAAATACCTATGTTGGGTTTAAGCATTGGAAAGCAAATTCAATGGTTGTCTAAGAGGATTAAAAATGAGTGAAAGTTGTAATACAATTCATCAATGGTTTAATGAAATGAAAAAATTCACATTTCCATTTGATAAACAAAATATCCCTAAGAATGGAATTTATATCTTATTTGAAAAGGGAGAATTTGCCCATTCTACTAATAGAATTGTAAGAATCGGGACGCACACGGGACAAAATCAACTTCGTTCAAGATTATTTCAGCATTTCTTAAAAGAAAATAAGGACAGAAGTATCTTCAGAAAAAACATTGGCAGGGCGTTATTGAATAAAGATAAAGATTCATTCCTAGAGAAATGGGAATTAGATTTAACAACAAGAAAGGCAAAAGAAAAATATTCTGGCTTAGTTGATTTTAATAAGCAAAAAGAAATTGAGAAAAGAGTTACAAAAATTATTCAGGAGAATTTTTCTTTTGTTGTTTTCCAAATAGATGACAAGGATAAACGATTAAATCTCGAATCAAAAATAATCTCTACAATTTCTCTTTGTGAAGAATGCAAACCCTTTGAAAATTGGTTAGGTAATTTTTCTCCAAAAGAAAAAATTAGGAAAAGTGGGCTTTGGTTGGTTAATGAACTTTGGAAAACTCCTCTAAATGGAGAAGATATAGCAGAATTAAAACAAATTCTTAATGTAAATTAACTAAACTTTTTTCTGCTCACCGACACAGTGTCGTGGCTTCAAATCATTTCTTTTATGGCCTCGAGGGGATTTTACTCAAAGTTTGCATTTCGCCAATTACCCTACTATTATTTTCTTGGCTCAAAGCGAACTTTTCGCCCCCGACAGTCGGGGGTTCAAATCTTATGGCCTCGAGGGGATTTGAACCCCCGACACCCAGATTAAGAGTCTGGTGCTCTAACCAGGCTGAGCTACGAAGCCATTAAATAAAAGAGAATAATTGATTTAAAAAATTATGGATTTCAAATTTTGAGGATTTCTATCTCAAGGTTTTTCTTTAGGGTTTCAATGAAATACGTTTCGTTTTGTTTTTCAATGAGGCAACCTGCAGCGAGAGAATGTCCTCCAACTTCGGCTACGGCATCAGGGAATTCACTCTTAAACATAGTCACGGTTTTTTCAAGGATTTCTTTTAAATTTCTTCCTTCTCTCCCGACAATCCTCGCAGAGACTTTAATTTTATCTTCATTATAAGCCATTCCTATTAAAATTGTTCCCTCTTTATATGTGGGTGAGGAAGAAAGCATAGAGCAGATTGTTCCGACAATTGCGTCTTTGATTTTATCTTTTGCGTTAAGTATTACGAAACCTTTGCCATTTATCTTATCCATTTTCTCCGCTACTCTAAGTCCAGAAACTAATTCCTGCTTGTATTTTGCGTAGATGTCAATTGCCTGTGATTTAAATTTCTCATTCTCCAGACAATAGGAGATTGCTATATCGCTATAACCCAATCTTGAACAGGCATTTATCATAACTGAAATTTCTCTTACATCCTCTTTAGTATTGTAAAATTTTAGAATATAAAGATTGCCTAAAATATCATTTGGTTTGTTGTTTCGTGCTCTTTTTATTAGAATCCCTGTTATTAGTTTTGAGTTTTCTTGCTCGTTTAGGTCAAGGAGGCTTTTGTCTCCCGGAACACCAATTTCTCTTAAAAATTCTATTACACCTGTTCCGTTTCCTGTAACTCCTGGGATATATGGAGAAGTCGAATATTCTAACGTTCTCCTTAAGGGTCTTGTTGCAGGAAAAAGAACCAGCCCTTTTTTTATCTCAAGTTCGGGGGTATCGCTAATAATCTGCTGATTGATTTTAGACAATTCTGATTCATACCTATCACCAATCATTCCTATAATTGCCATTTTAGATAAATCTTTATTTTTGGGGGAAATTGCTTTTGAAAAAAGATAACAAACGCCCGCCCCTGTGCAAGAATTGTTCTCCTGATTGCTATTGAGATGAGGATTTATTATCTTTATTTTATCGTTTAGTAAGTTCTTATTTATTTCGTGATGGTCTAAAATGAATATTGGTTCTTTCAAATTCTGAAAGTATTCAAGGCTTCCTGAAGCTAAGTCGCTAAAGAGCAGAACTTCTTTTTTATTTCTATATAATTCCTCTTTAATTATTCCTTCTTCAAGACCCTTGACAATTCTTACCGAGAATTTTTTATCCAGTCTTTTTAGAGTTTTTATAAGAATCGCTGCAGATGTGATGCCGTCGGTATCATAGTGACTGATTATCCTCACAGCTTTACCCTTGGAAAATTCTAAAAATTCTTTTGCTAGTCTTTCTACCTCTTTTAACATCTTGTTCAAAATTTAAAGGACTTAATAAATCTTTATTTACTTTTGCTAATACCAAAATATTTTCTTGTTTTATTAAGTCTTGACTGTGCTTTTTGGAGTTTGTGCTTTGCTTTTCTGTCAGTTATATTCTTTTTGAGGTGTTCTTTCATTCTATCTACCCTTTTTTCAGCATTGTCTAAATCTTCGTTTTTTTCTATACCCAGTTCTATAAGGTATTTTTTTAGTTTTTTACCGAAAACTTTTGTGGTTGGAACACCATACTGGTCTCTTAAAATTAAGCCTATTTGGGAAGGAGAGTGCTTTTCCGCAAGCTCTGCTATGATCTTTTTTAATTCTGGTTCTTTAATTTTAACCCAAACTGGTTTTTCCATTAAGTAAGAGAGAAGTAATGGTTTTTAAAGTTAACTTAACCACTAGGCTTTTAAATTAGTTATTCTCTTAACTAGAAAGCCCTGTAGTCTAGCGGTCAAGGATACAGCCCTTTGGAGGCTGTGACCCCGGTTCGAATCCGGGCAGGGCTATTGATTCGAACCGGCGGTTCTGCTCGCAATCATGTCTTGCTCAAAAGAGGATAAAATCTGTGCTTTGAGTGTTCGCAAGACCTAATTGCTCGTCCAGGCAAGGGCTATCCCTTAAAAATAAAAGCTGAGTCGACTATCAATGTTTATACCTCCCTCTTTTTTCAACAACTTTTAGTCTTTCAATAACTTTCTTTGAATCGTCCCAGATATAACCTTTCAGAAAATTATTAAAAAGTTTTTCATGATTTTGATAATGCTTTGCCTCTAAGGCTTGTTTTATTAGGTGCAAATCAACTGCCTTGTCTTCAATTTTAGATGAAAAAAACCCAAGTCCAAAATCGATTATAAAGACTTCCTTTTCTCTTAAAATCATATTTGAGGTTGTGAGGTCTCCGTGAATAATATCTTTTTTATGAAGTTTGGCTACTTGCTTTCCTACTTTTTTCATAACTAAGGTCTGTTTTTCTTCTTTGTAATCATTTAGTTTTTCTGAGAGCCTATCCCCTTCAATGAATTCTATTTTTAAATCAAATTTATCTACTTTGATAACTTTGGGAACGTTTATACCAAATTCGTGTGCTTTCTGGAGAATTTTCGCTTCGCTCTTTGTTCGGGTTCTTCTTATCTTTTCGTCAAGAAGAGGGTGTCTATAAGATTTCTCCGTGCGGGATTTATTAATCTCTTTATTATTCAAAAAAATAACTGCTTCTGCCCCCTGTGCTATAACTTTTAATTCCATAAAAAAAGAAAGAGAAAACTATTTAAATAACTAATTGCTTCGAGTGAGATGGTGATTAATATTACTTTTTCAAATAAGACTTTTTATCTGCTAATAGGGGTGCTGGTTCTCTTGGTTTCTTTTGGGTTAGTTTATGCTTATGGTGGAAGTCAGCCTTCGGTTATGGGACATAGTTTTGGAGAAATTGGGATGGACTGTCAGATTTATATGAACGATACAAATCTTGGAACGGTTACGTGGGAATGCCCTGAAGGAAGAATGATAAGTGGGGGATGTGCTGTTAAAGGAGAACATTCTGCACCCCTAGGATATGAAGATCTCGTTGGTTCCTACCCTAGTGAAAATGGTTGGACCTGTCAGAGTAGCCATGCGGATAGACATGTGAGGGTATTTTTATACTGTTGTAAATAATTATAATTTAATCTTTCCTTTAAACTTCTTAGCCATTTTCTGCATTGTTCTTTTGTCTATATTTCCTTCCTGAAGTCCAGACTGCATATTAATCATCTCTTTGAGCATCTTATATTGTTTAATAAGTTCTCTAATTTCGGTTGTAGTAGTTCCGCTTCCTTTCGCGACTCTCTGAATTCTTGAAGTTTGTTTTTCAAAAATTTCAGGATTATCAATTTCTTCTGCAGTCATTGAGGAAATCGCGGACTTCCAGTGAGTCATTTTTGATTCTTGTTTAGCTAAAGCTTCTTTTGGGATTTTTGCTGAGGAAAGCCCAGGAATCATCCCTAAGAGTTTGTCCATACTCCCTATTTTATTCATTTGTTCAAGCTGACCATACAAGTCCATTAAGGTAAATTTTCCTTCTTTGAGCCTGTCCTCAATTCTTTTCTGCTGTTTTTCATCTGTTGCCGACCTGACCTTTTCAATTAAGGAGTTTAGGTCTCCCATTCCAAGAAGACGAGAAATGAATGATTCTGGGTCAAAAGATTCTATTTCATGAATCTGCTCTCCAACACCAATAAAAAAAACTGGAGACTTTGTTTCAGCACAAGCAGTTAACGCACCTCCTGCCTTAGAGGTCCCGTCCATTCTTGTGATGACCACCCCATCAATTGAAAGTGCTTTCTTAAACTCCTCAGTTTGTGTTTTAGCAGTCTGACCGACATCTGCAGGCATAACTAAAATCCTATAATCTGGTTTTATGCTCTTATCAATCTTTTCTATTTCTTTAATAAGTTCTTTATTTAGTCCATCTCGTCCGGCAGTATCAATTAAAATAAGGTCAAATTTGGAAATGTCTTTTTCATACTTCTTTATTATTTTGATTGGGTCTTTCTCTTTTTTGTCTGTAAAGCAAGCTATATTCGCTTTTTTAGCCATCTGTTCAAGTTGGTCCATTGCAGCAGGTCGTTGGGTGTCAAGCCCCAGAAGAGCAACTTTGTGTCCCCTTTTAGAATAATAGAAACCTATTTTAGAGATAGAAGTGGTCTTACCAGAGCCATAAAGACCTAAAAAGAGGATTTTTGTTTTTCCTGAAAATTTTATCTCTTTCTTATTCCCTAATAGGGCTAATATTTCATCATGAATTAATTTTATCAGTTGTTCTTTTTTATCTATACCTTTTATGTCTTCGTCATAAGCAACCTTTTTTATTTTTTGCGACAACTCAAAAACAAGGTCTATATTTACATCTGCCTCAATTAGAGACCTTTGAATGTCTTTAATTATTGAATCTATGAGGGTTTTATCTAAGAAAATTGCATTAGAAATCTTTCTAACACCTGACTTTAAAGCATTTCCAACCTTTTCAAGTACCATAAATAATAAAAGAAATTGGGGTTTTTAGGGTTTCCCTTTGTTCATATCTCTAAGAATTTTCCTTATTCTATAAATTATGAATATGATTATTAAAATTAAGAGTAAAATTAGCAGTAGGAATAACCAATTTTTGCCTAATGGAATTTCTTTCTCGCAAGGAAATGGGCAGGGACCCCCGCAATCAATTCCTTCTTCACCCTGATTTTGTATGTCGTCTGAACAAGTTGGACAAGGCGGACATGGACCTCCACAGTCAATCATAAGTTCGCAACCTCCACTATGGCAGTTTTTTACTCCGTCTGAACATCCTGGGCTTTCAACGAAGTGGCATGCCTGCATTTCAGAGGGCTTTTCTTCTCTAAAAACTGAGTTATTACACTCATTCAAATCGTAACAATTTCTTATCTGAAATCCGCAAGTACTCTCATCAAAAGTTTTTTGGAGGCATATTTCATTAAAGTAAAAGTAATCTTTTTGAGAAACCAATCCTATGTTAAAAGATTTTTTTAGGTTCTGACAAACCTGCCAATCGTCGCAAGCCCACTTTTCAGTGCAATAACCTCCAACCCCTCCTCCACCTCCTGATGGCTTTTTTTCAACTGGCGGACAGACCACAAGTTGGACAGTTATATTCCATGTTCGGGTGACATTTAAAAGTCCGTCTGTTACAATGGTGGTTATGTTGTGCAAACCCCATGCATTACATCCGAAAAGATAATTAAATTCGTCTGAAAGATTGCTTTCTGTGTGTTTTTTTAACTCATCATCAATATACCAATCCACGTCAGGTATTGTTCCATCTGGGTCGTATACTTCTATAGTGAACCCTGCTATTGAGGTTCCTTTTATTGTGAAGTTATCTTCGTAAGGAGTGTAGTTTAAAATTTGAGGTGGTCTGTTTTCGGTGGTCACGGTAATTGAGAAGTTATCGCAGTCTGATTCTGAGGAAGCTTTTCTTGGGCTACAAAGACTTATATTTGGATGCACACTCTCTAAAGGATTATCAGTTACACAAACGGAGATATTATGAACTCCTACATCTGCTAATTTAGGGGTGTAGTTCATAATCCCCGTATTACTTATATTGAATAAGTTCGAGCCTGAAAAACTAAGATTAAATGTCATTTCGCCGTCTGAAGAACTTCCATCTTCTGTGTCGCTGACAATTGCCTGATGATAAAATGTTGAATTTTCCCCCCGAGTCCATACGGTCTGCGCACCAATCTCCTGCATTACTGGGGGATTATTTATCTCAATTACTGTAATGTTGGTTTCTTTTGTATCCACACAGCAGGTAGAGTTATAGTTATCCCTTACCGAAATCGTATGAGTTTTTGTTCCTATATGACTCTTTCTTAAAATCCCTGAAATAATACTAAAAAGATGAACTGTCTGACTTTTTCTTCCTAGATAACTTGTATAAAAGGGATTTCTTGGGGAGATGTCGGAAGTCAGATCATCGCCGTCAGCATCGCTTGCATTAAATGGGTTTGTTAACTTTTCTCCTTCACAGACAAATATCTGCTCATCAATATAACCTAAAACGGGAGCAGAATTTGGGATATTGATTGTAAACACCACGCTCTTGAAGTCCCAACTTTCATCAGGTCTTTTTGCAGAGATTGTTAATATATTTCCTTCTCTTTCTGCATTGATACTATCGTTGGGTGTAAAAGAAACATTGGAGTAAACATATTGGTCGTTAAAAATACTATATAAAGAATATTTCCACTCGCTTGCTTCAAAAAGTGCGGAGACATTTAAGTCCAATGTATAAGGACCCCCTATCTCAAAATCATAAGTAGTGTTTAATGGAGAGTAAATTATTATATCTGACACTTCTTCTATATAGATATCAATATCCCCGCTTATCCCTCTGCCAGTTATATTCTTTAAAGAAAAATCGCCGAGAGCAAAAAGGAATATAAAAATTGTTAAAGCCATGGCTATACAATAAATCATAAAAGACAGACCTCTTTTCATAAGATAATTAAATGCCTCTTATATAAAAACCTAACCAATTTTATTTATTTTCCATAAGATGAATGCGACAGAAACCAAAAGAATAATTAAAAATAAGACGAAAAGATAAAGTTTTAGATTTGACTGCAAAACGTTTACAAAAATAGTCTCTGAGTTTGTTATGTTGTTGTAATGTAAGGTAATCAATGCTGAAGAATTTCTTTCCTTAATATGATAAGTGTCTAAGAAAACACTGATATTTTTTTTCTCCCAAGGCTTCATATAAAAAATCGGTGAGTAAAACGATTTCCCTTCAATAAAAACTTCAGCGTAAGCCTCTCTAATTTCATTATTGTAAAGACTCTCTAATTCTATATTAAATTTTTCAACTTCGCTTCGGTTTAATTCCATTGTATAGTTTGTTATATTAATAAATAATTTTCCTATTCTGAAGAAATCTTCACCCCTTTCAAAAAAACCTACGCCGTAATCTACCAATGCCACTGCACCATATTCTCCTGAAGATAAGGCAGAAGTATTCAAATAATCATCTATCTCATAAGAATTTAATGAGTTAATTACGGATTCGTTAAATGACTTCTCATAAACCTTCTCTTCCCCATTAAATAAGTGAATGGAAGGTTTTGCTAAAAAAGACTCATTTCCTTCGTTAATTATTTTTAAATTCATTCTGACATTTTCTCTTTCATTTCCTTCGTAAACATTCAAAAAAACAACTGGTCTCTTTCCGGGATAGGGAACAAAAACTCTGATTATTCCCCCTACATTAGAAATGAGTTCAACCCCACCAGATTCTTCTGGAACCTGCTTTGCACTTATCCTTATCTTATTCACCCCATAAAAATCTATTTTCTCAGGTAGTTTCAATCTTGCAGTTACAACCTCACTACCTATAATTGTTCTTTTATCTAAAAAGACATAGTCCGAAAGAGGTCCTTCAACACTGATTGTTGAGACAACACCTTCTTCAAAGATAAAAGCGAATGAGAATGTTTTTTCAAGAAAAGGTTCAAAATTAACTTCATAACTTCCCGGACTTACTCCGGAAGATGCAACAACCATTCTTGCAAATAACAAAATGAAGATTAAAAACCCCTTTTTCATTATAAATATAGAAAAAACAGGTTTTTATTAATTATGCTTGCTCAAATGAAACGGAAACTTCGTCAGAGAGGTTTCCTATCAGTGAATCCTGTGGAATTTGAATAGCTAAATCAAATGAGATTCTTGAGCCTACAGAGAAAGATTCGCATATCTCAACTGGAGTCCCAGGGGAAGGAATTTCATAAAATTCGCTTAGATTAAACCCTGAAGGAGGAACACAGGCACCTTCATCTATATTTGAAATCATATATTTATAAGAAGGGCTTGTTCCAGAAATAAAAGAATCCGCGTTTTTTCCCGTAGTGAAACTAAGACTTATATTCAAATTTCCAATATTCTTTATGATAAAGCCAGATTCTACGGGGGTCCACGTTCCATTACTTACATCCCCTAAGGTATCAAGAGATGCGAATGAAGCATTAGAAAAAACTGAACCGGTGCCCCAGTTAATGCTATCTATTGTAAAATTAATCATTGCAACTTCTTCTATGGTAATATTAATCTCTCCATCATCAACGGCTTTTCCAGTAAAACTCCCCAATTCCGCCAAAGATTTATAGGTATTTGCTAAGGAAAGAAGAGAAAATATGAAAAGAAGAACTGAAAGAAAAAAGAAAAAATTAACTTTCTCCATAGATTCCCTCCCCCCCAAATTTCTCTAAATTAATTGATACTTCTTCTTTTCCATTAAGTGTATCCTTTAGGTTCTTGATTTTATCCCTTACTTGTTCAACATATAAGTTAAGTGCGAGGCTAAGCAATAAAAAAAATATTGCGATAACAATTAGGATTAATCCAATAGATTCCCTCTTTTTCATAGGAATGGAAATTATCAAAATTATATAAAGATTTCTAATGTAATGACCCTGCCAAGAATCTACTCGCAATCATGTCTTGCTCAAAGAGAAGATATAATCCGTGCTTTGAGTATTCGCAAGACCTAATTGTTCGCTTGGGCGGCCCAAGTTCTATACAATAATGACCCTGCCAAGAATCGAACTTGGGCCTCGTCGAAGTCAACGACACGTTCTGCCACTAGACTACAGGGTCGTAAAATGACTAAAGAAAGATGGTTTAAAAGTTTAGCGAATTGATTTCCCCTTGCTCTTCTTCCCGCCTTTAATTTTCCCCCAATTTTCTTTTAGATATTCTACAATAAAATACTCGGGAGAGATTCTTGCAATATTACAAAAATCTTCAAACAGAGTTTTTGGAAGAAGACGCGATTCATTATAATAATTTTTTAAAGTGGAGTAAGGGAGATTGAAGCCGAACTGAATAAGACCGCGAAGTGAAGGAGAATTTGTTTCGTTTATAACTTTGTCAAGAAATTTTCTTTGTTGTCCTTTATGAAATTTAACTCTCATAAGATTGATTAATAAGAATTTTATTTAAATTTAACTGCGGGACCATATAAACAAAAACTTTAAAAAGCGAAGAATAGGAAAGAGTTTATGAAAAAGCCGAAAAAAGTTAATAGGTACTGTCCTTTTTGCAAGAAGAAGACTGAGCAAAAGGTTAAAGAACCGAGCAAAGGGAAAGCGAGTCCTTTTAAGAGGGGAGGAAAAGCACGAATTTTACTTAGAGGTCTCTGGAGGGGTGTTGGCAATAAGGGGCGTTATTCTCGTATGAAAAATCAGGCAAAGGGAAAAAGGAAGACTACAAAGAAAACAAATCTTTTGTACACCTGTACTGTGTGTGGAAAATCAAAAAATCAGAAAAAAGGGAAGAGGACCTCTAAATTATTGATAGAATAAAATGGCTGAAAGAAAAAAATTCATTGAAGTGGAAATCCCTCTTTTAGGAACTTCGTTTAATGTTCTTGGGAGTCAAGAGGAGCTTAAAGGCAAGACGATAAAGATGGACCTTACAAGAAGACTTAGAGGAAAGGGGCTTACAATGATATTCAAGATATTCCAAGAAGATAAAAAATTAGTTGCTATCCCTTACAGAATGGAACTTGTGAAGTCTTATATAAAAAGAATAATGAGAAAAAGAGCAGATTATGTAGAAGATTCTTTTAAGGGGAGTTGTGCGGACATTTCGGCCATAATAAAACCTTTTTTAATTACCCGAAAGAAAGTTTCAAGAGCTGTGAGAAAAAATCTTAGAAACACGACAAAGGAGTTTATAATAGAATACATAAAAGAAAAGGAATTTAACGAAGTGTGTAATGAATTAAAAAACGGGACTTTTCAGAAGGCGATGTTGCCTAGATTAAAGAAAGTTTATCCTCTTTCTTTCTGTGATATAAGAGTTTTTGAAACCAAAGAGATTGAGAAAGTAGATTTAAAGAAAGCAATAAAAGAAGAAGCAGAAGAGGGTTACGAAGAAGAAAGTTATTTAGAAGACAAAGAAGAGAAAAATGAAGAGGTGGAGTAATGGCTAACGAATCCTGTCTTATTCTGATAAAACCTGATGGATTGATTAAGTCTCTGACGGGAAATATAATAAATGAACTTTCTGCTGCGAAACTTAAAATAATTGGGGCAAAAATTGTTTCTGTAAGGAAAGAACTTGCCGAAAAACATTATTTTGAGCTAAAAGAAAAGAAGCCAGAAATTTTTGAAGAGGTTTTAAAATACATAATGGGGGAGTATCACACGAACAGGGTTTTTGCCTTAATTTACTATGGAGAAAATGCGATTTCCAAGATAAGAGAGATTGTTGGTCCGACAAACCCTGAAGAAGCTCACCCGACTTCAATAAGGGGGAGATATGGGCGGATAAATTCAAAGACAAAGGTTCTTGAAAACTGCATTCATGCATCTGATTCCCCAGAATCTGCGAAAAGAGAAATAAAGCTTTGGTTTAGTCCAGATGAAATTGTTGAGGAGATTTACCCCACGATAACTAAGAAAGAAGAAAAAGAATTTAGGGTTTGGGGGGCTTAATAATACTTAAAAACTATTTGTCTTTAGGTTCTATGTGCCTGCATAGCTCAGTGATAGAGCATCTGCCTTGTAAGCAGAGGGTCGGGGGTTTGAATCCCTCTGCAGGCTTGATGACAGAACTCCTACTTCTTCACTCCAATTTTATAACTTAAGCATAAGTAAGCGAGGTCTCCGTAATTTCCAAGAACATCTTTGTCGTAAGAAGCCAGAAAGCTAAGATTGTCTGCTAGTTGTATTGTTGCCGAAGGACCAAGATAAAAGAAAGGTTCTTTTTCTTCTGTTTTTACTGCATACCCTAAAAATCCTGCTTTCAGCCAGCTGTTTATTTTGTAATCTCCGCTAGGGATAAAATATGCCTGGTCTCCTGTTCCTTCTGTTAATCCTGAAAAAAGCCTGACTTGCGCATTTAAGCTTAACTTCTCATCTAAGAATTTCTTTCCATAATCCATCCTTATTCCTGCCCAGGTGTTTTCCTGGTTGTCTGCTTTAAAATGTCCATAAAGAGTAAAATCCCCAAATTTTCTTCCCATCATTACTTCTGTTCTTTGATTCTCGCTTGGAGCAGTATAAACAAAAGGTCTTACTCGAAAAATACCGTTTCCTTCCGTATAAGATATCTCCGTATTCATCATTGTTGTTAATGGTTTGTCGCTTGCCTGTAGAGGATTAGCCAAACTTGATGCTCCAATTAAGATTCCTGCTAAGGTGTTTCTTACTCTTGTTCTAAATGAAGATTTTTGTGGTTTCATCTTAATCTCTCAAGCCCATTTATTTCTGCCTGTCTTTTGAGCAACTGATAAACATAAACTCCTGCCGCCTGTACGCAAAGTTTTTCGTCACCATGAAGCCCATACTCTTGAGTGAATCTTTCTAATGCAACTTCTAAAAATGGATTTTCTCCGAAAATCTCATCTGCTTGGTCTTCCATTACTTTCATCAATCCTTCTTCTCTTTCTCTGTCTAGTCTCTGTTCTTCTAAATAATGCATTTCTATCGTTTCTATAGTGAGAATTGGAAGTCCTTCGGGTGTGTAATTATTCATTTTCTTTAGAAGCTGTATCCCAAGCTTATACCTCCCCAAGTTAAGTCATCATAAACTTTTCCGTGTTGTTGGTTGATGAAAGCTTTGAGGTTCCATTTTCCTTTTGAAACATCTAATGAAACTCCTGGTGTGATTTGTGACCACCCGTCTGTTCCGTAATAATCATCCAGCAATGCCGTGCTTATTGAGGGTGTTATTGATACATTTGTTCCAGAGATCTTTCCCAAGTTAAAAGTTTTTGATGCTTTAAAGTAGTGCCTGTCTCCCGTAGGAGTTTCATCATGCCCTAATAGGTGTGTAAGATCATACTCTAAGTCAATTGTCCCTCCAAGTTTAAGCCCGGCCTTGAATACATTATCGTATGTTCCAAATTCCCCAGAAGGATAATACCAGTGCTGAAAACCTATATTTGCAGAAAGTTCATCAGTTAAATTATGTGCGTAACTTACTCCGCCGTCTATTTCGTTAACAGCATTTTCTTTGAAGTCATAATTCCCCCATGCAAACCCTGAAAATCCATTTTTGAAATCAACATAAACAAGATTTTGATTTACGGTTCCTTTTTTAAACATACCGTGTCGTGCAACATAATCTGACACTAATGTCGACTCTAAATAAGTTTTAGGAGTTTTTGAAATTGCTACATTTGTAGCTCCGATTATTGCAATTAGACCTGCCATAATACCCTTCCTGAATCTTGAAGAGATCTTGTCTGTTTTTGCCATTTTAATAACTCCTATTAAGTTAATACAAGGAAGAAGAAATTAATATTTAACTGATATTATTCATATCAGTAATATTAAAAATAGAAAAACTTAAAAGTGAAATATGCTTCTTATTTTAATGGAGAGAAAACTAATAAAACAAGGCGGGGGCGGTTATACCATCTATCTCCCTAAAAAATGGGTTAAAAAGAAGTCATTAAAAGAGGGGGATCTAGTCAAGATTAAGGAACTTGAAACATCCCTTGTTATTGACAGTGAACTAAAAGAAAGCAACGAAATCACGATAGATATTAACCCCAAAAATGAAGGATATCTCTCAATTATTTTGTCTCATGCTTACAGAAAAGGCTATGATAAAATCATCATAAATGGGTTAAATCATGATTTAATCAAAGAGATAAGCAAAGTAATCAAGAATATTCTCTTAGGCTTTGAGATTACTGACCGAACAGAAAACTATTGTAAAATTGAAAATATTTCTGAGCCTACAGAACAAAAATATAATGCCATTTTAAGAAAAATATTTTTTCTGATGAAGGAATTGAACAGCCTCATTGCCTGTGATTTTGGGGTTTATAAAAATTCTGAGGAGATCTCTGATGTAAAGATAAATCTTGACCGATTTATTCTTTTCTGTAAAAGGATTTTAATTAAAGAAAAATATGAAAAAGACTTGGTTTTAGAATGGGAGCTCCTGACTTTTTTAACTCATATAGGACACTCTTATTTCTATGCTTATGATTATTCGGAGAAAAACAAAATCAAAACAAATAAGACTCTACTTTCTCTTTTTGAAAAGTTAAAAAACTATTTTTATTTATTTGAAAAAGCCTATTTTGAAGAGGACATAGAAAAAATACATGAAATAAACAGGCTTCGGAATGAATACCATTTTGGAGAAGTTCTAAGTCTTCTAAAGAAATCTAAAGGTGATGAAAATGTTCTTCTTTCTTATATAAAAGATATTTTCAGATTTATTCAAATTGGAACCAGCCCGATTTTGTCTAAGATATTAGAAAAGAATCAATCTATGTCTGCGTGATAATAAGAGAGCCAATAATTGATAAATTTTTGTTCTTGTTTAGGAATTATAAGTTTTCCGTCAACACCTTTTGCATTTCTGTAGACCTCATAGTCAAAGCTACCCGAAACCCTCTTTGCCTGACTTACTAGGTCTGGTCCTACTCTTGAAATAGTCATAACATCTTCTAAATCCACTTTTTTATCTCCTATTTTTGCCTGATTCAATGCTACTTCAATTGATTTTGCCCAGACAGGCCAAGGAGTTCCGGATAATCTATTAAACTGCCTTTCATCATTACTTGTATAGGCAATAAAGGTTCTAAATTGATTATCTGTGTAAACCTCAGGGTAATTTGTTGCTCCCCCAGAGAATTGTGTTTGTGCATGAGTCTTTAAAAAATAAGCAACAACCCTATTGTCTGTAGACAGCTTAGCATTATGAGTTAAACCGCTAAAAAACGCCCCTCCTTCAGAGATATCCTTAGGGAGGTCATTAATCTGCTCTCTTTCTAATTCTATCTCTAAAATATTTCCTAATTTTTCAGGTGGATAAACCATCCCTTGTATTTGAGTTCTGGGCATCTCCACTTTCTTTGGTTCATAAGTTGCTGCCCCGTAAGCAAACAAACCAGAGAGTATAATCGGCAAGCCTATTGGAACAGTCCATTTCTTTATTGTTCTTGAAATAACTTTCTTGAAATCTAATTTTTCGATTACTTCCTCTAGATTCTTCAGTACGCTTCCTCCGTCATAAAATCTATTCCCTTCATTTACTGCTAAACATTTTCTTAAGAAAGGTCTTAATTTTCTTGGTGCTTTGTTAATTCTTTTTTTTATTTCTCTACTAAATTTTGGGGTTCCTAAAGTATCTATATTTATTCCTTCATAAATCCCTTTCTTTGTAACAGATTCGTATAAAATCGCACCTAAACCCCAAACATCTGCTCTTTTGCTCGGTCTTGAGTCCTCAGCAAAACACTCAGGTGCACGATAATTTATGTCGCCATATGAACCTCTTTTGCTTCCACTTCCTCCAATAGAAATACAAGTTGTAGACCCCAAATCTCCAAGATACGCTCGGCCATTCTCAATTAAAATGTTTGAAGGTTTAACATCTCCGTGAGTTCTGGGGCGTTCTCCACGAGGATCTTCTTTCTGACTGTGAATATATTTTAAAGCTACTGCAATATCTTTAACAAATCTTAAAGATTCTTCCATGGTTAAATTGGAAATCTTTGTTGATAGATCTCCTCCATTATAAACTGGCATAGCGATATACATCCTTCCAGTTCGGTCTCGTTCAATTAATCTTGGGACTACATGGTAGGCGGCAGCATCTAATGAAATCGCTTCTTTTCTCATTACATCTTCTTCGGTCCATCCTCTTTCTTCCATCTGTCTTTGAGCCACATCATTTGGGGAGAAAGTTTTAATTGCCCAAGGGTTTCCACCTTGATCTTTATAAACATAAACTCCTGCCGCCTGTACGCAAAGTTTTTCTCCAGTTGGCAGAAATGTAAAACTATCAATTTCCTCGTCCAGAATCTTAGATTCGCTTTTCATTTTCTTCCCCTAAAATTTCGTTTATGCAGAACTCAAAAGCATGGCTTCTGTTTCTAAATTTTCTTTTTAAAATAGAGAGGTCTATTTTTTCTAAAGTTTCGTTGTCCACCGATACACTAACTTTCTGTTTTTTCATATATACTCCTAAGTAGTAACTAGTATTACTCCTTTATAAATTTTACTATTGTTGTTACTTTAGAATTACATAAAAGAACAAGATTTGTGCTTATAGGCAATAGAGAAACAATACAAAGAGTTCTATAAAATAGACTATATGTTGGACGGCAAACTCATACCAAAATAGCATCAACAAAATCTTCTAAAAACTCTTCATTATCTCTACAACCACAAAATCTGACCGCTTCAGCTTCAACAAGTTCTTCTCCCCTCTTTACCCCAAATCTATAAAAGCCATGAATAACTTCATGAATAAGAGCTATCCTTCTTTCAGATTTTGGGACACCAAGGGAGATATCAAAAAGAATGGGGTCTTTGCTTATCGGGCAAATTTGGGAGCCAGGAGTATCTTTTAGTGTAGTTTCTCGAATCCTATCTCTTAAGAAATACGCTACTTTTTTAGGAGTCAAAGGAGAATGTTCTAAATAACTTTTAAATTCTGAAGGGGTCCATCGTTCCCAGATATCTTTGATTTGACTAACCGAACCAACAAAATAATCATCTGCACGAGTTCGCCACCATAGCAAAGGATTTTGCTTAAAGCCGATGATAATATAATCCAAGGCCATAGATAGTTAAAAGAAAAGGGTTATTTATAGATTATTGCGATGCGACCATCCCTTTATACCCATCATATTTAAAAACCTAAAATTCTCTTCATTATGATGCCTGCAAAAAATAAACCAAAGCGATTTGATAGAGCAAGGTCTTGGAGAGTTGCACGAAGAAAAAGAAAAACGAAAGAGTTAACTCACCCTAAGAAAAGGTCAAGGGGAAAAAGAGAAAAAGTTAATCCTCAATAATTTCTACTCTTTTATCTTTAGACAGGATTTCTACAATTTCTTTTTCAAGGTTTGCGATTTCGCCTTTTTGAAAAGGTCCGATTTCATTTCCTTCAAAATCAAGAAATTCCGGCACATCTTCTAAGAATCTGATTAATTTATGCTTATTTTCTTCTTTCGGTGAACCAATCATTTCAGAATTTATGCTTTTTTCGGTTTTTTCAAGACTTTTTACAACCTCTTCAAAAAGATCAACTTCAAAACTTAATAGATTCTCAAAGTCTCTTTTATTAATCCCCACTTCAGACGCTACGAAGGCGAGATTCAGAATCTTTCTTTTTCTTATTCTGATAAGGTCTTTAAAACTACTTAGGGCATTTTCAAGTTTCTTTTTATTCTTAATAGCCATATCCGAAAACAAGTCGTCTTCTTTGCTTAGAAATTCTTTTTTCTCGCGAAAATATTCTGCAACATCTAAAAGAAATTTTTTAGGAAGACTCTGCAACTGCTCCGAATATTTCTCTTTTCGCATTGCTTCGTAAATATCGCTAAAAGTTATCATAGAGAAAAAGGGGAACTTAGATTTAAAAGAATTGTTATACTAATAAGCCAAACTTTATAAATAAAAAACGTATCTATTTATATGGTAAGTTATCAGGATGTCGTTAAAAAAGGGGTAATTGGTGTACTTTTTCTTGCGTTGTTCATTCTTGCATATTATATTGTTAAGCCAATAATTGTCCCAATAATTTTCGCACTTCTTTTAGCTTATATTTTTATCCCGACATATAAGAGAATTAATTCCAGAATAAAACATAAAAATATTTCTGCGCTGGTTCTTATTTTATTAATTTTTATAGTAATTTTAGTTCCTTTGATTTATCTTCTGCCAAATTTATTAAAAGAAGTAACAGAAACTTATACTCTTCTTAGAAATTTTAATTTTGAGTCTATTCTTGATGGTTTCCTTGGCGAAGAACTTGCTTCTTCATTCTCTCAGCAATTTGATAATATTATCAGCAGATTATTTGCTTCCCTTGCAAGTCAGCTTACAGGTATTTTAACCAGTATCCCTTCTCTTCTTTTAAAGCTTGTTGTATTCCTGTTTACTTTTTTCTTTGCAGTCAGAGATTATCAGGAAATGAAAACTTATATCAGAAAGATTTCTCCTTTTTCAAAAGGGTTAGAAGAAAAATTTGAAAAGGAGTTCAGAGGGATAACGAATGCTATAATGTTCGGGCAGCTTCTTATTGGTTTAATCACAGCTCTTGCATTTGGTGTCGGAGCTTACATTTTGGGTGTTCCTAAAGTTCTTATACTTACTTTTTTAACTGGAATTGTTTCGGTGATCCCGATTTTGGGTGCTTGGATAGTGTGGTTTCCTGCTGGAATTATTATGATTGCCTTGGGAAGAACACTTGCGGGCGGGATACTTATAATCTACGGGGCGTTGTTCGTTTCTACAATAGATAATATTTTAAGACCTTATTTTATCTCCAAGAATTCTCAATTGCCAATTGTAATTAGTGTTATAGGAACTATCGGAGGATTATATTTCATAGGAATTTTGGGTTTAATTTTGGGTCCCCTTATTCTTGCTTATGTATTAATAATAATAGATTTCTACCAACAAGGAAAATTAAAAGAATTGTTTGAAAAGGAATGAAGTTAAGAATAAAGAATCTAAATTGGTTTGCAGGCAGACCCGTCGTAATTTTAAATGATAAAACTTGCAGAAAACTGAATATTTTTGTTAATGATAGAATTTCTATGATGAACTCGCGTAAGGTTTATGCGGTTGTGGATATATTCCCTAAGTTGATTAAAGAAAATGAAATTGGACTTTCCAGAGAATTAAGCCATTTATTAAAAATGAAAAATGATGCTCTTATTGAGGTAAGTCCTGCAGAGTTGTCCCCAGCATCTTATCTTATTAATAAAAAAATTAATGGAGCAAGATTAAATAAAGAAGAGTTAGAGTATGTTATCTCTGAGATTGTAAGCAATAATTTGACAGAAGCCGAAATTGCTTATTTTACTGCAGCAGAAAAAATTCATGGAATGTCTATTAAAGAGGTAATAAATCTCACGCAAGCTATGGTCAATACAGGGGCAAGATTAAATTTTAAAGAAAAATTTGTTGCAGATAAGCATTGCATCGGGGGGATAGCAGGAAACAGAACTACGCCTATTGTCACATCAATTTGTGCTTCAGCGGGGCTCACAATACCAAAGACTTCCTCACGAGCTATTACATCTGCCTCAGGTACGGCAGATGTAATTGAGACCCTATCTAATGTTGAATTGTCAATAGAGGGGATAAAAGAAGTTGTCAAAAAAACTGGTGCTTGTCTTGCATGGGGTGGTGCCTTGGGTTTAGCTCCGTCAGATGACAAAATAATAAGGGTAGAGAGAATTTTAAACTTAGATGCTGAACCCCAACTTTTAGCCTCAATAATGTCAAAAAAAGTTTCTGTTGGTTCAAAATATGTTTTAATAGATATTCCTTACGGAGAGCATTCAAAAGTTAAAACATTAGAGGAAGCAAAAAAACTAGGAAGTAAATTTAAAAGAATAGCTAAAAGTTTTAGGATTAAATTAAAGGCGGTCTATACTGATGGTTCTCAACCAATAGGAAACGGAATTGGTCCAACACTTGAGCTTCTTGATGTTATTTCTGTTTTGAAGAATTTACCCTCTGCCCCCAAGGACTTAAAAGAGAAATCTGTTTATCTTTCGTCTGAGTTAATGAAACTCTGTGGTATAAAAGACTCTTCTAAAAAAATTAATGATATATTAGAATCTGGTAAGGCTTATGAAAAATTTATTGAAATTCTCAGCGCACAGGACAAAAGTGATGTTGAAAAGAAAATTCCAGAGTTAAGGCTTGGACGTTTTAATAAAGTAATTAAAGCTAATTATTCCGGAGAAATCTATTCAATAAGCAATAACAAATTAAACGCCTTAAGCAGAATTTTGGGAACTCCTGAGACTAAATCTGCAGGAGTCTATCTGCACAAACATAAAGGTCCTGTAAATAAAAATGAAAATCTTTTGACTCTTTACTCTGAGAGCAAATCAAAATTAAAAGAAGGTATAAAATTCATAAAGATATCTCGTCCAATAAGAATAAAATAATTATAAAATGCTTGCCTTTATTATCTTAACTTCATCGATAGGTTTGTCTCCTGCTCCTGTCTGCACTTTCCCTATTTTATCCACAACATCCATACCTTCTAAGACTTCTCCGAAAACGGGATGCTTGCTTGTAAATGGTGGTTTGTCATAATCGAGATAAGTGTTGTCTACTAAGTTAATAAAGAACTGACTTCCTCCGCTGTCGGGTCCTGCGTTCGCCATAGAAATTGTTCCACGAACATTAGAATGTCCTGCTACAAACTCGTCTTTAATAACATACCCTGGTCCGCCAGCGCCTGTACCTGTCGGGTCACCTCCCTGAATCATAAAGTCCTCAATGACTCTATGAAATATTGTCCCATCATAAAATCCTTCTTCAACTAATTTTTTAAAATTCCCTGCTGTGATGGGCATATCTGAATAGAGTTCTATAACTATGTCCCCTTCTGTTGTCTGAAGTTTTATTTTTGTATTCATATTTTCGTTTATTCTACTAAACTGGTTTATAACAAATAAAGTGAATATTATAAGTAAAATTAATATTATAAATATTGCGACTATTTTGTTTTTTAAGATTTTTGGGTGTTTCATTACTTTCTTCTCCTTTCCTCATTGACATTTCTTATCTTACTACATAATAAAAAATAAAGGAACATGAAGATTGAAAAGAAAATAAAAGTTGATTTAAGTGGGAAAAATAGAAGTAAAAATCCTAATATGAATTTGCCTATGAATTGATGGACATCTATAGAAGTATTGTAAATTCCATAGAATTTTAGTTCGTCTTCTTTCTTTCTTAAAATATCAAAGAAATATGCTTCTGTAGTCGGTTCTATCATTGCAACTCCAATAGAGGCTAAGACTAAAACTCCTAAAATTATGAAGATATTGTTTATAAAGAAACAGGAGAAAGAAGCTATGGCTAGGATAAAATAACCTGCTCTAAAAATCTTCTTAAATCCAACTTTCCCTGCCAGTTTAGAAAAAGCAAACTCAAACAAGACGAGAGGGATCACTATTGCGGAGAGGAATATTCCTATCCAAAATTCATGTATGTTTCTTTCAAGAATCATAAGAGGAACGTATAGATAAATTAAGATAAGCCAGAAATTTACCCCTCCACTCAATATGTATGAGTAAACCCTATCACGATTTTTGAAAAAGCTTAAGAAGTTCTTTAATAGGTTTTTCTCAGGGGTCTTTTTTATATTCGCATTGTTTATATTTGAAATTAAAAACAGCCCTAGCCCTAAAAGAATAAAAAACACTGACAAGAAGAATATTGTTGGGATTCCGTAAGCCTGTAAAATGAAACCTGCAATAACAGGTCCAACCAGCCAGGCAACATTAAAGAATGTGTATATCAAACCTTCATTTCGTGAGAGTTTTTTCTTGCTTGACTTGTCTCTAATAATAATCCCAAAAGAGTTTATTCTTAAACTTGTGAAGATAGTTAATATTAATGAAGACAAGAAAAATAAAACAAGGTTCTTAGATAAGGCAAACATTAGATAACTTATGGCGATAAAGGTTAAGGAGAGACTAAATAGTTTAGATTTATTGTTTCTTTCTATTACCGGAACCAAAATAAAAAAAGAAGCAAAAGCAATGATTGCCAATAATGCTGAAACAAAACTGATTATGGAAGGGCTGTGAAAAATATTGTTAAGGTAGACTGCCCATATAGTGTCTACGAAAGAATATGCTATAGAAATTATAAAAGTAATAATCCCTAGTCTCGCTACACCTGTAAAAGAATATATTCCGTTGTGTTTTCTCACCAAAAAACCCATAGTTAAAACTGGAAAAGAGGATTTAAATATCTTTTTCATTCAGGAAAAGAAGTATTACTCGATTCGTAATCTAAATACGCCCGTACCCCGAATCGAACGGGGACGTCCAAAGGACACGGTGTTCGAGACCGTTGCAATACCATTATGCGATACGGGCGTAAAATTAACCAGTATATTAAGTTTTTAAGAGTTTGGCAAAGACTCTAACTGTTCAAGACAGGCTCTTGCAATAAGATTTGTTTTTAGTGTTGCTCGGAGCGTTTTGTTCGGCAATACCATTATGCGATACAGGCACACAAGAATTAAGGCGAAAGAGTTTTTAAATTTACATAGTAAAATCATAAAACTGTCCGTAGGGTATTACTGTTACCAGGGCTCTTTCGGTTCTTCTAAAAGAATCCCCAATCTTGTTAATTGTTACATTACTATCGGAAGGAAAATTCGGGAAGGGATGTTCTTCTATAAATTTAAGCAGTATTCCTGTTGCGTCAAGCTTACCTGTAGCTCTATGAACAATTAGCGCAAGAGGAGGGTGGTTATTGTCTGGTAAAGGGTCTCCATTAGGCTTCCTTGAAACACAAACTAAATAATCTGCTACATCTTCTAACATTGTAAAACTAATGATTAGAAGTTTAAATAATTAATGGACGCCCACACCAGGAATCGAACCTGGGAACCCCGAAGGGTCTGGTTTTCAAGACCAGTGCAATACCACTATGCGATGTGGGCATAATTAATTTAAAAGAAAAGAGTTTTTAAGATTGGTGGTGAAATTATTAGATTCCTTTGCTACTCAAACTAATCTTTTCGGCTAATCTCATTCGGAGATCTTCTAAGTAGCCCCATCTCCGACAAAATCAAATAATAAATTTGATTAACCGAATAATGAAGCCAGACCCTCAGCTGCCTCAGCTTTTGGTTCTTCCTTCTTCTCTTCCTTAGGTGCTTCTTTCTTTCCTTCAACGGGTGCAGGAGCTGTGGCGATAGATGCATTCGCAAGCTTCTCGTCAATATTGACGCCCTTAAGGGAAGTCACAAGTACCTTCACTTTTGCTTCGTCAACGTCGGCGCCAGTAGCAGAGATAACTTTCTTTAAGCTGTCTTCTGTTACTTCTTTTCCAACCTTGTGAAGCAAAAGTGCTCCATATATGTATTCCATTTTGTCCTTATTTATTTAGTTTTAGTTGATTTTTCTTCTGTGTCTTCTGAAATGACTTCAAAGCAGTCCACATTTTTTGGATTAACATAGACTCTTCTTCCGTCAATCAAATCAAAACGTGTAAATTCGCCCTGATTAATGCTTTCTGTTAATATTCCCTTAAAAGTTTTCTTATTTCCTTTTGAAAACACAATTATCTCAGTAACCCTCTTACCCTGTTCAATAACTGAAGACTTCAAATTTTCTTTGTCCATTTTATTTTGTTGGAGCCCCATTTAATTCAGAAATTTGCTCTCCTCCAATAAATGCTAATCCTTCAATTGCCTTTTTATACATTTCTGCTCTACTTAATATAAAATCCATTGTTTGACTGCAAAGATAATTTAACTCAACGGCGAAAGCAAGACTTCTTCTGTAATTCTCTTCTAAGTCTTTTAGAGTTTCTTCTTTATTAATTATTATATCTTTGTAGATTTTGCCACCCATATATGCCGCAACAGGGTCTATTCCTATTTTAAAAGGAATTATGTTTAACTTGGCTAAAATTGAAGCTTTCTTTTCGTCAATAACTTCGCCTTTTGGACAGAGGACCTTTTCTTTTACAATAGCAATCTTTCCGCTTTCAACTTTTGGCTGAAGTCCAACTGCACTTAACGCCGAAATATCTGGTCCTGGAATTAAATCTGTTGGACCTGCGGGGACTATTAAGTCTTCTGGAGCGACCTGTCCTGCTTTAGCTTTTGCAGGGCTTTTTTCTTCAGATAATTTTAAAGAAATTTCAAAAGCGTCCGAATCTGAAAACAAGATTGCTGTGCTATCTTCAACATAAGGAACTAAGTCGTGCAATTCTTTTATACCACAATGTTCAAGAGCAAAGTCTATAAGACTCTTTTTCGCAACACTAATTTTAGCAAGATTTCTCAATTTCTTTTTAATATCTTGAAACTGCGCTGAAGGCAATCCTTTAACAGAAACAACCATAACGGTCTTTCTTTTCATTTGCTCTGCCAACTCTCTAACTTTTCTTTTCTTAGTTTCTGAAACGTGGGTTTCTCTTTTGCCACTCATTTGAACTCTACCTTAACAGGTTTACCCATGGTGAATTTAATTAAAATATCTTTGATATTCTCTTTTCCCCTTGGAAGTTTTCCCTCAAGACCCTTTAAGACGCTTAATATGTTCTCTTCAAGGACTGCGTCTTCCATATCTTCTTTTCCTACAGAAAGTTTTATTGCAAGTTCTTTATTTCTAACCCTAATAACTTTCTTCATTTTCTCAACCATTTCTTTCACGGACGCTTCGTCATCTTTTGGAATTATCCCTGCTTGCGGACTGGGCATTTTTCCGATAGGCCCAAGAACTCTACCAAACTTTGTAGCGACTTTACTCATCATTGGCGCAACAGCAATAAAGAAGTCATATTTTCTTGCAAGTTTCTTTATGTCTTTTGTCTCGTTATACTTCGGGAAATCTAATTCGGTAATTGTGTCTACAACTTTAGAATGTTTTGTGAGAAATGCGGCGATTTTTTTATCCCCTGAGTTAGGGATTGTCACAAAAGTATTGAGGGCTTCTTTTCTAACGTCAAAATTTCTTAGATTCACAATTAAGTCAAGTGTCTGGACAAATTTCCTTTTCTTCTGGCTTCTTAATTCTTTTAAAGCTTCTTTAATTTCCATAGTGTTGACTCTCAGAATTATAGCGACATTCGTCTCCTACCCTGAGAGTAGTATAACAAGACCGAAAATACCCTTTATAAATTTACCTAAAATTAGTTAGGTTTATAAACTACTTTTTGCAGATTTTTGTAGGTTAAAGTTCCGCTTGCGGTTAACGATTTACTTTCGAGAGAAAGGCCTTAATAAAATGGCAAAGTTGATTTACGAAAAAGATGCAGAAGAGTATGTCTTAAATTTAGCAGAAGCTTTGAAATCTCTCCCTGAGTTTGAAGTTCCTGAATGGGTTCATTTTGTCAAATCGGGCAGTTCAAGAGAGAGACCCCCTATGGACTCTATGTCTTTTTGGTATATACGTTCGGCATCTATTTTGAGACAGCTTTATATTAAAGGGGTTGTAGGTGTCGGGAAGTTAAGAACAAGATATGGTTCAAGAAAAAATCGGGGAGGGATGCCGAGTGAATTCAGAAAATCTGGCGGAAAAATAATAAGGACAATTTTACAACGAGCTGAAAAAGCTGGCTTTGTAGAGAAAGTTAGCAGATTCCAGCACGGAAGAAGACTAACAGAGAAAGGCAAGGAATTCTTGGACTCTATAAAAATAAAAGAAAGACCTGAAATGGATTATAATTCTTTAAGAATTGAGAAATATCCGGATTATAAGGAAGTGGAGGAAGATGGTAAGCAAGAAAGCTAAAAACAGAAGTAGTAAGAAAAGGCATCTTGACAAGGCGAAGAGTCAGACAAAGTGGGCTCCGTTTTGGATAGTTTTGAAAAAATTCGGGAAAGGGAAGAAAATACACCCTTCAGCAATTACTCATGTAAGAAGAAACTGGAGAAGAAATAGTTTAAAAATTAAACCAAGGACAACTAGAAAGAATTATCTCGGATGATGGCAGAAGAAAATAAACCTGAAGTTAAAGAGCAAGTTTTAAGTAAAGAGAATTCTGCTAAAGAAACCTCTAAAAAAGAATCAAAGCCTGCTGTTAAGAAAGACACGAAAAAAGTTAAGGAAGAAAAGATTGAACTTGAAAGAGAGTATGTTATTCCCTTAAGAAAAAGTGTTTTAAAAGCTCAGAGATATAGAAGGGCGAAGAAGGCAATTAAGGTAATCAAAGAGTTTTTAGCTAAGCATATGAAAGTTGAAAATAGGGACCTAAAAAAGGTTAAAATTGATTTATATTTGAACAACGAAGTCTGGTTTAGAGGGATTAAAAAACCTGCAAATAAGATTAAAGTTAAGGCAGTGAAAAAGGGAGGGATTGTTTACGCTGAGTTAGCCGAAATTCCAAAAGCTGTTAAATTTGTAATAGAAAAAGATAAAAGAAAGTCTGAAAAAGCTCAAAAGGCAAAGGTAAAAATGCCTAAGCATCCAGAAAAGGAAAAAGAAAAGGAAGAGGGAGAAGAAGATAAAACTGAAAAGGAAAAAGCTACGGTTGAAGCAGGTTTAGAAATGCAAAAGCAAGAGGCAAAAGCTTTGAAACATACCTCAAAACAAGTTTCTGGAGAACAAGAGAATTTTGCAGGAAGGACTCAAAGAAAAGCTTTGAAAAGATAATAATTAAGGGTTGCCTTTCATCCTATTGCCATATTTTTCAGAAATTTCTTTTAATCTTTCTTCTGGTTTTACCGATTTTACTTTTTTTGATTTTGAATAGAGGATATAACCTCCTAAAGCTAAAGCTAATAGAATTAAAATTCCAATAAACCATTTTGAACTCCCTTCTTTTTGTGTTTCAATTTTCTCGCATGTTGCTAAACAACAATATTCTCCTCCTTTTGAGAATGTCGCACTTCCATTGCAGTATTCCTCTAATGTACAGATAGCCCCGTTCATCTCTGCACATGTTTTCTGTGAGGGGATAAAATCTTCATCTTCGCTTCCCTCAGGCAAAACAAACAGATTTAAATGAATTGTAAGGGTACTTTTATTCAGAGAGGTATATTCTATGTTTATCTCTCCAGTGAAATGCCCCGGATTTTTGGGATTAAAATAAATCGAAAAGTTTCTATTTTCTTTCGGAGAGAAGTTGCCTAATTCTTCGAAAGTTACAAAATCTATTTCTGAAAAAACCTTTAAATCTGTTAGGTAATTGTCTCCAAAATTGAAAAGTTGAATCGTCTCATTGGTTTCCTCTCCAACTATTAAGTTCTTCAAAATTATTTCGTGAGAGGAACGTAAATCTTTTTCTGTTACAGGAATAAAAATTTCTCCGTGAGGGTAAATAATTGGAACAAGAAATTCTTTATAAGATTCAATTTTAAAAAACGAGAGATTTTCAGAAGGAGTGAAAGTAAATTCTTTTGAGTTATAGGGGTTCAAAGAGACTTTTTCGTCTGAGCCGTTAGGGTAATCTATTGTAAAATTAATTGAAGAATTCCCTACATTAACAACTCTTATTTTTGGTTCTTTTTCAAGAAAGGTAAATCCCGGTTTTACTGAAAGAATCTCTGTAAAAGAATTGTTCCCCTCTATAATAAGTTTTTCTTTAACGTAAATTTGTTCTGTAATAGTTTGTGAACCAAGAGTTCCTCCAGTTTTATAAAGAATATCCTGAATTTTGATTGTGAAGTTCCCTTCTTTAGGAAGATAGACATAAAGGTAGTGAATCCCTTGATAAAAGGTTAATTCTGTCTCAAAGAAGACTTCTTTTCTCCCTTCAAAGAATTTTATATCTGACTCACTAATTTGTTTTGTGAATTCTCCGTCTTCTAATTTTACTTCTGCTAGCAATGTTTCGCCCGGCTGAAATTCTTTGTTCTGGATTTCTATAAAAGGGTTGCTGTTTACAAAAGTCAAAGACAAAATCATGATAAAAAATATCCACCTCATATTATAAGGTAAAGAAGCTAATTAATAAATCTTACTTTGACATTTCTCTTAGTCTTGAGAACACATCAGAGTTTTCTTTTTCTTCTGTTCTCGGAATCCTTCTTTGATTAACTGGATTCTGATTGTTCCTTAAAGGAGGAAATCCTTGTCTGTAGGGGGGTCTTTGCTGCTGAGGAGGGAATCTCGGGGGTCCACCTGGTGGAGAAGAACCACCACCTTTGTCCTTTTTAAACTTTATTTTTAATTTGAACCAAAGTAGTTTAAGTTTCTCTCTGAATAAATATCCAATTATTATAAGAACTACCAGAATACCAATAATTAATATCCATTTCCAAACTAAGCTCTTTTCGGTTTCAGTTTTTGTTCTGCAACAAACCTGTCCAGAATTACAAGAATAACTTATTTCTTCTTCTGTTTCTAAACAAGAACCTCTACAACTATAAAACATAGATTCACATTCTGTTTCAGTGGGTCTTTCTACACACTCTCCTGTACAGCATTTCTCTGTGTCTGTCGCTTTTCTCTCATTTCCCGTACAGACCTCATTTGAACCACAAACACTTCCACTATATCCTGAACAAGATTTTAAATTCTCAGACATACAACATGTTTCAGACTGAACTGAACAGTAATAAGCATCTCCGACATCCTGCTCGGTCGGACATTCTGATGAAGGGATGCAGTAATATCCTGCCTGAGAGCAGTAAGTTATTCCACCGCCTTCGGAATTCTTTCCAGACCGACCTTCAAGCGCCCAGAGAGCGATTGCCGTGTCTCTAACAGAACCCTGCCAGCACCCATCAGAACCCTGAGAAAATAACAACCAACTTTTAGCATTAGTTATTTGTTCTGATGAAGAGCCACCAAGAGAGAGAATTGCTAAAGAAGTATCATAATATCTGCTGTAAGCCGTGCTGTCGGCTTCCCAATAATTTCCGAGTTTTTGTGCAGAAGCTAATTTGGTAGCATAGCCCTCATAATTTGTAACCATATAAATAAATGCGTCTGGCAGATATCTTTTGTTTGTCTCAGACATTGCGATAATGTAAGGAAAATATTCTTCAACATCATATCCTGTTTTCAGAAGAGCAAAGGTTGCCCAAAGTGTCGCTTCGTAATCACATGAAGAGGTGTCCCCAAAGCATTTTGAATTTACCTTTATTTCCATAGAGCCGTAGGCTTGTGCGGACTTTGTTCCTTCAAGAACATATATTGTAGGGGAGTTTTTGTTTTTGTAGAGTAAAGTTCCGATAAAGTCCTTATCACATTCAAGAGTGAACTCTTTTCCGAAGCATTCTGGTGCAATTTGTAACCAAAAATTAGACTGAGCACGAGTCAGGCAAGAACCTGCATTTTGGTCAATCTTTTTATTCTCTCCTAAAGTTATCAGATAATCTGTAGAGTCATAACCGATATGACACTGAGTTTCACCTTCAGAATCTTCCTCCATATACCATATTAATTCCGTAGGTGTTCTTGACTTCCCTAAAAGCCACTCTTCCGAATCCTGGGTGTCTTTTCCTGCATGTTTAAGAGCCAAAACTGCTAAGGCTGTATCCCGAACATTCCCCCAGTTATCTGAAGACTCTCTATCCTGTAATTCTTCAACGCAGTCGTCAAAAATTTCATCGGGGGTCGCGAGTATTGTCAGGGCTATCTCCTGATTTGTCAGAGAAGAACAATCTCCTGCTTTTGCTTCAAGACACTCAAATCCCTTTTCAATCTTATCTTCGGTTTCTGTGCTGTTTATTGTGCTATTTTGTGCAGAGATTATAGGGAATATTAATAGTAAGAGTACTAACAAAAATATACCTTCTTTTTTCATTATTCTTTAAGTGCCTGCTCGTTTATAAATATTATTAAACTCTTATTTTTCATTCTTACTCCTTTTAGCAATCATAGCCCTCTTTATTGTGTAATTTATGGGGTTTTTTATCCCTGGTGCCGGTGGACCCCTTACTCCAAAATCTTTGTAAATTGGCTTGTCATAATTTGGAGGGAGTCTTTTATTTTTTACATACCAAGAAATCTGAGATTTTATGTAGCCTTGTTTTAGGGGATGATAATTTTTCTTGTTCCATTCTTCGATTTTTTCTTCAATGAAATCTTGAGGAAATTCGAGGCTTGTAAAAAAAGCCAGAAGAATAGATAAAGCCCTCTTTCTTCCGTCATCTTTTATTCCTTCCAACATTTTCTGAATTTCAGGCGGATACATTTCCTCAGTTATTGTAAGTCCTTTAAGGTCAATTCCAGCACCTTCATATTTTCTCTTTTCTGGTTCTTTTTTTTCAGCCCAGTCAAGAGCCTGAGATAGAAGATCTTTTGCCTCACCAGTTATGCTTTCAGGCATATAAGGGATAATTTCTTTTATTCTCAAGGGGTCTGCATCAGCGGGTTTAAAATTTTTTAAGTCTTCGATTTTTAGAGGTATTGAAGCAAAAGAGGTTTTCTCGTGAAGAGAATATGGGACTCTAAAAAGGTGTCTTGGAGAGACTAAAACGATGTCTACAGAATCCACCTGAGCCTTTATTGTGTCTTCCTTTTTAAATGCTGTTTCTATTTTTCTCTTTTCTCCACCAAAGGAACTAACACTTTCTTCAATTTTTGCAGTGTTTATTTTACAATTTTCACAAAAATAAATCTCTTCCTCAGAGACTTTTTCCATATTTCCATTACAGGAAGGGCATCTTAATTTTTTTCTGTTAGATTTCATAGAAGTCACTGTTGAGCGACATTTGAAATTTGGGCAGACATATTTAGAGACGATTTTTTTCTGCGCAGGTTTTCCGCAAATTGGACATAAATGCTCTGAAACAAGTTCTCCTTTTGATTCTAGTTCTTCCCGCGAAGTCAATTTGATGATTTCATTATTCATCGGTTCTTTTATGAGTTCAAAGAGGTATCCTGCGATTATTCTTGGCCATTCGGGGAACTGATTCTTTGTCTCCTTACCTCCAAAAGATTCGGGAAATGCCCTGAAAGGAACTAAAATATGAAATCCCTTACTCCCTGAGAATTTTATTCCAATGTTTTTTATCCCATGCATTTTTAGTGCTGAAATAAGCAATTTTGCCGCAATTTTAGCATAATCAAAGTATTTTGAGTCTATATCAATGAGTAAATCCCAGCCTATTCTTATTTCATTATATTGTTCAGGGTGCATCTCTGTTTTTATATCAAGAGGATTTCTCCAGATTTCTTCAGAGCAGTGGAAAGAAGTCGCGCCTTTTTTGGCAGAATTTAAAATGTCATTAGGGTAGTCAAAACAATCAGGGCGCTTCGCGAAAAATTTATTATTAAAGTTCGCGACAGTTTCTCTATTCTTGCAAAATTCATACATCGCTTTTTGAACGTCTTTTCTAGAATAATAAGACAGGGCAATTACCTGAACTTTCTTTAAAGGTTCTTTTTGGAAGGGCATACTATATTGGGGTCAAAAGAGTATTTAGAATTTTGGTAGGGCAATTCATTACAACAATCCTTATAAAGCAAATTCTTCTTTTTATCTTATGATACTAAAAATTGACAAACCAAAACTGCTTTCTGATGCGATTGCGATTATTTCTGAAATAGTTTCTGAGGTAAGAATTAAAATTTTAGAGGAGGGGATGAGTATTGTTGCTGTTGACCCTGCAAATGTTGCTCTTGTAATTTTTAAGCTTCCGAAAGAGAGTTTTTCGGAGTATGAGTCTGGGAATGAAGTCTGGGGAGTAAACTTGAATGATTTAAAAAGAATTTTAAAAAGGGTGTCTGTTTCGTCAAGTGTGGTTTTTGAGCAGGAAGATAATCAATTAAAGATTTCAATTTTTGATAAAGTTAAGAGGATTTTTACCCTTTCGCTTGTTAATGTTGAAAGTGACGACAAAGATGTTCCTGAATTGTCTTTCGCGTCAAAAGTAGAACTTGATTCGACTACTTTTTCTCAGGCGATTGAGGACGCTCAGGTTGTTGCAGACTCTTGTGCGTTAATTTCTGGCAAGGGTTTTTTTATGGTTGAAGGCTCTGGGAGTTTGAATTCTGCACGAACGGAGTTTTCAGGCGACGAAGCAGAAATTTCTGGAATTGCGCGAGCAAAATACTCACTGGAATATCTAATGAAATTTATAAAAGCGGGAAAAACGTCTGATAGAGTTATAGTAAACTTCTCTGACAATTATCCTTTAAGGCTTGATTATCCTGGTGAGAAGATGGGTCTTGGGTTTATTTTAGCTCCAAGAGTAGAAAACGATTAGAATAAATGGGGTTACCCTGTTCGTAATCATGTCTTACTCAAGAAGAGAATCTTTTCTGTGCTTTGAGTGTTCGCAAGACCTAATTACTCAGATTTGAAGGTTCAAATCCGAAATAAATGGGGTTACCCGGATTTGAACCGGGACCGCGAGGTCCCAAACCTCGAATCATAACCAGGTTAGACTATAACCCCATAGCTTTTTCAAAGATTTGCAGTTAATAAATATTTATTTTTTTGCGGGTGCAACTGGGGCGGTAGTTGTTGCGGCTTTCGCCTTCTTTTCTTCCTTAGCTGCCTTCTCTGCTTCTTCAACTTTCTTGGCTTCTTCCTGAACCTTAGATATTCCTGCAAAGAAATTATCTAATTCTTTCTTTTTCTCGCTACTAACTTCTGTTTTCTGAGATTTTATCTCTTCGGCATATTTTCCTTCAGCAATTTCCTGCAAGACCTCTTTTGGGTCTTTACTTTCAATCAAAACTCCTAACGCCATACAAGTACCAATAACAGATTTTAATGTAGAGATAAAATTGTGAGACAAAAGATGTTCGTGTTTTGATTTAGCAATTGAGATAACTTGTTCTATTGCAAGATTACCTACTTTCTGTTTCATTCTTGCACCAGATGCTTTTTCAATACCTGCTTCTTTCTTTATCAGCTCGGAAGTTGGTGGGGAGAGAACTTTTATAGTAAATTTCTTCGTTTTTGTATCAACATTGAGATGAACTGGAACGGTTATTCCTTTGAAGTTCTGGGTTTCTTTATTAACCTGAGAGATGACTTCACCCATATTAACCCCCATCGGACCAATCTGTTGTGCAACTGCAGGACCTGGAACCATCTTCCCGCCTTCAACCAATAATTTTATCAGAGCCATTTTATTGTTCAATTAAGTTCGTTTAAAAACTTTATTCTTCTATTTCCTCCCTTCTAACTACCCTTAAATTGTCTAATTTTACGGTTACTGGGATTGGAACGGCAGCTCCTAAAAGAGAGACTATACAATCTCCTTTCGCCTTATCAACTCTGATTACCTTTGCCTTTTCATTTTTGAAAGGTTCGGAAATAATCTCTACGATATCATTCTTTTCAATATTAATGTCGGCTGCAACGGGTTCTAGCATCTGTTTTATTTCCCCATAGGTGACTGTTTTCCCAATTATTCCTTTAACATAAGGTAAATTGTAAACTGCTTCTTCAGCGTGTTCTCTGTCTGGAGACTCAAGAAAAATATACCCCCTCAACCCGTGGGGTCTTGCAACTGCATAGATATTCAACTTCTTTTTTAAGACCTTATCAATGACCATTTCCATTGCTTTATCTTCTTTATTTGTCGTAACTTTAACAACAAAAATTACCGAATTGAAATCTCTTTCTTTAATTTTTTCTTCTATTTCTTTTTCTTCTTCAATCTCTTCTATCGCAGTTTCCTTAGGGACTTCTGTTTCCTCAGGAATTAGAGATTGTTTTTTTGAACCCTTTATTTTTGGGGCAAACTCTTCTTCAGTAGCAGGACTATCCTCATCGTCCAAATATCCAAATTCTTCATCAAATCCTATTGCCATCTTGCTCCAGCTAGCTCTTAAATTTTTAAGAACTAGTAAAGTTATTAGATAAAATCAATTTATAAATATTTTGGTTAGATGAAAAAACTCATAGCGACATTAATGGCGAAACCGGCTGCCCCAATCACAATTAATCCGACTGCAGAGACTTTGGAGATTGTTTTAAATTCAGAGTAGGTGGGTTTTTTAAGCAGTCTCCAGACTCTAACATACTGGTGATATCTTGAAGAAACAAACCTTGAAAATTTTCCCATAGAATATTTTGGATTAGAGAGTTTTTAAAATTAATTGATTGCGTGAGCAAAGTAAATTTGATGTGGGATATCGTATAATCCTTCTGGGGTCTGCATAATTTGATTGTGCTTCTTTAATACTCTCTGCATATACTTAGGCTAAACAATCGGCTTCACTTAGTGGATCTCATCTAGGATCCTTTGTCAAAGAATCTGCTAAAGATTCAATTACTCTTTGTCCTAAACTCTTTTCCATCTTATTCTTCTAGAAATTCAATTCCGAGTTCTCCTTCCATGTCTTTTCTTCTTGCCTCTTCATACATCATTTTCTCTCCCGAGATTTGGGAGGATTTTACTCCTGTTATGATTGCCATAACTCTAATTGACTTTTCCATATCATTTGAAATTTGGGCTCCAGAGATTATCTTAGCTGTAGGTGAGAGTTGGTCTCCAATTTTCTTTATGATTAATTTATACTCTTCTAAAGATAAGTCGCTACCCCCGATTACGTTTATAAGAGCTCCCTGAGCGTTTTTTATGTCTACATCAAGTAAAGGATTATTGAGTGCCTTTTCAACTGCTTCTTCAGCTCTGTCGCTCGATTCTGACTCCCCCATCCCAATTAATGAGACCCCCCCATTTAACATTACGGCTTTTATATCTGCGAAATCAAGGTTTACAAGCCCTGAGGATGTGATTAGTTCGGTTATTCCTTTTACTGCGTTAGTTAAAATTTCATCTGCTACTTTAAATGCCGTTGGTAGGGGTAAATCCGGTGCTAAGTCTAATAATTTATCATTTGGGATTACAATTAAGGTGTCTACGATTCCTTCCATGCGTTCGAGTCCTTCCATTGCGTTTTCAATTCTTTTTGCACCTTCAACGGTAAAAGGAAGTGTGACAACCCCTATTACTAAAGCACCTTGTTTCTTGGCAATCTCCGCAATAATTGGTGCTGCGCCAGTTCCTGTCCCTCCTCCGAGTCCACAGGTTACAAAAACAAGGTCAGAATTAGAAAGTTTTTTCCTTATTTCCTGTTCCTGCTCTTTTGCAGCTTCTGCTCCAATTTTCGGATTTGAACCTGCTCCAAGACCTTTTGAAATTTCACGCCCAATAAGAATTTTTTGGTCAGCATTTGCATAAAGAAGATCCTGTGCGTCAGTATTTATTGCTATAATTTCGCCCCCTTTAATCCCTACTTCTCTCATTCTTGAAACGGTATTTCCGCCTCCTCCTCCAACACCTACAACTTTAATCCGTGCGGACTGCGCTTTTAAAATTTCTTCTAATTCTCTGTCTATCTCAGAACTGGACCTGTTGTATCCTTTGTAAGTATGCACTACGACCTCTTTATCAAGCACGTCTTCCATAAATTATAGGAGAAAGTAGAGTTTTTAAGGATTTATAGTGTACGGTGACATTTATTTTATATTGTCTTGTGGCAGAGCCACGCGTAAAATTCGGTCGCGCTTCGCTTGCTACGAATTTAAGGATTTATAGTGTTAGGGTATCTTTATTTAGATTGCAAAAAAATTTAAAGTATAAAATCTCTTTTTGTAAATGCATAGTTTAATTCATCTTGTTATAGCTTTCGTTTTAGGTATTTCCTTCCAACTTGACTTTCTATCATTCTTAATCTTTGTCATATCGTCAATAATTATAGATTTAGATCATGTATTAGAACTTAAAAAAGTTCGTAGAACCTATTTAAAAAAATATCTTTTTCATCCAAGAAGATTTAAGAAACAAAATTACCAATCCCCACAAAAATCTTTACATATATTTCATACTTGCGAAATTATCTTACTCCTCTTTATCCTATCTATTTTTTATCCTATTATTTTCTGGATTGCAACAAGTTTTTCTATTCATCTATTAACAGATGCCTTAGGAAATTTTTGGAATAGGAATATTGGGAACGCGGGGGGAGAAGATTGGATTAAATATTGGTTTTTAACCTACTATTTATTAAAAGGGTCTGTCTACAACAAAGAGAATCTTTAGGAATTCTTTTTAACTTCTTTTTTCTCAATAATTTCACTTTCAACTTCCAATCCAAGAATTTCTTTGAACTTTGGAGCGAATACTTTAACGAAAGGGTCAAATTGCTTTTCTACCTTGAAAATAATTTTATTGTCTTTCTTCTCAAAGTCAAATTTTTTTCTAAATAAAAATTCTTGAATAGCATCCACTCTTTCTTTTTCGTCAATCACAAGCCGATTTATTTTATATTCGTAACTTACTTTTTTTCCTGAAAGAGGATTATTAAAATCAACTAAAGTTCTTCCCCCAGAGTTTGAGAGAACTTTTACTATCTGTCCATCTAAAGCTAATTGCATCCCTTTTTCCGGATTAATTTTTTGTTCGTGAAAAAGTTTTGTGGGAATCATTCTAACTAATTTTGAGTCCCTTTTTCCAAAAGCTTTTTCGGGAAGAAGTTCGATGGAGTATTTCTTTTCGGGCTCTTTTCCTATTAAATCCTCGTCAAAACCTTCTGGAAGCATTAAGCTACCGACCGACATAATAAAAGGTTTTATATTTTTGATATCTAATTTTGCCTTTTCAGCGTCGGATTTTATGTTCGTATCAAAAACTTCGCCAGTATCTGCAACTCTTCCAGTAAATTCTATTTCAATAAAATCTCCTTTCTTAATCTGAGCCATAAAAAATTTGAGCAGAGAGGGTTTTTAAGTCTTGGTGTTTCCTTCGTGCAAAGTTTTATAAATGGAATTTTTTTGTGTAGTTGATGGTGTCTAAGGTTATTGAAGCAACAGAAATGCGTGTCGGGACTTTCCTTATGATTGACGGGACGGCTTGGCAGGTAAAGAAAATGGATATTTCTAAGACTGGAAAGCACGGTCACGCTAAAGTTCGGTTTGAAGCAGTTTCTGTTTTTAGTGGTAAGAAGAAAGTTGCTGTAGTTCCTGGACACGATAAATTTGAAGTTCCAATGATTATTAAAAGACAGGGTCAGGTTCTTTCAGTTTCAGGGGAAACGGCAAGTTTAATGGATAGCGAGAGTTTTGAAAGCCTTGAATTAGCTATTCCTGAAGAATTAAGGGGAGAAGTTGCTGAAGGAAAGGTAGTGGAATATTGGGATGTTGAAGGAGAAAAATTAATCAAGAGAGTAATGTAAAATGGCGTCCAAAATTCCCGCAGCTCAGAATAGACTTTTTAAAAATGCCTTCGTGTGCAAAGTTTGTAAGCATAAAATGAGGCTTGCCCCTTTAAAAATTATCTTTGGAAAAGCACGATGCAGAAAATGTGGCAGTAAAGATTTTAGACCTGTTAAAAAGAAATAATTAGAACAATTTAAAAAGCTCTTTTGAGTATTTGTAAGATGGTGAGTTTTTATATTTATGATATTGCTTTGCTTATTTTGTTTAGCATTTTCGTGTTTTGGTTTATAAAATCGAGAAGAAATAAAGTCCAGCGTGAGGGAATTATGTTTATGTATCGCACGCAGATAGGGGTTAGGGCGATAAATTGGTTCAGTAATAAATTTCAAAAAATTCTTCATCCTTTAAAATATCTGGTTGTTGTACTGGGCTTTGTACTGATGGGGGGAATGATTTGGATGCTTTGGCAGTCTGTTTCTGTTTATATCTCTGTTCCAGAAATTGTAGAGGTAGTTAAGGCTCCGCCCATCGCTCCGCTTATTCCTTATTTTCCTGAAATATTTGGTCTTACTAGCTTCTTTCCTAAATTTTATTTTATTTATTTCATTGTAGCTCTTGCAATAGTTGCGATAGTTCACGAGTTTTCTCATGGGATTTATATGAAATTATTTAGAATAAAGATAAAATCTACGGGGGTTGCTTTTCTTGGACCTTTCCTTGGTGCATTTGTTGAAGAAGAAAAAACAAATTTTGAAAAGAAAAAGAATCTTGAACAAATGACGGTTCTTGGTGCCGGAGTTTTCGCTAATATTCTCACCGCTCTTATTTTTATTATACTTATTTTAGTAGTTTACAATTTTGGTTTCTCCCCGCAAGGCTATGCTTTTAACACTTACCCTTTTAAAGCCATTACTTTGAATGAAGTAGACTCTTATGGTGAAAATTCTATTATGCAGGTTCTCTTTTTAGGGGATCTACAGCCATTAAATCTTACGCTTGTTTCGGCGAACGGCACTTCTTTTTTTATAAAAACAAGCGACACATCTGGGGAGAAAAATAAGAGTATTATTGCTTTTTATGACACTCCTGCGATACGAGAAGGTTTATATGGGGGAATTGTAGAAATTGATGGAGTAAAAATAAGCAATTCTGAGAGTTTGGGTTATTTCTTGTCAACTAAGTCGCCAGGAGAAGAAGTAGATATTACTTTTGATGTCCGGGGGGAAACTTTTACTAAGAAGGTTACTTTAGGTAGTTCTCCAGAGAATTCTTCAAAAGCGTTTTTAGGGTTAAGTTATCTTTCAAGGAGTACAAATTCAAATTTATCCTCTTTTGAAAAAATCCAGATGTTTATAGGAAATAATTACTTAAAATTCAGAGAACCTAACGCAAGGGAAACCGATTATTATTCTCCTTCATCAAACAAGGCTGTGACTTTTTTTATCTATGATTTCCTTTGGTGGGTAATTTTAATTAATATTCTTGTTGCATTATTCAATATGCTCCCTGTAGGAATCCTTGACGGTGGGAGATTCTTCTATTTGGGGGTATTGTCTATTACTCGTTCTGAAAAAGTAGCTAGAGTCGCTTATAAAGTAGCAACTTATGCAATTCTTCTTGCGTTTGTACTTATGATGGTTATTTACTTACTTAGAGTCTTTTAGTGAAAAGATTATAAACTGCATTTCTGCATAATTTTATGGTAAGGCGAAATCCTAAAAGAAAAATTGATTCAACTGATTGGAAGAAAGCTTTGGAAAAGATGAATTATGCTATTGTTGGGGATACTTCTGCGGTTCAGATTTGTCTTTGGACAAAAAATTCTCTAAGGGGAAAGGGAGGATGCTGGAAAGAAAAATTTTACGGGATTTCTGCAGCAAGTTGCTGTCAGATGACTCCTTCGGTTATGTGGTGTGAGAACAGATGTGTTCACTGCTGGCGACCAATTGAAATGAGTTTAGGAACTACACTTCCAAAAATTGATGAGCCAAAAGAAATATTAGATGGAATTGTGGAAGCAAGAAAAAAGCTACTTGAGGGTTTTAGGGGAAGAAAAGGAGTTGATTTAAAAAAATATGAAGAGGCTCTTGAACCGAAACTTTATACTATGAGTCTTTCGGGAGAACCAACCCTTTACCCTAAGCTCGGCGAAATGTTTAAAGAAATAAGGAGACGTGGGGCTGTTTCATTTCTTGTCACAAACGGGCTAAATCCCGATGCAATTGAAAGTTTAAAAGAAGAAGAACTCCCAACACAGATTACTGTTTCAACAAATGCTCCTAATGAAAAACTTTTCATAATTTGGCATCGCTCCTGCAAGAAAGACGCCTGGAAAGAATTTAACCAAACTCTTGATGTAATAAGAAACCTAAAAGGGAAAGTAAGAAGAGTTATTCGTCTAACTTTGGTTAAGAAGGGAAAAGATGGAAAATTTAACGATTTAACTAATATGTCGGAAGAGAATATTGGAGAATATAGTTCTTTAATTAAAAAGGCGGAACCCGACTTTATCCACATAAAAGGTTTCAAAAGTATTGGTTATGCAAGAGAAAGATTAGGTTATGATAGACAGCCTTGGTTCAGTGAAGTAAAAGAGTATGCATTAAAGATTCTTGGGAATTTAGAAGATTATGAATTTGGTGGAGAAGATGAGAGTAGCTGTGTTGTGATGTTAAAGAAGAAAGATGTTGAAGCTAAGATTAAGAAGATTTAGTGTACTAAACAGATTGTACTATATTCTGGTGGAAAACCTCCGTAATAAAATTCTGTTAAAATAACATATTCGTATCCTTCTAATAAGGCTATTTGCGCACGGTTGCCAAATTTAGGCTCTCCAAATAATCGCTGAATATCTTCAGCTGTAAATGATAGGTCTTTAAATCTGGGTATAAAAACTCTGGGCCAGTTATCTTCTTCACTAATGTCGCAAGAATATCCTTTATTTTCTAGTTCTTGGGCTCTTAGAATATCTTCTAAAAATTCTTCCGTATATTTTTCTAGGTCTTCAGACAGCGCCCAACGAAACCTTTCTTCAGTCATAGGAGATTATAGAAAAACAACTCCGTCTTTAGTCAAGGCAGTAAATCTAACTCCGACAGGGACTGAAAGTAAAGCCGACTGAAGAGCCATGTGTTCTTTGCCGTTTCCTGACGCAATTGAAAGTGCGACTTCCATTCCTTCAAATTTGCCCTTTAATTTTTTTTCTAAGTCTTTCTTTAACTGAATAAGGGGCTTCTCTGGGTCATATTCAATAAATTCAAAAGGGATATCTTTTACTGAAAAGTCTTTCGCGAAAGGGGCACCAACAACAATAACTTTTTCCCATTCTCCCTTTTGCATTAATCCTGCGACTTGTCCCCACGAGCCTTTCCCTGTTGAAAGTAATGCGACTAATTCCATAAAAAGATTATTTGCCGTGATTATTTAAGTATTTATATTGTCTGGTGGCAGAGCCACGCGTGAAATTCGGTCGCGCTTCGCTTGCTGCGAATTTAAGGAAGTTAAAGATTACCATTTATTACAATAATATTTTTAAAAGGATTATTATTTATTAATTTTATGGTAGAAAGGGCAACAGATTTGATTTTTTCAAGAGAACAAGTGCTTTATGACCCGAGACGGGTAAGAGAGCCCAGCCAGTTTAAGAAAGATGCAAGTTATGAAGAAAAAGATTCGGGGGGCAAAACTCTTAGGAGATTCAGGTTTTTCGGAAGAGATCCCTCAGATTCACATTTAGTAGAAAAATTAATGGGAGAAAGTGCATCCCTTTTTGTAGGGGGCCCTAATTGGATATTAATATCTTTAGTAGAAGGTGGCAAAGAAGTTCCTACAGTAGCTTCAATGGCAGACATAGGTGTAGCCCCTTACCATTGCACGGGAGCATATCACTCAAAGAGATATGTTGTTCCTGCTGCTTAGATTTCTCTATAAATTTTAATTTAGCAGAATAGTTAAGAAAAGTTTAAATAAGCCCTGTATTACTAAATATTAATAAATATTATAAAGTAATACTATCGTAAAGACAAGGATTTCTGCAACTGTAGAGGAAGAAACGGTTGAAAAGATAAATGAAATTTTGAAAAGGAAGAATTTTAGAAATAAATCACATGTGATAGAAACTGCAATAAATTTATTATTTAAGGAAGAAGATGGAATTTAAAAGGGAAGATTTTTTGAAAAAGAAAGGTCAGGTGACGATTTTTATAATCCTTGCTGTTGTCATAGTTGTTGCCGTTATTTTTCTTTTCTTTTTTTTGCGGGAACCTGAAAGTTCTACTACAGAAGAAGTTAGTCCGAAAAGTTTTATTCAGAGATGCGCCGAGGACCTTGTAATTGAATCGGTTGAAATAATTTTAAAAAATGGGGGGAAGATTCTGCCCGAACAGACCATTCAATACGAGGGAGAAAACTATACTTACCTTTGCTATCAAGAAGATTATTATCTTCCTTGCTATAATCTTTATCCTTTGCTTCAAGAAGGAATTGAAAATGAGATAAAAGAGAATTCCAAAGGGAAAGTGCAAAATTGTTTTAATTTGATGAAAGAAGATTATGAAAGCCGTGGGTTTTCGATTAGTGGGGGGGCAACAAACTTTTCTATAAATTTGTTCCCCAACAGCATAAAGATTAATTTAGAAAAAGACGTTGAGATAACTGATAAAGATATTTCACAAAAATTTGAAGATTTTAGTTTTGAAATTGCTTCACCTCTTTATGAATTGATTAATATTGCAAGAGAGATAGTGAACAGCGAATCCCAATATTGTTATTTTGAATATAATGGTTATATGTTGCTTCATCCGGAATACAAAATCTGGAGAATTGATTATGATGGGACTAAAATTTACAAGATAGTTGATAGAAATACGGGAAAAGAATTTAAATTCGCAGAAAGGGGTTGTGTTTCACCACCAGGGATATGAAATTAGAAAAAAGAAGGATAATTGCAGGAACGGAGATTCTTTTAATGATAATCTCAACTTTTGCTTTTTCTTATTTTGTTTATTCTTCAAGAAGTTTTTTTAATGAAAACTATTCCAACAGGGAAGAAAAATTACTTAGTAAAATACTTCTTGGGTTTTATGAGAAGATGAAAAGTCCTGTTTTTAAGATGGTATCGGCTCAGCAAGCAGGATGCTGTTCATTAAGTATTGACAGCAAAAGATGTTTAACTTCTTACGAGTCTGATTGTTCTGGGCAATTTGCAGAAGGGGTGTTGTGTTCAAGCACATCTTTCTGTGTAAAAGGTTGCTGTTATGATGAAGAGAAAGGAATTTACGACAAGAATGTTTTAAGGTCTGACTGCAAAGGAAGTTGGAATTCGGACCCCAATTGTAATCTGCCTGGGGCAAAGAAGGGGTGTTGTGTTTTAGGGGGTAGTACAAGTTTTTTAACAGAAGGTCAGTGCCGAACAGAGAGTTTATGGCGAGGTGTAGAATTAGACTGGCGAAATGAACTAAATGAATTACAATGTGTTTTACTTTCGTCAACACAGAAAGGGGGTGCCTGTGTTATTGGATTAAAGGAGTGTAAATTTGTAACTGAAGCGAGTTGTTTAGGTTATGGCGGGGATTTCCACGAAGGATACTTGTGCACGGCTGAAGGATTAAATACAACTTGTGAGAGAACTATACAAACGACCTGTGTTGAAGGAAAAGATGGAGTTTATTTTGTAGACTCCTGCGGGAATATTGCTAACATATATGACTTTTCAAAGATGAATGACCAGAGTTACTGGGAAAAGGTAATTCCTTTGGAACAGAGTTGCGGAGCAACAGATTCTGACGGAAATTCTGAAAGTAATACCTGCGGGAATTGTAATAGATTTTTAGGAGGAATATGCGCTTCGGCTTCAGCAGATAACTTCAAAGTAAATTCTGGTAATTTCTATTGCAAATCTACATCTTGTATGTTTAAGGGAGAGACTTATAAGAATGGAGAGAGTTGGTGTGTCTATGATGGAAAAATAGGTGACGGAGACGATGTTGTAGGCTCAAGGCACTGGAGATATGTATGTAATAATGGAGAAATTCAAGTTGAACCTTGCGCTGATTATAGAAATCAGATTTGTATTCAATCTAATTCTTTTGATTATGAGGGAGAGGATATTGAGTTTAGAACATCTTCTTGTGTGACTAATAATTGGAGAGAGTGTATTTCCCTAAACAGCGAGGAAGGGGGAATTGAAAAATGCGCGGAAACATTAAATTGTGAGGTAAAAAGTGTGGACATTGACAGAAAGTTTAGTTTTGATGTTTGTACCCCTAAATATCCTGCTGGTTTTGATTTAGACGACCCGAGATATTCCGAAACAGCTGAATCTATCTGCGGGATGGCTTCACAAACTTGCACTGTTGTTTACGAACCAAAATTGACTGGGGGGTGTGAGATTAAATATAATGGAGATTGCCTAACAGAAGAATTTACTCAAAAGATGAATGAGTTCTGTACTTCGCTTGGGGACTGCGGTGGTTCGGTTAACATTGCGGGAGAATATTCTGAAAATTACAAGGTAACGAGAGCACCAAAATTAAGTGATTCTTGGGTAAACAAACTGAAACAATTGGCGAATCCTGTGCCTGGGCAGAAAGCAGAAGTTGAAGATTATACCGAATATTTGAAAGCAGCTGGAGTAATAAAAGACGGAACGGACGAGGAAAATTATGATGTAACTAACGACCTCATGAGTGTAGGGACTGGGGTTGCGGGGATTGGCTATGCTATAGGGGTCTATGCTACAGGTAGTCTAACCTTAGCAGGATTATCTGGAGTTGCGAGTATGTCCTCTTTTTGGGCGGCAGTTAATGGGGTCTCAGCACTTCAGACCACTGTAGCGCCTTTCGCAGGAGTAATGATTGGAATAGGGATTGGTTTTGTTGCGGGGAGTTATTTAGCAAAAGCATTAGGTCTTGCGCCCCTTGGTTCTATTTTAATGTCTATTGGTGGGGGTGTGGTTGGGGGAGTTTTAGGATATGAGTTTATAATGGAAACTACACTTAATCCCATCTTCTTTTGGGTCGGGGTGGCTTTAATTGTTATCTCCTTTTTCTTTGGGGGTTCTGACTGTGAGCCAAAAACGGTTACATTTGAGTGCAAACCCTGGACGCCTCCAACAGGAGGGAGTGATTGTGAAAAATGCAACGGCGACCCATTAAAACCCTGTACCGAATACAGGTGTGAAAGTCTGGGTGCAGGGTGCGAATTAATAAATAAGGGGACGGGAAATGAACTTTGTATTCATTCCAATAAAGATGACTTAACTCCTCCTAAACTCCAACCACAATATGGGATAATATCTGAAACAGAAAAGTATGGAGAGATTTCTGAAGGAGGATTTACAATATCAAAGACGGACGGCAGTTGTTTGGAAGCCTATACAGATATTCTCTTTGGAATAAATACTGACGAACCCGCACAATGTAAATATGATTTTGAGAAAAAAAGTTTCTCTGAGATGAACTTTGATTTTGGTTCAAACCTATTTGAATACAACCATACAATGAATTTTAACCTTCCTGACCCTAGTCACGGAGAGAGCAAAGGTGCAACATGGAACGGAGAGTTAGCCTTCTACGTAATCTGTCAGGATTCTAACGGAAACAAAAACCCAAACAGTTATGTTATAGACATGTGTGTGAATCAAGGACCTGACAAAACTCCTCCAAGAATCAGAACTATTGAACCAGAAAATAGTAAGTTAATTAGTTTTAACTCTACAGAGGAAGAAGTAAAAGTGATTACTAATGAACTTTCGACATGCAAATGGGATACTTCTGATAAGGATTATTCTTTGATGGCTAATGAAATGGTCTGTGAAGATAGTTTAGAGGCTCCTTCTTCTACAAGAGGGTATGTCTGTAGAGATGTCTTACCCATAGCTTCATTTGAAAACGTATTTTATATAAGATGTCAAGACCAACCTTGGTTAGAAGAAATGGATAGGGGTAGTGAGAGAAATGCTAATACTCAAAGTATGGAGTATAAATTAAATAAACCTGAAAGCAGAATAGCGATAGAAGGGGTTGTGCCTAATGAAGATTTTAGGACTTCTACTGAATTTACTACAATAGAGATTTTAGTAACAACTTCTGGAGGAGGGAACATTCATACTTGTTCTTACTCAATGTCGGGATATGAAAAAATGATAGAAATGTTTGAAACTGGTTCAAGAACGCATAAACAAGTGATAAATATTCCTTCTGGGCTTAGTACAATTTACGTTGAATGCGAAGATGAAACAGGTGATTTTGCAAGGAGTGAAACTACCTTTGAAGCGATATTTGATGGTTCTTCGCCACAAATAACAAGGTTATGGCAAGAGGGAGAAAAGGTGTACTTTACTACAAGTGAAGAAGCTCAATGTAGTTATTCTAATAAGAATTGCGCATTTTTATGGAACAACAAAACGGAAACTCAGATTGAAGAAACTCACTCAATAAAAATAATCAAGGGGCAGACATATTATATCCGATGTAAGGACGAATTTGGGAATCTTCCTTCGGGGTGTTCAATATCTTTTACTCCTATTTGATGCAGGATAATAGAATTTATAAATAAAGAATAATTAAAATAAAGATGGAAAAAAGGTTGGGGAAAAAGGGGCAGGTGACAATTTTTATTATTCTTGGTATCGTGATTATTGCAGGAGTTCTTGTTTTCTTTTTTTGGATTAAACCTAATTATATTAGTGAGGAATCAGGTGCATTGGGTTTTGAAGGGTGCATCAAAACAGCGATACGGAAATCTGTTATTGAATTAGAAAAGAATGCAGGTTACATAAATCCTGAGTTTACCTATAATGATAAAGGAGAAAAGATTGTTTATTTATGTTACACTAATGAGTATTATCAATCCTGCGTTGTGCAGGTTCCTTTTTTGAAACAGCATTTTGAAGAAAATTTAAGAAAAGCGACACTTGCCGAAGTTGAGGTGTGTTACGAAGATTCTGTTTCTGAATTAAGGGATGAAGGTTATGAAGTCGTTGAGGGAAAAATAAATTACAATGTTTCAATAGAACCTGAAGCAGTAGGAGTTTTCATTGAAGCACCAACTTCTGTGGGCTCTCAAAAGTTCTCGCGATTTAATGTAAAGATTAATTCTCCTTTATATGATATTTTAATGATTTCCACTTCAGTTTTACAATTTGAGGCAAGATACGGCGACACGGATACAGATTCTTTAAATGACTTTTATCCTGATTATTTTGTTTCAAAGATGAAAATGAGTGAAGGGACAACAATCTATAAAGTTACAAGTAAAATTTTCGAGGATGAATTTAAATTTGCGAGCAGGAGCATAGTTTTCCCTGCAGGATATGGATGGGAATAAAAACTAATTTTTTAACATTCTTATTTGTTGTCTTATTAATTGGAATAGTTTCATCGGATACGACACTATCTGAACCAAGCAGTTGCTGTGAGAAGACATTGAATGGGGCTTATTGTATAAATACCAACCAGACAAATTGTGACCCTAATTTCAAGAGTTCAATGACTTCGTGTGAGACGACTTCTTATTGTAAACTTGGGACTTGTTATGATTCTTCTGAAGGAATCTGTATGGAAAATACCCCTCAGAGTGTTTGTATAAATAATGGCGGGACGTGGGATAGCAGAGAGTTGGAAGAGGTTCCTCAATGTCAGTTAGGTTGCTGTATAATCGCGGACCAAGCTGCGTTTGTTTCTTTAGTCAGGTGTAAAAGGCTTTCAAGCTTTTTTGGAGTAGAGAACAATTATAGGACAGATATTACTTCAGAAATACAATGTATCGCGACAGCACAATCGCAGGATATGGGGGCTTGTGTCTACGAAAAAGAATATGAAAGAGTCTGTGAGTTTACGACTCGGGCAGACTGTGGAGCGGAGGAAAAAGTAGAGACTGCAAACACAACCTCTTCTGAAAAAACTTTTTATAAAGATTTATTATGTTCGGCTGAAGAACTAAATACTATATGTGCCCGACAGACTTCTACAACATGTTATAACGGAAAAGTTTACTGGTTTGATTCTTGTGGTAACCGAGAAAATGTTTATTCTTCCGACAAGGATAAAAGCTGGAATAATGGAAGAGTCTTGGAGCCTGATGAGGTTTGTTCGCCAAATGGCGGTTCAGATAAGAACTGTGGGAACTGCGATTATCTTTTGGGAAGCAGATGCGCAGAGTGGGAAGGAAACATAGGAAAGCCTTCAGAAAGTGATTATTATTGTAAAAAAACTGAGTGCGTAGACAGAAATGGAGATAAACGATTAAATGGGGAGAGTTGGTGTGTTTATGATGGAAATGTCGGAGGGGGGTTAGATAGTGTTGGTTCAAGATATTACAGAGAAATTTGTGTTGACGGAGAAGTTGTAGTAGAACCCTGTGCTGAATACAGAAACGAGGTTTGCTTAGAAGGAGGGATAGAAACGAGTGAGGGGGTTTTTGGAACGGCTGCGTGCAGAGTAAACAGGTGGCAGGACTGCACACAACAGACAGATTATGAAGATTGTACTAATATTGACAAGAGGGATTGTATGTGGCTTGAAAAGGTAGAGGGAACGGGGGTTCTTGGGAGTGAAAGTTCGGGTGATAGGACTACCGCTTATTCAAACCCTACGGCTGGTGAGACGACTTCTTTCACGAATCCTACTGCAAGTGTAATCGCACCATTAACAGGGTTAGCAACAAGCACAGAAACAGACGATTCATATACTGGGGAAAACGGGGTGTGTGTTCCTCAATTCCCTCCAGGATTTAATTTCTGGAGCGATACGACTACACAACAGGTTTGCGGACAGGGAAGTGTTACTTGTACGGTTATAACTGAAAAAGACATATTTGGGAACGAAAAGGTTATTGAAGGAAAAGAATGCCTTGAAGAGCAGTGGGCTTTAGAGGCAAATAGAATTTGTACGGCACTTGGGGACTGCGGTGGTTACGTTAATTATGTAGGGGAGTATACAGATGATGGGTATGAATGGAAAGAAGACAAGAAAACTAAGGAATTCAGCCCGAACACAATAAATAAGATAGTTGGGGGGTTTACGGGAATGATTGTTAAAATGGTGACTGGGGGGTGGGATGAAGTTAATTGAAACTATAAAGTAGTTACACATAGAAAACTTTAAATAGTTAAAGATTAGTAGTATAATATGAAAAACCTAAGACAGATTGTAAAAAACAGCGCTGGAGCGGGATTAATTGGATTGGCTAGTTTAGTTGGTGGTTGCAATGATGCTTATATGCGTCCTTTTGCGAGGTCTGTTGGTGAATCTATAATTACCCAGGCAGCAGTTAGCACAGTTGATAGTTCAATAAGAAATGAAATTGAGGGTCCGAGGGCTCCTACTACAAATGTTTATGTTCAGGAGTCTGGTAGTGGAAGTCAAGGAAGTTCAAATGTTCAGGGAAGTGTAAGTGCTCCACAAATTTACTCTACTGAAATATGGAATTTAGACAGAAATGAAAAAGAAGATATTGAAATTTATGGGGGTCCTGAGTTTATAAATAGTAGAATTAGTGATTATTTATGTAGTAAGGCAACCTCTGAAGACTGCTCAAAAAAAGGGTATAAGATTGTTCAAAAACTTAATGAAGCGCCTATTAAGATTAGAATAATAGATAGCCTTTATTCGGTGGAACTTTGGAACTTAGATAGAAATGAAAGAGAAGATTTTAGAGGTTGTGGGGGGGTGGACTCTACAGATAGAAGTACATTTATAGGAGAAAGGAGTATCACAAAAGGGGTGGAACCTAATGTTGGTGGGGAGATTTACGATTATTTATGTGATAAATGGAAAGAAAATTCTTTAAATGGCAGAAGATATGAGATAATTCAAAAGTTGAACGGCACCCCTATTAGAAGCGGAGTGATAAACATAGAAGTGGAAGAGGTTCTCTCTGAAAAAAGTTATTGTGATGAAATGGGAAAGGGACTCTCAACAGGATTAAATTATTTTACTTATGAAAAGAAAAGAGATACAATAATGCGATTTAAACATTCTGATAGAGCTTCTTCTTTCCTTTCCAAACCCCTTAAATCTGAAATTATTGAACAAAAGAGAGAAAGAAAGTTATGTGGCTTTCCCTTCCATAACATGAATAAATCAATATATGATAGGGTTATTGAAAGAAAAATAAGATAAAAATGCAAAAAAAAGAGGTAAAAAAAAGAGAAAGTTTTAGAGCTTACGGGATAATTTTAAATCTAATTATCTCTACAATTGCATTTTCGTTTTTAATAGGGTTAGGTACTCCTCTTACTGAAGGTGCCCCTTATAGAAAGATTTCTTCTCTTCCAAATCCTACTACTGGAACTGGTGAGGCGGCTAAATTATTAAGTCATACAGGAAAATTAACTGATAAAGGAAAAGTATACATTGAAAAAATCTTTCCAGATTTTAGCGGAGAAAGTGCCTATGGGGGAATGGAATATACTCTCAAAGAGACGGCACAAGGGGGTTTTGAGTTAACTTCCAAAGGAAATACCCTTTCCTTAACAAGTTCACAAGGAGAGCAGTTTCTTAATAGTGAGGGGCTACAAATTGAGAATGTGAAAAGCGAGAACTTTATATCTAAATTACTCGGACTTAATGCAGGAAGTGGAGCAGATGCCATTGTTTCTGGGGCTCAGTGGGCAGGGATTGCTTATGGGATTGGTTATATGATTGGGAGTTTGTTTGGAATGAGCGATGAAAATACTCAGGCGTTGTCTACTGCTATGGCAACGGGAGCAGGTGCTTATAAGGCACTTAGTACTTGGCATGTAACGGAAGGACATGGGTTAGTTAGCCCTCTTACAGGGATAGCTATTGGGGTAATCGTTTTTGCTGTTATGTACAAAGATACTGATACGCAAATTGTGACTTTTGATTGCTTGACTTGGCAGGCACCGACAGGAGGAAATGACTGTGAGCTTTGTAATGATGATACTTTGCCCTGTTCAGAATATAGGTGTAAAAGTCTTGGGCAAAATTGTGAGTTAGTTAACGCTGGAACAGACCAAGAAATGTGTGTTAATGTGAATCCACGAGATGTTAATCCACCAGTAATTTATCCAAATGAGGGGGAACTTAGTGAGGGTCATAAATATACTAATGTTAAGACTTCACCTCCAGGACCTGGATTTGAGGTAGTTAATCTAAATAGCACTGATGGGTGTTTACAGGCATTTACGCCATTGAAATTCGGAGTAAATACAGATGAACCTGCACAATGCAAGATTGATTTTAATCACACAACCAGCTTTGATGAGATGGTTTCATTTATGGGGGGGGGTAATCTTTATGCTTATAATCATACAGAGCAATTCTCGCTACCTGGCGCTAAAGTTCTTGAAGGCTCAGGTTTAATCTTAGAGAATGGGAAAGATATAACTTTCTACGTAAGATGCAAAGATAAAAATGGGAATGAGAATTCTGCAGAATATGCGGTTAAATTATGTGTTGACCCAAGCCCAGACACAACGGCTCCAATTGTTAAAGCGACTTCAGTAATGAATGAAGGGTGTGTTGCGGAGAATCAGGATTCTGTTGATGTAGATTTCTACACTAATGAGCCTGCAAACTGCAGATGGAGTTTTGACGACCAGAGTTATGAGAATATGCAGAACCAGATGACTTGTTCTAACCAGTTATATCAGATTAATTCAAATCAGCTTTTCACGTGCAAGACTTCTTTGACTGGAATAACAAGAGAAGGAACGACTTATTATGTAAGATGCGAGGACCAACCAGAGGCGGATGTGAACGACAGGAATAGAAACAGAGAGAGTTTTGTATTTAGTCTTAGAGGAAGCACGGCTTTGAAAGTTAGTAAATTGCTTCCAAATGGAACGATATTTTCGGCAGTTAATCCTGCACCCGTAGAACTATATGTTCAGACGTTATTCGGATGCAACAACGGGCAGTCAATATGTTATTATTCCACAACAGGAGATGAAGGGGATTTCATAATGTTCTTTGATACAAACAACGAAGACGGAATAAGCACTCAGAAGCAGAGTTTAAGTGCGGGGGGTCATAAATATTATGTAAAATGTGTAGATTCCGGCGGGAACCTCGTCATTGATAATATAGAATTCAATTTAGAGATTGACACAAGTGCACCAGTAATTGCGAGAATTTACGAAGAGGAAAATATGTTAAAAGTTATAACGGTCAGAGAGAGTGAGTGTGCTTATAGTTTCGCAAACTGTGACTTCACATTTGAAGAGGGAACAATCATGCCCTATGCGAATTCAACAACCCATGTAGCTGAATGGGACAAAGACAAAACTTATTACATTAAATGCAGAGACGAGTTCAGAAGTGAGGACGCAGATTGTTCTGCCGTCGTCCGTCCAAGTGAAAATCTTTTTGGTTAATATGGATAAAAAAGCTCAACAAACGATGAGTATGCCTTTTGGGATTATCTTCGCGATTTTTTTGATAGTTGTTTTTGTGGTTGTCGCTTTCTTTGCTATAAAAGGCTTCCTTGATATTGGAGAGTCATCAGAAGTAGGGTTATTTTATCAGGATTTACAAGAAGCGATAGATAGGGCAAGAAGTTCTCAGACAAGTGAATTTGAATTTGAGATTAATCTGCCTAAAGAAGTTGAGTTTATTTGCTTTGCAAATTTGTCGGCTAAGATAACTGCAAACACTGAAAAATATGAACTAATAGAAATGTACAAGGTCTATGAAGCAAATGTGTTTCTTTTACCTCCAGAATCTGCAGATAGCCCTTGGAAAAATTTAGACAACATAAATATTACAAAAATTACTGAAAAGCAAAACCCTTATTGTGTTCCATCTTCTAAAAATTTAGTTATAAAAAAGAGTTTTTACGACCGGCTTGTGAGTATAGAATAAGAGAATTTAAAAAAAGGTTTAACTTATAATTTTAATGAGTAAAAGGGGAGAGTTTAATTTTGTCTGGCTTTTTGCGATAATAGCAGGTGGGGCGATTTTAATTTTAGCTGTTTACGGAGCATTTAAGTTTAGCGAAACACAAAAATATGAAGGTGATACTGAAATTGCAAAGTCCTTAGCAACGCTAACCGACCCTATGCAAGCAGGCTTTGCCGAAGGAAGTTATGGGAAAATTTTATTTAATCAAGAGACGCGGATAAGGAACATCTGTTTTGAAGAAGGTCTTGGAAAGAATGATATTTCTATTTCAACGGAATCTGGAGTTGGAGAAAGATGGGGAGAATATGGGGGGGCGATTTCTGTTCATAATAAATATATATTTTCGGACGGAATAAATCAAGGAAAAGAATTTTATGTATTTTCAAAACCTTTTGAATTCCCTTACAAAGTAAGTGATATGATATTTTTGACTGAAAAGGAATATTGTTTCACTAACGCTCCAAAAGAGATTAGTGAAGAGGTCAGCCTTTTGAAAATTCCAAATATAAGAATAGACAACTGCTCAGAAGGAGATACTATCGTTTGTTTCGGTCTTGGAAAAAACTGCGACATTAATGTTTATGGTGCTTGTATGGAGAATTGCAACTCCGTTTACGATGAAGGAACTGTAGAGAAAAACGGCGAAGTGATGAAATACGCGGGCAACCTTCTTTATGGGGCAATATTTTCTGAAAAAGAAATTTATGGCTGCAATGTAAAACGGCTTCTTCAAAGAACTGGGAAGATTGCAGAGTTGCTGAATGAGAAAGCTGATTTAATGAATGCGCGGGATTGTAGTACAAATTTACAAGTAGATATAAATGTGTGGAGAGGGCTTACTCAAAATGCTACTGCAGAGGATATTATCTCTCTAAATCAAATTGCCAAAAATTTAAACAGACGAAATGTGGAGCAATGTTCGCTATGGTAAAAAAATCTGCACAAATGAAAATTCAACAGATGGCTTTTATGATACTCGCAGTTTTCCTTTTTTTTATACTTGTTGGGCTTTTCTTTCTTTCAATTGAGTTGAGAGGCATCAAACAAAAAGCTACGATTTTAAATGAAGAGGTAGTTATATCTTCCCTCCAAGTCATTTCAGATATGACTGAACTGAGTTATGACTCAAAAGAATCATTAACGTTAGATGAAGATAAATTAAGGGTCTTACCTACAATTTCAGAGTATGATTCTTTTTGGGGCGTTTCTTCTATAAAAGTTTATAAGATTTATCCTGCGAGAGAGATTATAAAATGTCCTGCACAAAACTGCAATTATTATGAGATTTACGATAATGGACAGAAAAATGTTAAAGAGTATTCTACTTTTATTTCAATATGCAAAAAAGTTAAAGAATTAGGCTACGTTTATGACAGATGCGAAATTGGAAAAATCTCTGTGGGGGTGAAGATAGATGAATAAAAAGGCTCAGCAGGAAATGGTTGGTTTTGTTCTGATAGTTGTAGTCGTAGTTGTGGGCTTGATGATTTATTTAGTGATTTCGCTGAAAAGTGAAGGGGGTGAAAGAACGAGCGTTCAGGCAGATAATATATTAGATTCTATAATGAAAATGACGACCGAATGTGCTCCTGTTTTTGAACCTGATTATGACGATTATGAGGAATTATTCGGAAGCTGTTACGCAAATGAAGTCTGTTCTAATCTTAACAACAAAAAGGCGTGTGATTATCTTAATGAGAGTTTAAGTGATGTTTTAGAAGGAATAATAAAAAGTGAAGCCGAAATAAATTATTATAAATTTGAATTATTTGTTAAAGACGGTGCGGGTTTGTTAGAGATAAAACAAGGGAACTGCACAGGGAGTATTACAGGGGCGCAGAGACAGACTTCAAAAAATTCTCAGGTTATTACGACCAGAATAACTATTTGTAGTTAAATATTGATTATTATTTGCATACTTTCTGTGGCTAGAACAGGTTTTAGTGACTCTCTTTTTCCTTTTTTTTCAGCAGAAAATTCTATAAACCCAAATCTTTCAAGGGTATATAAGTCCTCTCTTACTGATTTAAAATCTCTTTTCAGAAGTTTTGCTAGTCCGTAAATAGAATTTGGTTTATTATATTTTAAAACATAAAGTATTTTTGCTTTCTCATCACTTAAAAGTCCTCGAAGAACCTTTATATCTGAAAAATCATAGGACTTTTTCTCTCCAATTAACTTTGAGACAAAGCTTCTTTTGTTTGCATTAACTTCGACATAACGGACTTTAGTTTTTCTCTGAACCATATATATGGTGTAGTTATTTAGATATATAAATATTATGTTTTTAATATATATGTTATTTTCTACCATATATATAATTTTTCTTATTAGGGGATTTCTTCAAAAGTGTTATTTTTATTATAAATAACAAAAGGTTTATAAATAAACCTCTAAAAGAGAGGGGTTTTGGGGTGTTTTTTAGAAGATAATAAGGAAGGTTTATAAAGGGGTTTTGGTTAACTTGTTTAAGCGTTATTGTTTACAATAATGCATTGACTAGTCAGTGTTCATAAAGGAATCCTAGTGATTACAACTTTATAACGCTCCCTTGTTATAAGGTAACTCGGCCAGGCTATTAGAAAAGTTGAACGCGGTTTCGCGGCCAAGAAGTTGGCGGCTAATCTGATAGTGCTGAAAGGAGGTTAATAATAATGAAAAAAATATTTAGAAAAGCTGTTACAGTATTGAGTAGTGTCGCTTTAGTTGGTGCTACAATCGGTGGAGCAGTTGCTGCTTCTTATCCATCTCCATTCACAAGTAATACAGCAGTAGTCTATGGTGCTAATGCAGCTCCTTCAGACTATTCTGCAGCAATGAGTATAGTTTCAAACTTAGACTCTGTTGCTACTGGTACTACTTTGAGCGGAGGCAGTGGAGTTACTGAAGACCAAGTTCCTCTTGGAGGAAGTATAGTTTCAGGAAAAATAGTGGCGTCTTTAACTGACTCAAAAATTCCAAGCCTTCTTGACGAAAGAATGAGCTGGGACGATGGGACAGGTTCTTCTAACTACGATATTGATGAACAAATAGTCATAACAAGTGCGAACGTTAACTTGAAAACAACTTTTGACGATAACGATTTCACTGAAAATGTTGCTATGACCAATGATAAGGGTATTGAATACAGGTTCGTATTTGGTACAGACCTTAATGTTACTGCTGTAGGTACTGCTAATGCAGACGACCTATACCTTAACATCCTTGGAAAGCAATATGAAATAACCAGTATGACTGCTGATTCATTCACTGTAGTTACATCTGAGAAATACTCGTTAAGTTCTGGAGAGAGTGTAACTGTTGGTGGTAAAACATTCACAGTTAACAGTATCTTTGATGGTAGTGTTGAAGTTAATGGTGAAATCATAGCTACATCCGGGACCAAAAAGATAGACGGTATGAGAGTTGAGGTAGATACTATCGGTTATCATGCTAATGCTCCTGAATTAAGTAGAGTTGTTTTGAAGATTGGTGAAGACATCTCAAAGACATATACTGATGGGGAAGAATACATCGGAGAAGATGAAAATGACCCAGAATGGATATGGACTATTCCAACAGGATTAGGAGATGCTGCAGACTATATCGGTGTTAAGTACAACTATAAGCAAACAAGAGATACTGATGAAGTAGTGTATGTAGGTGGAAGTTATGTTCTTCCTGAGAATTTTGCAGAAATTAAGTTCGATGGACTTACAGAAGTAGATTATGAAGATTTCAGAATTTACTTTGATGATACAGAAGACTTATGGGATAACACAGATTTGACATCTACTGCTCAGGTTCAAGATGCTCCTGTATTGATTATAGAATCTGTTGATGGAAGAAAGGATTCTATAACTTTATCAGATGGCAACGAGACCAGTAAGATTTATCTTAGATGGGCTAATACTACTCAAGATATCCTTGATGATACAACTAACGCTTCATTAGAAGTATACTTTAGCGATGTAGATGGTGTTGTTCAAGATGCTATCAAGCCAAGATACTCTGCACATTATGTATCTGATGCTAATGAAACCTTCACTGGTGCGAATATCACTAATGCAGATATTGGTGATATAATAGTGGGTGATACTACTATTGCAATTCGTGCAGATGTTTCCTCAGGTAACCTTCAATTAAGGTTTACTGATGGTGGTGCCGGTCAAAGCTTCACTGCTGATATTGGTGGTGTTGCTTTAGGGGGTGATGAAGGTAAACTATTGTGGTTTGGAGGAGACTCTGAATCTACAGACAAAGAAGATGGTCTTGCAGGCGACTTATTAGTTGCAGGTACTAGTGTTGGAACTTATGATAATGATATTATGTTACAACAAGGTACTGTTGTTAAGACCCCGGAATCTAACTTGGACAATGATGAAGTTGTCTTCAGCGTTCCAAACGACAGAGTTTACGGAATAGTTTCCGTTCTCGCTGGTGGAACCGCAACAGGTGAATCTGGTGCTGTAATCCTTAAAGACACTGAGACTTCCAGTATGTCTGGAAAGAACTTAGTTGTTGTAGGGGGTTCTGCAATCAATAGTGTTGCTGCTGATTTACTTGGTGGAGCTTATAGTGAAGGCGCATTTACTGCTGCTACTGGTGTTGATGCAGGAAAATTCCTAATTCAATCCTTTGACAGAGCTGGAGAAACCGCTCTTTTAGTTGCAGGATACCATGCTGCTGACACTGAGAAGGCTGTAACCTACTTACTTAACCAAGATGTTGACACAACAGTTGGTAAGAAGTATATAGGAACATCGGCTACTGAAGCTACAACTGTAGTTGCTTAAACATAATTAAAGGGATTTTATCCCTTCTTTTTTTCTTTTTTACCTTTCTTTTTCTTAATTTCTTGTGTTAGAAACAAATTTAAATGCACTTTTTTTTATTAATTTATGAGAATAGATAAAAGTTGCATTATAGATAGATTGTCTTGTTTTTGTGACAAAAACGCGTTAATTTTTCTCAAGAGAGACAAATTTAAGGAGAAAAATTTATGAGAAAGATAATGACTCAGACGGAAATTGAAAGAAGTAACAAAAGAAAACAGATTGTTTTGGGGGTTGTTCTGATATTTTTGCTTGTAGTTTCAACTGCTGGTTTTTCGTGGTTAAGTAAAGATGAAGAAAAAAGCGGAGTTGTTGAAGAAAGGGGGATTAAATTTTATAATCAAAACGGAATCTGGAGAACCCAGATAGGGGAGGCAATTTTTTCATTTACATATCTCCCTTCAGAAGTAGAAAATTTAACAATAATCGGGAATTACAGCTTAGATAATTATGTTAATCAACCACTTTATTTTAATAAGCTTGAGGATGGCGCTGTAGAAATACTAGGTAATTTGAATAACTATATCTTAAGGTATCAGAAGGCCTGTACAGAAGAGCCCTGTGAAGAAGACCTGCCGTTAAAAGACTGCACTAATAATTTTATAATTTTTACCGACGGAGAAAACAAAGTTTATAAAGAAGAAAATTGTGTTCATATAGTCGGAGACCAAATAAAAGGAGCAGACGCTTTTTTATATAAAGTTTTAAATATCTTGTAGTTTTGAAGTAACTATGAAAAAAACAAAAAAGAAATCCATTGAGGAAGAAAAAAAGATAGAGGGGTATATAAGAAAAAAAGAAGACTGGCAGTTATTGTGGGTTTTAGGGGTTATTGTTTTAATATTTGTCCTGTTTTTTGGGACTTATTTTATTGTCCAGAAAATGAATCGTTTTGAATATGCGGGGGTAAACTGGGTAATTGAAAATCATGGCGGAACTAAATTTTATCATGGAAGATTTATCGCTTTTAGAAATCCTCAACTTACACATAATCTTTACCTTAGGAATGACCCAAAAGAAAATGATGTTAGCTTTTCAGGGAACTTCACTTATTTCGGAAAGGATTTTTTCCTTTCTTTTTCTCCAGAAGTAGATGAATGCAGGGGTGATGTCCCTGTTGCTACGGTCACATTAGCCAGTTTTTTAAAGTCAGGGGTAGGAGTAGAGAATTTGGAGCCGTCCACGACCGACCCACAGGTTCATTATTCTACTGGGAAAAACTTCGCAGACTGCAACAGCATAGGTGGGGGAATTGTTATAGAAATAGGAGAATCTTCTGTAATCCAATCTGAGAAAAACCCTTACTGCTATGTAATTAGTATAGAAAACTGCACAGATATAAAACCTATTGAAAAATTTATGATAGAGACTCTTCGTGCAATTAAAGGATGATAAATAAAATATCGGAGGCAGGGAAAGAGAGATTGTCTTATGGCGTAGCCATGCGGGATTCCAACGAGATATTTAAATTTAATTTCCGTTGAAATAATGATAAATTCACAGATTCTAGTTGGGGTATTATTTACTATTCTTCCTGTGACTGAATTAAGAGTCGGTCTTCCGATAGTAATTGAATATGTTTTAAGAAATAATCTTCCTATTTGGACTTATTTTTCTCTTGTGTTAGTCTTAAATATTTTAATAATAATACCTATATTTATTTTTCTTGATTTTTTCCATAATTTCTTTTATAAAAATTTCCAGCTGTACAGAAGAACGTTTGGCTGGTCAGTAAACCGAGTGAGAACGAAGATTAGGAACATAAATGAAAAAAGTGGTTTAGTGAAGTATTTACTTTTAATGCTTTTTGTGGCGGTTCCTCTGCCAGGAACTGGGGCGTGGACAGGCACACTAATTGCTTGGGCTGCAGGGCTTAAAAGGATAAATAGTCTTATTGCCATCTCTTTAGGGATTATAATCGCAGGATTTCTAATTCTTTTTGCCTCTCTTGGATTTTTTTCCCTTATTTGAAAAGTTTAGCAGGAATTTTATGTCTGAGTAAATTGGTACAGATTCAAATTTATAGAGTTTAACTACTGAAAACCAGATTCCGACGACAAAACAGACAGAGACGAGATGCCAAAGCACCCAGTGGATTGCGTCAAAATAGATATTTGTTGGGGAATATATGAGAACTAAAAAAAGAATTCTTAGGAAGTTCAAGACGAAAAGCATAGCTAAGGAAGTAATTAATGCATAAAATCTCTTTTTAGGTTTTATGTCTGCAGTAGAGAATACTAAAATGAACATTAAAAAAAACGCTGAGCCTGCGACACAACCGCGGACTAATTCTATGCTGAAACTTTCTAGATGAATAAAACTCCCTTCTGTAACTACTTCTGTAAAAAGGGAAATTGTCTGACTGACAGAAGAGACTGTAAGGGGGGTCAAAATAGTGTAAAAAAAATAAAGGTTACCCGCACCTAGAAGAAGAACAAAGAGATATCTTGCGAAAAGTCCCACTAACCTCTTGGATTGATTATTCATTTAGAATTTAATAAGAAGATGTTTAAAAAACTTCGCTTAATCCTTTGAGCCTCTCGCAACGAGTTTTACTATCAGAACAATGATTATTAAAAGTATTAAGATTCCTATTCCAACTAAAAGGAAGAAGGATGTTTTGTCAAGACCCCAAAAGCTAAAGGAATCTCCATTTATATTTAGGGATACTTGCTGTTCGTAGGTTTCGTTATCTGCGACAACAGTGATTACAAATGACTGCTTTCCTTCTTTTTCAGGCACGAAAGTCATTAGAAAATCTCTTGACTGGCCAGGACCAACTGAGTCAGCAACAGGCTCTATATTCACAAGGCTTCCCCAAGACTCATAGCCTTCAGCAGATAAGATTACATCCATATTGGTATTCGCATTATTTAATACTCTGACTTTAATTACTAAACTTTCCCCAACCTTGGCTTCTGAAACTAATTCTGCACCGATTGTTGGTTTTGGAAGAGCGCATCCCAAGACATCTAGTCTTAATGAAAATCTCTTTCCAATGTCATCCGAACTTTCATCGTATGATGCTATATCCATTTCATCTTCATCGTCATCATAGTCAAAGTAGGTCTTTACTGCGAGGTCATAAGCGGTTTTTGGAAGATAGTCAGGCAAACTAAATATAAAAGTAACTTCCTTTTTCTTTCCTGAACGAAGATTACTTATAACTTGTTTTTCAGAGATTCCTAATTCAAAATTTTCTAATGTTACCAAAACCCTGTCTTCATCATCAGAACCCAAATTGTAAACATCAAAACTAAATACGGCGTTTTTCTCTCCGCATAGGACATCCATTCTAACTATATTGCTTTTTACAAAAACTGCGGGGTCTTCTTCTCTTACTATTTCTATTTCATGATAGCTGTCTTTGTTAAAATCGTCACTTGTGCTCACACACTGACTTTCTTCGTCATCTTCAGAGTAAGCTTTTATGTAAATCCTGTAAGTTCCTTCTTCAAGGTCTGCAGGAATTTCTGGAATTCTAAATGTTGCAACTTCAGATTCTCTGTCTTTAATTCTTCCTAAATCTATTTCTTCGTCATCTAATTCAAAATCCTGCGTGACATCTTCATCATTTTCGTTTAATATAACTATTTCTACAATAACATCTGAAACGCTGTCATCTCGGTTATCATTCTCAACTTCAACTTCAAGCTCTATTTCATCAAGCATGTTCCACTCTTCGTCATCTCCAGTTCCCATATTATTAACTGAGAAATAAGCAATCTCTAAGTCCCCTATTTCAACGGAACAGGAATACTCCGATTCTTCATAAATACATGAACCATCGTCTGTGGTGGCTGAAGGGTTATAATTTGTCGCGTCTGGGTCTGTACAACCAGAGATTGAAGCGTCGGCTACAGTATAGTAAACGCTGTCTGTAGTGGTGCCTAAAAGATTTGTATTTGTAGAATCATAAACTTTTGCCGTTATGGTTCTTGATTGTGTGGCTTGTGTTGAGGGAATTTGAAATGTCAATGGAAATGTTTCATTTCCACTTACAGAATGATTTATAGAAACAACATTTGTTCCAGAAATTCTTAGGACCACATCTTGGTAAGTTTGATTAGAATTCTCAAATTGAACATTAAATGAAATATTTGTTCCAGAGTTTCCAGAAATCCTATTTGAAGTTGATTCGCCCGCCCCTATTACTGAAATAGAGAAACCATTCTCAGAAGCAGCAAAAACACTCCCTAAACTAAATAGTAAAATTCCTAAAATTCCTAAGGTGAAACAAAGATTTTTTTTCATCATGTTGTAATTTCTAAATTACGTCACTTTATAAAACTTTCTATTTCTTAAAATGTGTTGCGGGAAAGGTTTAAATATTTTATAAATATCTAATGTTATGGTTAAGTCAAAAGAAAACCTCGTAGGAGCTTATGCTTTTTTAGTTGGAGTTATACTCGCGGTAATTTTTGGATTGTTTAATAAATCACTTGATCAGGCGGGGAGCCTTTTTTACACGGCTCTTGTGATTATAGGTTTAATTGTTGGTTTTATGAATTCGGGGGATAAAAATTCTGTCACATTTTTGATGGCGAGTTTAGCAATTGTGATTGTGGGGAATTTCGGTAACGAACCTCTGAAGTATTTGTCTCTTAATAATTTTATAATTAATTCTTTGAGGAGTATACTTAGTTCTTTATTAATAATGTTCGTGCCTGCGACAATTATTGTATCTTTGAAAACAGTCTTTTCTATGGCTAAGGTTTAAAAATAATTATTATTCCTATTATTATATATATTTACAAAAATGCAAACAAAAGCAATCAAGAGTTCACAGCGTTACGCTGTCAGCAACCCCCCAGTCACAGTTGCATTGTATGTGATTCTAGCTGTGTCTGTGGTTTAAAATAGCCGTTTTTCAGGGTCTTTCATCGTATTTTAAGGAGATTTATGCAGAGAAAAGAGTTGTGAGCAAAAGGAAATCAAATGGATTTGGTGTAGGAAAGGAAGTGTATCATGAAGAAAGGACCGATTCTGCTGGGGGTTGTCCTGCCTGTCCTTGTTCTGACTGGGGTGTGTGTGGCAACACCTGTTCAGAGCAACTATGGATGGGGTACGGGTTTCTGGGTTTCTCCTCCTCTCCCTGATTGGGGGAATCCTTGGTGGGGGAAAGATTGGGGGCAAAACGACTATTTCTGGTGGGGGAAGTTCCCTTGCTGTTGCCCTCCGCCACACTGCCCTCCGCCAACTCCGCCAGCTACAATCCCGGCACCTGGTGCGATAGTGTTAGGAAGCATGGGGGTGGCGGGAGTTGGGATGCTTAGAAGGAAGTTCTTCTGACCCCTGTTTACTGTAGGAGAAAGAACTTCCTAAATCTGTAGTTCACCCTCCTGAAGGCTCTTAAGAAAACCACTCTTAAGAGCCTTTTTTTTTGCAATAATATATATACTGCAATATACTATATTCTAAAATATAGATTAAAGTATATACTTAGAGATATCGGTAAGATTGATTATCCTATTGTCATCCCTTGCCAAACCAAAGCAAGCGGTGTTTATCCAGATTTCAATCTGCGGGAAATTTTCAAATTCGTTTACATCGACATTATCGCATTCAAAGACATAAACTTCCTTTCCCAATTTTTCTATTTTTTTTCTTATGACCTCTATAGCTTTATTTTTCTGCCCGTATTTTGTTGAAGAAAGAATACCCACGACTTTCGCAGAAAGGAATTTCTTTTTTTTTGCTAAAATTTTTTTGTTTTGCTGTTGGATTTCATCTTTTGTAACTTTTTCCAACGTTTCTGTGTTAAAAACATAAATTTCTCTTTGTTGCTGAATTGCGTTGTTCATCGCATGGAATTTTCCGTCGGCTATTAGAAGTAAAATATCCGCTTTATCGTCAAATGCCGAAGAATTACAACCAAGAACGTGCCCAGTGTAAAAAGCTCCTTTCTTCAAAATAACTTTTTTATTTCTTTTTTCAAGATAATCTTTGACTTTTGGTATGAGGTCTATATATTGAATTGTAGCACAAAGTGAAATTGTCTTTCCATTTAGATTATCCAGTGCTGAAAAGTTTATTTCTGACAAATTAAATTTTTTTCTTGCTTCAATATATAGGGTTTTCATAAAAGTAAAAGAAATAAGGGTTTTTAATAATTTAGAATCGTTCTATGCTGTCTTTTCTTTGTGTTTCCTGAGGCTCAACAGAACCTTTTTGTATTTCAAATACTTTTGACGGGGTCGCTATAACAACGTTTTCTCCGAAGCCCGCGATTTTTCCTTCAAGGGCTTCAACAGTTTTCTTTATCTTTGATATTGCTCTTTTTAACTCAACAACATCTTTTGATTTAAGAGGCTTTATATCTATTATGGCTATTGTGTAACCTTCTCTTAAAGCATTTAAAATAGGGTTTATATCTTCATAAACTTTTAGAACGAAAGTCTTTATCAGAACTTTGGATTCTGGTTTTTCCTTCTCTAAATCAATTTCAATAAACTCGGGGGACTCTTCTTCACCCCTTCCACCAAACATTTTTTTGAAGCTATCAAACACCATAATATAAATCTTGTCAGTCAGTATTTAAATATTTATGTGCTCCAGTATTTGATTTTACAAGTGAAGATTTTCCATCCATTTTCTTGCCGTTTCTTCACAAATACCTAGGTCCTTTGATATTTCTTTGGGGGAATGGTTTCCTTTTTTAAATGAATCTGAAACCGCTTCCTTTCTTCTTTCAAGTGCACTTAATCCATACTTATTCAAGATTAACCGAACATAACTCCAACTGACACCTAGCTCATAGGCTATTTGCTTACTTGGAACTCCTTGACGATACCTCTGCAGAACCTCGTCTTCTGTGTACCATCTTTTTCTCATTAAATAAACCCCTGCCACATCTAGGTCTTTTTTTAAAAAAACATAAGGAAGTCCAGTTTCCTTTACTAAATCTTCTTCCCTTAACCCTTCGTGACTAACAAAATAAGTTTTTAACCACTCAACCTTGTCTTCTGAAGGAAGAGTTGAATAACCTGTATTTGCTCTTTCACAAGCTAAAAGGTATACTTCTTTTAAACAACCACGAACTCCTTGAGAACTTATTTCAAAATATCTCGCTGCATCGCTTGCCCTAGATAAGGGGTTTTCAAAAAAATAATCACAAATATGACTTAGTTTTCCCTTTCTTGAACTATCTGAAAAGCTAACTTTCATAACTATAAACCTCAGAATTTATCCCTGAATCTTTTTCATTATCTCTTCACGAAGAGAATCTATTTTTTCTGAAAATTCTTTTTCCTGCTTTTTCATAGAATTAAGTCTTACATTAATCAATTCTTTTTTCTTTTTCATATCTTCTAAGATTTTTTCTTTGTTTGACTTTATTGCAACCTGATTGCCTATTATTCTGAAAACCTCTCCAGAAGTTTTCTCAACCTCACGGATTATTAACTCGGTTTCATTTAATTCCATAGAAAACGCGTTTTTTTGCATAAGAAGCTGTTGAAAGTGGTGTTCAAGCATCTGAAGATTCTGAATTTCTTCCTGTGTTTTTTCATCAATATTGGCGAAAGGATTTTGGTTTCTTTCTTCAGCCATTAGTCAGAACTCACAACTTTCATTTTAGTTCTAGGTTTGAAAAAAACTCTTGAACCACATTCTGGACAAAGGAATCTTTTGTTTAAGTCTTCCGACTTTATTTTGCTTCCACAATAAAAACATTTGTATGAGGTCATATTGATATGAAATTTTAAGGGTTTTTAATTCTTTAGGTGGAAAGCTCCTCCGGCAAAATTCTTCCCGCATTTTGAGCAAAGCCAAATGCCTCTTGCCTGCCGTTTAGCCCTCCCTCCACAAAAAGGACAATCTTGTCTGGTTCTTTGTTTTTTCTCAACTTCAGAGAATTTCTTTTTTACATTCCCGTAACCAGCTCCAAACCTACCTGAAGCACCGATTTTTTTTCGCTTTACTGCCATTAGAAAACTTATTTCGGAGGGTTTTTAAACTATTCTATTTAGAAATAGCCAAGATTATGTTAATATTATGAAAAACGAAAAAAGAATTTCAAGACCACGGAAGATTAAGAGACTAGAACTAATTGACTGGTTAGCCCATTCATTGGGAGAAGGCTCCGGATTTAAGATAACTCCTGAGCAGGTAAGTTATCACTTAAGGTTAAGGGGATTTAGGTTAGATGAAGAAGCACCACAAAACCCCTCTCGGGGGGTGTCCTTTGTTAGAGATGGTTTATCTGTGGAAGTTTTGAGTCATGATTGTGAATTGGATGGGTTAGGTTCAGTTAAATATGTCTATCCATATGCAAGCGTGGTATTTCGGGGTCCGAATTATACCCGAAGAGTGGATTTTGACGGAAAGTGACTATCTAACCTTGAACATTGCTTGCCATCTGTATTTGTGGGGTCCTATGTCGCCCGCCTTTCTTATAGAAATTTTCCCTATTTTCCCTTTAGTTTCTCTTTTTATTTCGTCTAATACTTCTTTTTCTGTTCCAAATCCGTGATAAAATATAGTTGTTCCTTTCTTTGAGAGTTTAAGTGCGGTTTTTAAAAAAGTCTCTTTCAAGTTTGGTCTCGGCATAATGATAATGTCAAATTTTTCATTTATTTTATCTGGTAAATCTTTTGCACTTCCACCTATAATTGAGATAAAATTGTCTAACTTATTAAGATGTGCATTTTTCTTGCCATAGAGGTTTGCTTTTTCATTTAACTCGTTTGAAACAATATGAAAATCTTTTTTCTTCTGAATTAATTTCTTAGCGACTATAATTGGATATGGTGCAACTCCTGCAAACATCACAAGAACTTTAGTCTTATTTTTTTTAACAAGTTTTGCTACTTCTTCTGCTATTATCTTTCGTTCATTTGATAATCTCGGGGAAAAATAGGTTTCGTCAACATTGAAATAAAAAATACAATCATTTTCTCTGTAAATTGCTTCTTTTGTTTTTATACCTGCAAGATGCTTAGTTTTGGGGATTCTCAATTCTCCAGAGAAACCTTCTATTTTCTCCAAAACCGTTTTTATACTTTTATATTTCTTTAAAAAGACAAGTGCTTTTATTTTTTTGACTATCCAAAAAGTTCTTCTTGGAAATTTTAAAATAGCGATATCGCCAACAATGTCTTGAGGTATTTTCTTCATAGGGCTCTCACTCTAAAATACTCCCAAAGATATAAAAAGGTTTGTAATTTTACGGTGCAATGGAGTTAAAAGGGAGTCAGACCGAGAAAAATTTGTTGAAATCTTTTGCAGGAGAGAGTCAAGCGAGGAATCGTTACACTTATTTTGCCTCCGTTGCGAGAAAAGAAGGTTATAGGCAAATAGAAGAAATTTTTCAGGAAACAGCGGATAATGAAAAAGAACATGCAGAGATTTTTTTTAAGTATTTAATGGGGGGGAATGTTGAGATTAAAGCAAGTTATCCTGCAGGGAAAATAGGTACAACTGAGGAAAATCTACTTGAAGCAGTAGAAGGGGAAAAATTAGAGTGGGGAACTCTTTACCCTGAATTTGAAGAAGTCGCCAGAAGTGAAGGGTTTCAGGATATTGCAGATTCTTTTAAAGAAATAGCTGAAGTAGAAGAGTATCATGAAAAGAGATACAGAAAATTATTAGAGAATGTTAAGAATAAGAGCGTGTTTAAGAAAGAGAAAGTGGTTAAGTGGAAATGCAGAAATTGTGGTTATGTTCATGAAGGAGTCGAAGCTCCGAGCGTCTGTCCTGCGTGCAAGCATAAAAAAGAATATTATGAACTTTGGGTAGAGAATTATTAAAATGAAAAAAACTAAATCTCAAAAAATCAAAAATAAGAAATATTGGTTTAGGAAGGATAAAGGATTTGTTCTTTCAAAAAGAGTTCCTGTTTCATGGGAAGGTTATTTGGTTTTGTTTGCCCTTTTAGCGATTAATTTTTTTAGTGTTTTTTACTTTAAATTGCCCTATACAAATTTTGATTCGTACATAAGATTCATTGTCGTTTTACTTTTATCAGTGTTTGTTTTTATTGTAATCTCTAAAAAGAAAACGCGTGGAGAGAAGAAAGAGTTCTAAGGTTGTAGTAACTTTATAATTACACCAAATTAGAAAAGTTTAAAAACTATCAAAATTTACTTATTTAGTTAAGTATTTTGAAAATGACAAATTTAAAACAACCCCAAAAAGCCTTATTGGTATTGTTCTCCTTAGTCTTATTGGTAGGAATAGTATCTGCTACGACTTTACCTGTTTACAGATTCTGGGATTATAAATATGGGGAAGGACATTTATACACCCTAAGCGAAACTGAGAAGAATAAGATATTGAGTAATTATTCTGATGTTTATACTTATGAAGGTGTTGCTTTTTATGCTTACAAGAATAGTTTTTGTGGGACAGTTCCAGTTTATAGATTTTGGAATCATAAGAGTGGGTCTGACCATCTTTATACAATAAGTGAGTCTGAAAAGAATAAGATATTGAGTAATTATTCTGATGTTTATACTTATGAAGGTGTTGCTTTTTATGCTTACAAGAATAGTTTTTGTGGGACAGTTCCAGTTTATAGATTTTGGAATCATAAGAGTGGGTCTG
>Ga0265297_10000603_pt1 | contig 103320 bp, 189 predicted proteins | sample Munlanlwell13791_FD_192502 | JGI IMG/M metagenome (GOLD analysis project Ga0265297, IMG submission 192502) | Leachate microbial communities from a municipal landfill in Southern Ontario, Canada - Leachate well 137-91 | ecosystem: Engineered > Solid waste > Landfill > Unclassified | place...
CTTTTTTATCTGAGCTTTCAATTATATCAACCCCTATGCCCTAAAACCACCACATAATGACCTCATGCCGCCACCCATACCAGGATGAATTAATAAACCACCCTCTGAACCTATATCAAATTCTGCTACTGGCGGAGTAAAATTACTAGTGTATCTCGCAACATTACTGATTCTTATTTCGTCTATATTCATTTCACTATAATATCCTGAACCATCATAGCCTATATTAATATTTCTAGTCGTATCTATACTTGTACCTTTAGATACAGTAACATTACCAGCTACCCCGTCTCGATATAGTGTTATTGTACTACCGACTCTTACAGCAGCAACATGATACCACACACCCTTAGAGAATCCTCCAAATGCTGTTGATGAATAAGCGTCTGTCCCCCACGGACACATGAATCTAATGTTATAAGTACCGTCCCACCAAAAACCCCACCCATCGCCCCAAGACGAAGGTTGCAATTTACCAAAAGAAACATCGAATGTCTGAACAGTATTATTATACCTCAGAAAAAATTCAATAGTAAATTCACCAGTTCCAAAATTAAAATCAGAATGATGATTTATTCTTGCATAATCGTTTATTCTATCAAAATATCCTGAACCTGCACCAAACTTCTTAACTGTTGTAGATATAATTGCTCCACTAACAGTGTCAACATCGTGTCCATACGTAGACGAATCTGTCCAATCATCATTTAAATGTAAAAGCAATTTAGTATTATAATCTATAGGCATTATTTATTCCATTCCTTACAAGTACCTGTAGATTCCACATATTTGTCTGTCATATGAATAAGTGTTCCATCTTCCAATCTTTTACCTTCGCAACCAAACCAACATTCGCCACGCTGAGGAGCAATCACATAGCTGCCACAAGTGGCACATATCTTTTCGATGTTTTCTGGAGTCTTCTCAAATACACATGTTTGGCACATCCACTCTTTGGATGTGATTACCTTATCTTCTGTTACACCATAAAATTCAGACAACATAGCTTTTATTTTCTTCGTAACTTCTTCGGTTAAAGTATTTTTATAATCAAAAATATTAACCTCAGCAAGAACGCTTCCGTTAATATTATCCGCAATAATCTTAAATGACTCATTCATTTTATTGCCACCTCGTCTAAAACCTTAGAAACACCTATACCTGTTTCTTGCCATGTATATTTTTGTGAAAACTTTAATGCCTTCTGTGACACACTTTCTCTAACCTTCTTATGCTTTATCAGGTTGTCTATATCATTCGCTAATGACCAATCATCAATTATAGCACAACCAGACATAAACCTTGCATCCATTAAATATAGCGGCTCACCATCTGTTTTTTGAACAACCCTGGTTAAAACACCACGACCGTCTTTCAACAACTCAACAGGAACACTATATTTAGTAGAAATACACGGAGTACCAGCCTGCATACATTCAAGAATCTGCAAACCAAAGCCCTCGCTTTGTGATGGAAAAACAGCAACATCAGAAATATTGTAAAGCATATTTAGTGTAGTATCATCAACTGGCTTGTTCGTAGACTTCTCATAAAATATAACACTATTTTCAGACTTAACCAACCTCTTACAGGCCAATTGAATATCTACTCCAAAACCATCATTTAGGTTTGAAACAATAAATAATTTTATCTTTTCGCCCCATTTTAATGACTTCTTGCCTTTGCCAAAAGCGCTAATTAGGTGTTCAAGCCCCTTCCTGTTCTGATTTCTACCAAAAAACCCAATCAAAAAATCATCAGGGCTTATACCTATATTTTCTCTATACTGTTTTTTATCGTCATCACAAACTGGCTTAAAAATATTTGGGTCGCTACCAAGATAGACGCAATCGGCCTTAATATCAACCCCGCTATCCTTAATCGCATTAACCCCATGTAGTGAACAACAAATTACTCTATCTGCTGCTCTAATAGTGTCTATCCATACAGGATGTAGTGGCACACCATCTATTGTTATATACTGCACCCATTTAAATTTATCCCTATGTTTAGATTTTGCAATATATTTTACAGCCCAAACATCCCCAAAAGTAATAACAATATCTGGATTAATCTTATCTACCACTTCATCAAAAAGATACTCGCCATAAGCATCTTTTTTAATATTACCATTTGGTAATCTACACATTGCAGCAGGACACGGTATTTCGTCCCATTTGCCATTATCGTGCGGTTTATCCAAAAACCATCCTAATTCGTGTATATCATATTTTCCCGTACTACTTAAAAAAGAAAGAACCTCGTAAGAAGTCCTTCCCATGCCTGTCTTTAAACCTGACCAGTCACTTATCCAAAGGATTTTAGCCACCAAGCCTCTCCTTAAACACTATTATTCAATATTGCCTACCAGAATACCAGTGCTTGAACTTGCAATTTTACTTTTTACAACAGAAATAACGCCCTTTCTACCGCCATTATTTAATACGCGTTCTCTGTTCCATAAGCTTTTAAGAATTCTAATGTCGTCAGTATTAGCAACATATTCTTTAACTTCTGCTACAGTGCCGCTCAATATATCGTCTAAATCCGAATTGCGTATAACATTAGCAGAAAGCTTAGGAACGTTTTTTTGCTTCTGTATAGCAAGAGCCCCTTCTGTTTTAACGTACTTTTTAACTTCTGATGGAGTAAGCTTAACAAGGCCACCTGACAATATTTCTAAACGATATGCCTTAATTTCTTCATCGTCCAACATAGTTACGTCGCCAGGATCAATAAGTCTCCTTGCTCCAACATGCGGTTTCTTATCCTTAAACAATTTCAAACCCAGTGACACGCCACTCTCATTACGAAAATACGTAAAATCACCTTTTTCTTCAATAATTCCTGTCTCTTCCATGTTAATCACCTCACCAAGCAATTTTATAATGCGGCGGCTGAAAAAATCAGCCGCCGCACATTTCATTTCAATTACACCACGCCACGAACACAAGCACGAATATCAGTAATACCAAATCCAACCTCTTCTGTCCCTATTACTTTCTGGCGCAAGCTAGAAATAGCAGTAGGATCATCATAAGTTACAAAATCAAGGCGAACTGGCATCCATCCAAAGTTACCTGTATCAAAACCATAAATGTAAGTATCGCTGATATAAGGGCTGCGAACAACCATTACGTCTGCGCCCCACACGTTGGTAAGACCAAAATTCAACCATATTTCACGCTGAGTTACAGCATCAATAGCATGTGTTACAGTTGTCGTATCGGTGCTTGACCATTCTCTGATATAAGCAGCGTTAGTAGGAGACATTACAAGAAGGTTGATCTTGAAATCAGATGTTTCTTGCATTTTTGTCCACATCATGTTCAAAAGAACCTTTGTTACACCACTAACTCCAGCTTCATCAACTGAACGAGTATCTGCTGTTCCGTCATAAGCGGTAACAGCGGTGTCAATAAGGCTCCATGCGTAGCTCTCTTCTTGCTCGATAATGGCGCGTTGAAGCTTCTCGCGTGAACGCGATACAACGTCAAACCTAGCCATTCTAGCAAACCTAAGTTCCCATTCAACACTTGAACCTATTGAGAACGTGTTAATTGCAACCTCTCCAGAATGCACAATGTTTTGTGGCACTTTGGCACGAGGAGGCAATACCCACGCATCAATATTTTCAATGTCAACGGGGAAGATAGCGTCTCCGCCGCTAGTCAAATCACCATACTGGAAGATACGTCTTGCGGTAGAAAACTGATCCAAATCTGGTTGAATTACAGCGCCCATCTCAGCAGCAATAGCCTTACGAGCCTCTGCCCCTTCCATGGTGTTTGAACCAGAAGTTATAAGCTGTTTCTTAGCTTCTGCCTTAAGCAACTCATTGCGTTTAATTTCTTCAGATGTCATATTGTTTTTCCCTCCTTCTCTATAAGGTTATACCAAAAGCTGTACTTGAGCTTCTGTTGAGGTTACACCAGTAACCATTAATACTTTTTGGCTGCTACCGACCTCAAAGCAACCAGCATAAGAAGTATGTGGCTGTAAATAATCGCCAATGGACAAACCAGATGGCATAACAACCCTACCGTCCGTATCCTCCATACCCATAACGTACCTATAAATACCACCATCTACATACACACCAGTCTTATCATCTGGATATGCAATAGTAGGATCAATAGGTTTTACAAAACCCTTATCTGTACCAGGATCAGCAATTACAGTAACAGTGCAAAGACCAAGCGTTTTATTGCTAGTTCCAGTAGCGCCAACCACTTCTCCGGTATCCCACGTTACAACACAACCAGGAACAAGATTATCAACATTCGCTGTGGTATTATCAAGGTCTTTGGTAATCAAGGTTCCTTCAAATTCAGCATTAAAATTCCTTGTTGTTGACATAAATACTATTCACCTCGCTTATTTTCTCAAATCAAAGATGCTACGAATTGCTTCCTTGGTACTAGGACCATCGGACTCATTATCAGCATCGCTACTACCATCTTCGGCCACACCTTTGTTGTTCATAACAAACAACGCTCTAGCTATAGCTCTGGTATCAAATACTTCTGTTTCCACAGCTACGGCCTGTTCAGTTGGCGGTTCTTCAACAGCAACAACTGGTTCTTCCAGTGCGGCTTCGCTGCTAGTTTCTGGCGTCTTAACAGAAGCCATGTCTTTTAAGATATCAAGAAAACTACTAAAATCTTCGTCTGACATACTAGCAACTTTTTGTTTTACATCTTCCTGCTTTGCTTCTGAAAACTTAATTCCAGCGTCTTCGATTACACACATTCTAGCGTTAATCATTTCTGCAAGCGCAGCATCAGAATTCTTCTGCACCATTTTCTCAACAAGACCAGTAAGCTCCGCTATCTTAGCTTCAAGTCCTTCGACTTTTGCTTTAACAGCGTCTTCTTCAGGAGCCGGTGTTTCGACAACTTCAGGAGTTACAACAGGATTTATCTCTGCTGTAGCTTCGACCTCTTGAGGATTGTCCGCTACAATTTCTTCCGCCGGAATTTCAGTAGCCACAACTTCTTGTTCAGAAGCACTTTCGGGCGTTTTTTCTGTCATAGCAATAGACTCTCCTTCCTTGCTTTGTGTTTCTTCGGTTGAAGATAAAGCGTCAATTAGCTCATCGTTTGTAAACTCATCATAGTCCTCTTCTGAAGCCTCCCCCTCTTTCTTGTAAGACTTCAAAAGGGCTTTTGCGTGTTTACGAAGATGCGCCTCTGCTTTTTTTGCCATTGATTCTTTGCTTATGCTATCTGTAACAGGCTTTGTTTGAGATGCTCTAGCTAAAGCGTTTTTAAGATGCACAATATCCACACTAGTGTTTTCTGCCGCACTTTTAACCCCTTTATTATGATGCGGTAAATGTCTAGTGTTCTTGTTGTCAACTTCGCCACGCTTAAAAGCCGGTTCAATAACAGCAAAAGCTGCGTCGGGAAGGTCGTTTATGTACTTTCGCGTCCATTTTTCTCCGGTAGAATACCCTTCAACAGCGTCTTCTACCATTTCCGCAATAAGACTAACAATATCTTCGTTTATGTCGTTTTTTCCCACACACTCCCCTCCCTTCGTATTAGTATCTATAATACCATTATCAGACACCGTTTCCCCCTCGAATTGGCCTCTAGATATAGGCTTATATCCAATTTTAATAACCTTTCTATCGTCCTGCAACGCAGCAACAGACAAAAAAACAGCCGCTTTATCAGCAGGATTTTCAACAATACCGCTTGCGCTAAAAAACAAGTTTTTAAAACCACGAAAAACAGGTTTGCCATCATATGCGCCTTTATTGGCCCAAGTCATTTGGAGTTGGTCAGCCAATTGATGATCGGATGGTATCTGATAAGATTCGTCTCCAACTATCCACACATAGTCGCTAAAATAACACTCCATGCTTACGGCAAGCTCCCCATTCATGGCTTTTTCTCTAATTTTTTGTGCATACTCTTGATAAACCATAGCCCATACAACACCAGTACAACTTATATGTCCTTTTGATCCAATCATAGTAGACGAAGGAGTATACCAACTATCTGTTATTGTCCCAATATTAAGCAACGGATCGTGTTCCCAATTCATTGGCTTGTTTACAGGGGTTCTTGCTGCCACCTCAAGCTCACTCTCGAAAAAATAATCACCGTTTGCGTTGGCCCCAGCATGACACAATATAAATGACAAGTGTAAAAGATCTGGCGTTTTTATACCTTCATCAAAATTGTATGCAATAGCATTAGTAATACCAATTATTTTTGGGGCAACAGTTACAAAAAATTTTCCCATAATTCACACCTACAATCCTGGTGGCGGCTTAATGTCGCTTTTCTTGTTCCTGGGTTTAATATCTTTTTTATTCGGTGGTCGCCCAGGAGCATCTTCAACCGTCTTAGGTGTTTCTTGTGTGGACGGAGAAGCTTGATACGGAGACTGTCTTGGCACAAATAAATCTGAGTATTCTTGTTCTGTAGTAAGTCTTTCTATTTCTGTATTCAAATTTGATATTTTTGTACTTTCAAGAGCAGACCTAACTGACAAAACACCACGATCTATTAATCCAAGTACAAGCTGATTTACAGTCGCCTGATCATCAAGGTCAGGCGTATCTAAACGCACAGAAGGTGGGTCAACCCTAAATTCCTCACCAAGTACCCCCCATTCGTGTTTTAGCCAGTTGTTTATTCCACGAATACCATCTTCAAGCATTTTCTTCATAACTTTAAAAGCCATTACATAACCAGAAAAACCACCCTCACCAGTAATTAGAGATGTTGGAACACCTATAACTTCACTTAGTTCCCTATTTGGTTGTATATACTTGTCTGCATCAAACACATCTGTATTGGGAGTAATCTGATTTATCTTTAACGTGTGGTCATAAACAAGCATATAACTAGGAGAAGGCGTCTTCAACATTGTTGCCACATCTGTTAATTGGGCCCTTGTCGCTGGAAATTCATCGCTACCTATGGTTACAACAATAAGCTGATTAATAAACCCTTTAGCAGTAATACTTTCGGCTACTCTTTGGGTTTGAATATAATCCATTGTTGGAAAACCAGGAGTAATAGATGGTATTGCATATTCTTGATAATTCATTTTCTTTTTGTATATTGCATATGTTTTTTCTGGATCAAGTGGAATTTTACTACCTGCTTTAATAGCGGTTTGCCAATCTTTTGGTAACGCCTTAAACATCTCTTTAATCTCTTTAATAGAAGAACCGGCCATTTCTTTCATCTTATTAGTAACTTTATACGATAAATAAACATCTCCAAATGGAGAAACGGCTTCTACATTAACTAATGTCGGATCAAGAATGGTGTATATAACCTTTGGTGGTTCCTTTTTAGTACCTTTTGATAAAATCTCTCTGTATATAAAAACATTTCCACTAATATAGTATTCAAGTAATATTTGTTTTATAATGCCATCAATATCGTTATTTTCTACAAGTATTTTAAAAAACTCTACGCCCTTTGTTTCTCCCTCGTTAATAATTCCACTAAAAGAAAAGTCTACCATTATATTTGTAGCGGTAGCATACCTTCCGCAATTAAAATGATATGCATCCCACGCCATTTTAATTAGTTCTTTTGGATGTGTTGATGTATTAACGCTAAAACTACGACGTTGTTCCTGAAAAGTTAATAAAGAATCATATCTGTCGTACACATCGGCTGTGACGTGCTGATATTTTTTACCACCAAGCCACGCACTATCTTCAATCTTTATTATAAATGGTGATAGATCCGTGTTTGCAACAGACAATGGTTCTTTTGCAGTATTAGTGTTTTCTTCCACTAAAAACCACCCTTTATAGCTTGCTTGTTACTTTATATACCCCTGTTTATATAAAATATAACATTTAAACCCAAATACCGCCTGCTAATTTTCCTTGCGGTTTTAATCCCTCGGCTAAGAAGTTCTTGGCAGCCCAATGCGCAACCAATAATGACGAATATAAATCTTTGTGCTGACTAGGCGGGTCTATATCAAACTTTAAATTGCCAAAAGTACCACCATCATAGGTAACAATACAACTCAATTGCTCTTTTGCCTTCTCTATTTTGTCACAAACGTCGCTAACAACAGCATTATATACCTCATCTGTTTCACTCATGTTGTTAGAAACAACAGATGGGAAATATATACCGCCGTTTTCCATAGACGCTTTTAATGCAAAATTCATGTCATTAACAATCTGAGGTCTAAACGCGATAGTCTCTATAATACGTTTTCCTTTTATTTTATTATCTGAATCTATTGGAAATAAAGGAGTATCGATGATTTTATTACCAGTGATTGGGTGAATCATTGGATAATCTTCGCTAAGAGCGTCTAAAACTGCATAACCACCACCACCGAGATCCAAACCAATACGCGAAACATTAAACTTAATGGCCAATTCTCTAATTTGTCTAGCTAACCATTGGAATTTCATTTGATGATACGCATTAACATAACACACACGAAAACTATTGCTGCCAATTTCAAGGATAGTAATAGCGGCCCAGTCGTATGAACGAGCAGGGTCAACGCCCATAACATAATAAAATTGAGAATCACCCTTGTCTCTTATTATAACATTAGACGAAGTACACATATCAATAAGACTTCTTGGGAAGAAACCAGCAGAATCAGCAGGAAAATGACGCTCCCACTCCATCAAAAATATGGTTCTTGGTGTTCTTTTACGAGCATCTTCTATGATAGACGGATCATAGAAATCATACATTTCTGCGTCTCTATAATCATATTCGTGAACAGAATGATTAGTGTCTCCATCACGAACCATCGCTTTATATTCCAAAAATGTCTTAAACAGGTGATTAAAACGATAATAAGCGGAACTAGCCATGATAAGTTTGTTGCCACCAAACGAGTCTTTTACTCCCCAATCGTCTTTTTTACGCAAAGTTCCACGTTTGATGGCCATAAATGGGAAAATAACCTGATAAACAATATTCTCAGGCACAAAAGCAAACTCATCTATAAACAAAACGTTAAATCTTGCTCCACGAATGTTTTCTCCGTCTTCGGTAAGTGGTAAAGCAGATATCTCTGAACCAGATTTTGTAGACCAGAACGTTCTAGTTGGGGATTTTGATGGGCCCTTATCGGTAGAATCAACTAAAAAGTCAGAACATCTTACGAGTTTACTAACTTCACCAAATAAATAATCAGAAGCCTGCCTATACGTCTTAGACAAAAGCCCTATTTTTATACCAGGATATAATACCGCCATCAAAACCGACGAAAGAGCCATTGTATATGTCTTTCCGGCTGCTCTTCCCCACACCATTAGTGTAAATTGCTTGTTCCATATATCGCTAATAGTCCTACGCTGATACCACGTAAGTTCTCCATACGGACCAAGCAAAAGTCTTGCTGCTAAAATTGGATCGCTACGACAACTATCTATAAAATCTCTATATTTTTCTACATCAATATCGGCCATACCTTCTCCTGTTTATTTCCATAATTTTAACGCAATACCTAAAGCACTCATAATAAACAATATTACTGCTGCTGCACCACCCCACTTAGCTATCCATATCTCGTGTTTATTAACTATCCCATTTAAATTATTTATTTGTAGTGTTGTTGCAACAAACTTCTTGTCGTACTCTTCTTGTGATAAACATTCTTTTTCTGATATTTCGTCTAACGATCTCTTAATATCATAAACATTCATTGCCATATAAACTTTATACTCACCGTCAGTCATGTCTTTTACACGAGAAATTTCTTCGCCGCCATTCATAAAAGGCCCCCTTGTTTCCATTTCATAACAATTTCGACATCACAATTATAACATTTGCCACAATAGTTAGAAGTTTCATTACTAACGTCTATCATAACTGTTTTTTCTCCACAATTAGGACAAATTCTCCATTTATCGCTACCAAGTATGCCATTATATGACACAATATTGCCATACCCAATACACTCTGCGCTATTATCTATTAATACATTATTTAGTATTTGTACTACAACACAATGATTATAATACAGTGGGGCATTAACTTTAACAAAAAGACCAATCTGTCCAAATTCAGTAACAAGTTTAAACACAGAACCATGTGTTATTGCACCAATTTCTGAACTGTTACCTACTCCGTTTTCAAATTTATCTGATACATCACCAATACAAACACATTTCGCAGCAGGCGGCAACAAAAAGTAGGAGCCAACATCTCTAGCGCAAACAAACCTGTCAGATACTACATCGCTTGTTCTTACCATAAGGGCGGATCCGAGCAGAAACAAACCACCTGGTTTAATATCACACACGTTCATCGTCAGACACCTCATCAAATATTTCTGGCTCAACGTCTATAATATCTGGGGTTCTATCAGAATGCACTCTCATCATGCGCTCTTCTTCAGCAATATCACTATCTTTTTTCTTATTATATTCTAGTGTAAAAGTAGCTTTATCAAATTTTGAAACAAGTTCAGCAAGATTTACCCCGTTATCATTACGATGCATCATAAGCCTCTGCTCTCTAAGAATGCCTAGTGACTTCATGTCTAAAATCATACGTTTATGATTGTTTGTTAGAGCAAAATCTGTACCAGCGGACAACCCATTGTCTCCATTTGTTTCGTTTATAGCCTTTGACAACAACCTGCGGTGCAAAATCTCTTCAAGGACAAGAGATGATACAAGCATATCGTCAACACTATTGTTTAACTCAAATTCTCCCTTATACGTCTCCTGTCTTTCTAAAAAATACCCAAGTTCTTTTGTGTCTTTAATAGCGGGTAAAAAACTGTTGTTGGCTTTTGCCCTGCTTTGTAAACTCATCTCCGTCTTTTCTGAACCAATAACAATATTTTCGTTTTTCTTTTTTTCTCCACTCTCAGTGGTACAACCGTTAGACAAGCCATTCCTCTGGTGGATAGAACCTTGTACAAAACTGTATGGATCACTCTCTATAAGTTCGTCTACGCGATTAACCAAATTATCAAGATCTTCGTTTATATCATCCATATTTACCACCATTTTCTTTTTACCCATAAATCACAATATCGTAACATTTCCCTTGTTTTTGATCAAAAACAACGCTACTAACATAATACCATGAAAACATTTTATCAAAAAGAAGCATCATTTTCTACTTACATCGAAGTAGTAGTAAAAGCCGGATCTCTTAGAGACCCAGAAGAATGTTTAGGTTTATCGCATATTGTTGAACACACATTGTTACTTGGTGCCAACAAAGATCTTACAATACTAGAAGACTTTGGCGGATACTACAACGGATACACAAGACAAACATCAGTTTCGTATGTCTTTTCGTTCCCGTCGCATATAGCCGCAACAATCATACCAAGGATCTTTAACGTTTTTAACATTAAAACACCACCACAAGAACAAATTGTTAAAAACTCTATCTCTTCAGTGCTTGAAGAGATGCATTCAGATTCCACAGAGCCCCACTCTACAATGATTGAGGCTTTTATAAAGCACGGGTTTACAACTGATAAGCCAGAAGCTATAAGAGTTTTTGGCAATCCAGAGAATTTTCATTACGCAACACCCGACTTGATATTCAAACACATTAAAAAGTTTTACAACATTAATAATATTGACGTGCTTATAGTCGGACCTACCGATGTTTCAGGCCTTGTAGCCAAAGAAGCTGAAAAAATTCTACCAAAAGGCCAACGGTTCAGCACTTCACTACAACACGTTAAACAAAAACAATTCGATTCGGCCACGCTAAACATCACAACTGGGTATGAATCATCAGGTATTTTAGCGTTTTGTTCTCACTTATACAGAAACGATGAATTGAAAAGCCTTCTTTTGGCATCAATTATAGGCGATTCTTCAATTTCAAGGTCCCTTGTTAACAAACGCCTTGTTGTTCCTGGTTTGATATACAACGGAGCAACAACGGCGGTTCATTTTAACAACTACAATATTCTATTTTCAACAATAGAAACATCAACAAAAAACTTTCGTAAGGTTAAAAACATCTATAAAAAAACACTATCCATGGCTTTTACCATGGACTTTCCAGAATACGAGTTTAAAAAGCTAAAACAAAACTTCTTTTACAGCCAAAAAATGGCCCAAGACAACATACAGGACAAGATTGATGGTTATTCTGATTCTGTTCTCAAGGGCCATTTTCCGCAAAACAACGAAATTGACGAACTTGACTCAATATCGTTAGACGACATGCGCAAATTCAGTCTAAAATCATTCAACATGGGGAACTTGTTCTTCATCGTTAGATGATTCAATTACGCTTTCGGCTTTTTCCAACGACATAAGCTCTTCTTTTACGACATCTTCCTTAGATATGAAACCGGCTTTTTCACACAAAGCAAAAATTAGATTCACAAGAACCTCCGTCTTTGACGGAGTGTGTGTAAATCCATCAATACTTATTACTTTGCTTTTACAATACTCATCAAACGCCTTCCATAACCTGTCCTCAATCTTAAACGTCCTTAACACCTTTGCGTCTTTTGCCACTTCAATCATCTCCCATCACAACACACTCAGAACTTATTGACTCTTCTCCACTACTATTCATTAATCCAGAGATAAACCCTAATACAAAAACAAGCATGGTCATATCAATGTCCTGCTTGTTTTTTGTATTTATACCAGCAAAATACCCGTTTATGTTATTTAATATAAATTGATCGTATATATCAATAACGCTATCAGAAATAGAATTGCCCATTAATCTAAGATAAACGTCTGGATTCCACTCTTTAATCCTAGATAAAACAAAACCACACGTTTGTATAATTGACATAGTTTTCTGTGACAATTCTGGCATTTTATTTATCTCCCATATAAATATAGTAGCAATATATCAATCAATAATAAAGGACATTTTATATATTTTTATATATTTACTAGTAAAATTATTAAAAAACACGTTACTATTATAACAAAGAGGTGTAATATGATAATAGGAATAGATCCAGGATGGGGAGGAGCAATAGGCATATATACAAACAACAAAGAATCGCTTGTATTTGACTGCCCAGAATCTCCATTAGCAATGCACAATCTAATATTAAAACACATGGGACAAGATAGAAACTTCTGTTGTATCGAAAGGGTACATGCGTCACCACAATTCGGTGCAATAGGTAATTTTAGACTTGGAGAAAACTTTGGAGCATGGCAAACTATCCTAAGCGTATTAGAAATCTCATATGAGACATGTACTCCTGGTATATGGCAAAAAACAACCTCTCACGAAGAAGGAACAACAACAAAAGCAAAAGCGTGGAACTTTGCAAGAAAGAAATTTCCAACATTATCTAACTTGTTAGGCGATAAAATGCCGAGTAAAACAAGTCGTGGTGCTGGCAGGGCTGACGCACTCTGTATACTTGCTTATGCAATAGACAGAAATAAAGAAATAGAATAGAAAGGAATACTTTATGCCCATTTACTCGTTTTTTTGTTTAAAATGCGACAATGAATTCAAACTTAACCTTCCTCCAAAGAGGAAAAACTCCATTTTCTGTAAAGAATGTGGCGGTCCAACAAAAATTACAGCGGAAGAACAGGCTCCTTACAATGATTTCAGATCAAAAAAAGACAATTATAAAAAAAACTACTCCAAGAAACCTATGGGTTAGGAACCCTGTAACCAAAATAAAACCAAACGCCAAAAAAGAGCAAGAAAAAACATCCTGCCGTACTAATCGGCGTAAACCATTTCATACGCCTGATGAGTAATTGGCCATTTATGATCGCATTTACATACAAACACTAGAATATTTTTCTTTTTATCCAAATCTGTTTCAGTAGCAACGCTTACTGGATGTTTTCCACACTCTGGACATCTAACCCTATCTGCTATTTTATTAAAAATTGTTATGTTTATAGGCAACATTATAATACCTTCTTTTCAAAATTGATACATTTAAACCCAAACAACATTGATGGTTTATGTATCATTACGCTTCGGCCCTCTGCTACACATACCCCTATAAGATCATCGTTTATATCATCGTGAGCTATTTCAAACCCCTCGCCGCACCCACACCACAAATACCTAAAATTATCACAATCAATACACCTATATACCATAGGCACCATTATTTTACCTAACAGCTTATTAATTGTTTTTTGTATATACAAAACAAACCGCATCATTGTTTTTAAACACCCTTTCGGCAGGAACAGTCTCAATATCTACCCCGTAATTAATAACCTTGTTTCCAGATATAGCTATCCAAAACGCTTTTACCTTCTCCATCTCGTATTCAATCCAATTTATATTTATTTGTTTATAATCTGAATACACTTTGTCTTGAACGTGCTTCGGCATCCTTTCCCACAACGACCATAAAATAAATGGCGTTGTTCTTACACATCTGTCGTAAATACACTTGACCATACGTCTTAATGTCGCATTAGGCATTCTAGACGACTTTACTACTAACGCAAGGGCTACGCCCTCCCAGAGCGTAGCCCTGCATTCAGAACACAACGGCGCTATTATTTTAACTTCCACGTCGGGAGGAGAGAAGTCAAAATATTTAACACCCACATCTGATCCGCATTTTTCGCAAATCATTAAATCATCCCAAGCGTTTCCATAGCCTTGCGGATTTTTTTCATTTGTTTCCTTCCTATCTTTACATCATGGTCAATCAAGTTAACAAACATTATCTCAACGGCCTCTTTGCAGCACTCTATAGCCGCTTCTACGCATCCTGCACACGCTACTGTCTTAATATCACCAAGACAATCCTTCCTGTGCTCAATATTTGCCATGCAATTACCCCATTTCTTTATAGAAATTTTGCCACTTTTTTACCATTTTATATATGTTTTTTGTATAAAAAGTGTGTCCAGACCGCATTTTTCCGTATAAATAAACGTTTAAAACACTAATATAGTCGGTTTTTTTGTAATATTTACGTAAATAATCGATATATTTGACGCTTCCGCACACATTTTGCTCAATATCGAACGAATCCTTAACACCCATCTTACGAGCAGTTGCAGGCGTTAATTGCCCCAATCCTCTTGCTCCACGCCTCGAAATTGCCTTTTTATTAAACCTTGACTCAACCCAAAACAACCCTACTGTCACATCTTTATCAACTTTATACTGACTTGAGCATTTTATAGTGTAAAAAGCTATCTTAACCGCGTCTTTCTTTGCAACCTTCGGGTTTAAGAGGGTAATAAAATAGGCCATAATCAACACTGTTTTCATATTATTCCCCCTTCAACTTATGCAAAAACGGCAACTCAAGACAATAATTGGTTGCGTCCACCTTTTTTGATAAAGTCTTGACCTCCTCGATAAGTTTATCTATCTTTGCCTCAAGCTGCTCAACAGATACAGATTTGGGCGGCTCAACAACCTCGTTGCTACCACCAAAACTAGTCAAACCCAACGCGGCCACCACAAAAATAACACACGCGGCCACAAAAACCTTTATCTTTATGCCCATTCTCGCCTCCTATTCCTGTATGCATACAATTTCTCCACACAACTTATGCATCTTACCCTTGGAGAAAAACACTATGCGTCCACCATTCTCAGTAGTAGGATAACCATCGCTCTCCCACGCTCCTACCTCTTTTCCTCCCGAATAAGCAGTTACTTTATATTTACCCGAAGAATAACGAGCCATATCGTGTTTTATGCTCGTTCCTATCTTTCCACAGCCTGCCATAAACAAACACAAGGTTGCCGCAACGACAACACCACGAGGTTTACCTTTTGGAACCGGCCTCCACTTCATCACGCATCACCCTTTCTTAAACTGCCCAACAAGGCCCCTGAGAGGTCTTCTACGCCATTTCTATAAACCTGACCATCAGATATGTTTAAAAGACGTTCGGCCTCGTTTTGGACCATTTCTATAATATCTTTGTTTTTACACCTTACGTCCTTGAGGACAAGACGTTTAATATTACGAAGCACCTGAACCATGGCATCATTCTTAGTTACCTTGGCCGACTTTATAACAACGTCTATATATTCAAGAAGTTCTTTCAAAGTTGCCGCCCCTTAGCGTCAGACAGATTTACTATAACAGCACCCATGGCGTCCCCATAAACCCTATTAACCTCAGCAATCGTTTTCTGTCTCATTTCGTCTATCTTGGCAACCACATAGGTCCTGTCTCTATCGTTTTTTGTGAACGAAGCACCTATACCAAAACTCTGGGGCTGCACATTAATGGTAAGACACTCACCAAGAAAACTATTATAATTGTCAACCCTATACGAAACAACTGGGCCACTATTCTCTCGTTCAACAATAACGTTATATTTGCGCCTAATGCTTTCCATCTCGTTTTTGATTTCACTAAGCAACTTCTTTATTTCAATAAGGTTAACAAAAATCTGTGCCATATTCGTTGGTATTGCTAAAATTATCTCCTTCAGCCTTTTAAACATCTTGTAACCTCCCGCGTATTATTTGACAATACTTTTCGTCGCTTTCTATACCTATATATCTTCTACCCAACCTTTTGGCAACCACGAGGGTTGAACCGGACCCAGCAAACGGGTCGAGCACAACATCCCCCTCTGCACTGGTTGCTTCAACAATTTTTTCAAGCATTTTTTCAGGAAGCTGACACGGGTGCTCGGTCTTTTCTTTTGATACGTTCTTAACCTGATTAAAATACCACCAGTCTATTTCTCTTGGTCTACGCCCCTCTTTTTCAAGCTGCTGTATTCTCTTGTCTGTATGGTTTATATACTCACCATAAAACATGGTTACTGGCGGTTCTTTTTTTACTTTACTAAGCCACAACCACGTCCTTGATGCTTTTCTAAGAGGGTGTCCGCCCATGTTGGAATTATATACCCACGTAATTATTTCCTGCGGCTTGATACCTATATCCTTATTAAAAAACAACCACGCATACATAAGAGAATTAAACTCAGGGTAGTTCAAATAAAATATACTTCCGGTCGGCTTTATAACCCTATCCATCGCCTCCATTACCCTGCCCTGCCACTCAAGATACTCAATAGACTCAAGATTATCCTTGTAGGAGTTATACTTATATCTGACATTATATGGCGGATCGGCGACTATAAGGTCAATCGACTCCGGCTCCATTTTTTCCATCGCGGCTATACAGTCATCGTTTATTACCATTTTTGCACTCCGCATCCATAATTTCTCCAAACTCAATTTCTTCATCCGTCATCGAATTCGGCTCGACAACCTTATTAAACTTTTTTTGAACGACTTCGCCATCTCCAATCTCCCATGGAAAATATATATAATCTGTATAACCAACGGTCTTTGCGGCCACCACATTCAACGAACTATTTACCTTGGCAACAGCGCGACTAATCAGAACGGCAAACCTCGGCTCGGTCTCGCTTTTCAAACAGCGCCACGCCGTGTCTATTGTTTTTCCAGTATTATATACATTATCCACCACAATAACCCTTTCGCCTCTTTTTAATACAAAGCCAGGATCATATATACTTTTTACAGGTTTATCAAAATGATAAGACAGGTGTACCGCGACCGGCCATCCGCCCCTCGGAACGGCGACTATCTGATCAAACTTGGTGTCGCGCAGCATAAAACACAAATGGTCGAGCAACACCTCGTACTCAGAATACGTGACTATCATATGGCCTCACCAAGCCTGAGCAAGTCGTCAACAAACAGTGACTTAAATCCGTCCGCACCATTATATATAACCTCGACAATCCCAGCATTAACAAGGACTCTTGAGCACAGCTTGCAGGGAACAATATCAACCGTATCCACCTTCTTATGGCAATCCCATCCGTACAGATAAAGCTTCCCGCCGACCACGGAAACCCCATTACGAGCCGCATTAATGACAGCGTTCATTTCGGAGTGGACCGAGACGCAAAGCTCATAGCGCTCACCGGGCAGAGCACCGGCCTCATCGCGGCGGCAAGAGCCGACCTCGCAGCAATTAGCGGCCCCACGCGGCGAACCACAATATCCGGTCGACAGAATGGACCCGTCGCGCACTATGACCGAACCATATATACGTCTCAGGCAAGTTCCGCGACTGGCAACCGCGCAAGCAATATCATAAAAATATTCGTTGTGGTTAACCCGCTCATTCATCTATAATCCCTCCAAGCCTAATCTTATTTGATCTGTGTGGGTTTTTAAATATTCGGTAAAGAAATCAGTAAGATCCAACAAGAATGGACAAACGTCTCTGGTGCAAAGATTATATTTAACCTTGTCCCTTCTGCTGCCAATATATGTTCCTGGAACAAATCTGCGTTTGCATTTAAAACCAATCGGGGCGTCCTCTGCACAATTAAAATCTCTGTGGCGGCAAAGGCTTGCCATAATCTGAAACTGGGCTTCGAGTTCTGTATTATCCATTTTTAGACTCAACCCAATTTGGATCAAGAATTTTATGGGCCACCGTCCACGCACCATAAGGATTTATTTTACCAAAGAACATATCCGGTATTCCATCTTCCTCATTGCCCCACAATTTCATAGCATCACATAAAACACTAAGCATACCTCTTAGAGTACAATATACTTCCTGGTCTATATCTTTTTTCTCTATGAGCTCGGCAAACCCATCTAATTTTTTAGCGTGTTTCCAAAGCGCAAAAACTTCCCAATCTGAATGCTCTCCGTCATCAACATAATTTCCAAATTGTTCCTCACTCATTGATAATAGTTGCCGTGCAGCAAGTTCTTCATCATCGTAATCTATTTCAGGATAAGCGGACATCTTGGCCTCCAGTTCGATCTTTGCTTGTTCCAAGTCAGCACACTTCATGGGCGTGTCCTCTGGTTCCCAATCTGGGCATTTACCATCGCATTCTGAGCATCCGACAATCTTTGCCGCAGAGCGACATTGTTTTAATTTTCCACAGGTAGAACATTTATGTTGCACCTTGACTCCCCCTTCGCGCAACCACGGGCAACCCCCTGAGCAACTTCTTGGCCCACTTGACAAACTTGAGGGCCTCGGCCTCGGTCGGGAATGGATAAAGCTCCATGCGCCCTATGCGGACCAGATAGGGGAACTCGGCCTTGATCGCAACCACACACCCCGCAACCCCATCCTTGGCGAACTTCTTAAACGGGCACCCCTTGCAGGCGGCGACCAGATAAGCATCACACAACGGGCAACCCTCCTTGAAGACCACCCATTTTTCTTCGGAGCGGCTATCAAGAATCCGCGACCTCGAAACCACCGCAATCGTCTCTTTAATCATTATGTGTACCTCGCATCCTTCGACAACCGCGATTTTGGGCGGCTATAGTGATAGTAGCGTGGAATGGGGCGTATATACAAGGGTTTTGAAAAACAGTCCCCAAAAATTTTGGAAGGCGTATATACGGTATATGGGAAAAAGGGGAAAAGAAGATGGAGCGTATATAAGGGGTATATTTTACAGGGGAAAAGAATGGGGAGAAGTTTTAACCCCCTCACTACTGCATTTTGCAGCGCATGAACGCAAAATACGGCACCCGTCTCATTTTGAAACGTTCAATAATTATGCAATTTCAATGTTTTTCAATGTTTTTCCATGTTTTGACGTATAACTATTGAACGATCGTCAAACATGGCATATCCTGTGCGATATATACCACTATGGAACAAACACAGTAAAGCAGAATAGAAAAACCCCGATTGTATCCACTATATTCCCATTGGGAACTAGGATATAACGGATAACATGAACGGAGATGTAAAGTAATATGTTACAATCAAGCAATTGGAATAGTTCTTTTGAATTGACGGATTTTTCCGGAGGATCCACAACAATATTCCCAAGTGATAACAGGATCATGGAAAATTATCCTACTGTCGAAATTCCGATTTTAACTAGGAAAATCGGCAAAAAAGCGGTTTATTGCAGATATATCAATAATAAGCTGGTCAAAACGATCGCAACAAACAAAGAATTGACTAGCGTTATTGACACAACGCCAGAGTTTTTCGCGTCAATGCCGTCAACTAATCCGATCGGCGAGTCTTATAACGCAATTGCTAGCGACGGTGTTATTACTTTCAATTGGGATAATTACATTTTAGAATTATCCAAAGAAGAGCAAAAGAAAAACCAGTGGGATAAAACCGTAAAATCCGCAAGTAATGTTGTGGTAACTCAATTCACGGCATTACATAAGGATTATATCAAGATAACCGTTAACGGCATTGAATTAAAACCACTTGCCGAAAATAGGGAATTGATATATTCCGATCGGTATAATGCTTTTGATGTTGACGCAGTAACCAGTTGGCCGATCGCAAAAAACATTGATAACACCGATTTTCTTACATTCAACGATATTGCAATCAAAACAGTAATACTTGCTTACACAACACAATTCGTTGACGACATTGACATTGACGATCGGCAAGTTGTTATGGCCATAATCAAGGGGATCGTGTCGCCGCGAAAGCGGCGACACGAATTGCCGTATAACAAAGCAATCATGGATAACGTTATCCGTCATAATTGCGACACAGTAAAGCAATTGCGCATTGAACAAAAGATCACAACTTGCTTATGGTAAAATCAAGATACAATCAAGGCAAGGGATTTTATCCCTTGCCTTGATTGACGCAATACAATACACTAAAGGGAATTGATAAAGAATGGTAAAGAATATGCCGATAGAATCAAGCTGGAATAGAATTAATGAGTTGTTTGTTCCCGGATTGCCAGTTTCCGATCAACCGCCGATCCCCGATTGTATCCTGAACAATATAGTAATTGTAGCAAAATACGGAATAGAATCAGTATACGCTATAATGGCAAGTGAGAATGAGTAATGACAACACAACACAAAGCATATAACGCAAGGGATTATATCCCTTGCGTGTTGTGGGAACAAGGGATACTTGTCTCTATTTATAGTAATATATGTTTACTGATTATTGTTATGATTATTAGCTTTGTTCCACGTGGAACTATTAGAATTGATATATTAAATATTGTTTCACGTGAAACATTTATATATACCATATATGCAATCATTAATATATTGATTTTTTTTGTTCCCCAAAACAATGCAAAAAATGGTATTTTTTTGATATTAACCCTATATATTAAACCTTAAAAACAATACTAGGGTTACTGCAAATAGAATACTATAGGCTGTTCAACCTTCATAATCCGTGGCGCTTTATCCATCCCACCTACCCTAACTACCCCTACTTAAATAAGATATGTTTATGATTGTTTGTTCTCAATAATGCTTAAAGCAGAGAACAAACAACAGAAAAGCATACCCCACCCTTAAAACATTACACACCCCTATTAACACTAGGGTTACTGCAATGATAGATAATAAGTCTGTTCCCCCTCGTGAATCCGTGGCGCTTTATCCCACGATCAAAGCAACGTCAAGGTGATGCGGCTTGTGCCCATATGCTATGGGCAGGCACAAGCCGCTTAACAACGCTTGAGAAAAACACATACAACAGTCCTCTACGGGCAACGACCCGTTCCTCGTTCCTCGTCTTCCTTGGCCTGGACCTACCTCTACCAGGCAACCTTTTAAGAACTTCCTAGGGTTACTTCAACCTAGGTGAAATAAGTTCATTACGCTTACAACGTGGCACCAATAAACTACCTCACTAAGAAAGGGTGGGGGAGGTGCCTGAACCGATCATCGGTGGGAAGATGCTCGCCGCCCCCCGTTCTGTGAACGGGGCGGACTCGCCCCATACGCTTGTGAGTTGTACTTATATGATTCCCGTATCGGCCTACGTGACACTGAAAGGAGACACGTATGAGACTACGAGGTAGTATTTAAGCGCTTGTTCCATGGTTGGTGGCGCTAACACAAATATCCAATCATGGGACGTAGAGACGACTCTCATCAGTCTAGCGGTCTCTACGCCAACCTGCGACACGGAAAAAAGGTGCACCCGTGCAAACCACAGCGAGACTGAAGCCAGTCGCAAGCCTAGAAACGGGACATGCGCACCCACTCAGGCTTCCTGGCGCCGACTACGCACTAGCGTGCAATAGGCTGTGCACGGCCTATAGGGACGGGGCGGAACCGTCTAGTCAGTTACTAGGGTTATAACAATAATAATAATAAGATAAGTCAACCCTGTGAGAATGTTTTTGGCCCCTTTTTTAATTGTTAGGGGGCCAAAAACAAAGGAGGGCATAGGATGATAAAAGTAATTTCGGTAAAACAAGCACCTGCGGATTGGAAAAACAATAAGACCTATGTTTACATAGGCAGGGGAAGCAAATGGGGCAACCCGTTCTTGATAGGTAGGGACGGGGACAGGGCAGAAGTAATACAAAGATACAAGTGGGCAATTCAAAACGGGGGATTGAGACACCTCCAGGCCCACCTTCCTGAACTGTTAAACAAAATCCTCGTATGTTATTGCAAGCCTCAAGCTTGCCACGGGGACGTTTTAAAAGAAATGGCAGAGGGCCTGATCTGCCAGGACGGTAAAGGGGTTGAGCTTTAATGGGCGGAATAATAACGCTCGTCGTAATGATAGTGTTTGTTTGCTCCCTAGAAGTCATAGGGGACATCATCTATAGGAGGAACCAGTCGTGAAGATTTCCAGGGTTACTGCAATAAGAAAGATTCAAAGACCCTCGAAAGTTTCGCATCGCACGGCGTTCGCGTCCCACGTTGTGGGACGACGCGAACGCTCAAACCGCGTCAACGGAGGTAATCAACATGAGGGACATAAAACAACTGCTTGAAGACGACGAGCAAGAAGAACTCCCAGAAAGGGCGTTCATAATTACACGAAAGGGGATTAAAGAGATTGGCGTGGGAAGCAACATCCACGCACTGCTGGAAAAACCGTTTCGCGCTGCACGTCGTGCGGCCCAACGGCGCAGAACCAAAAACCTGTAGTACAGGAGTTTGAGTATTATGGCAAAAACAACCGTTAAGCAGGAACTCGAAAGCAAAATCGAAGAGCAGAACAAACAGATCGCTTATTTGCAGTCCATTGCCAATACCGCAGCCGCCGTCCAGACCACGAAGGCCCAGACCTTCGACCCTGATTTTGACGCCTGGGACCTCGCCAGGTCCAAGCGCCAGAACGAGTGGCAGGCCGCCATTCGCATCGATGAGACCACGGGGCACACCCTGGTCCGCTTCACGCGCAGCACCGATTCCGAAGGCAAAGCGTTGCTTTATCACAAAGTGATGCTTCCTCCCGCATCGGTTCTCAGGAACAATCCGTCCCTGATAACGGGCTACCAGCCCGACAACAAGGGCGTAACCAGGATTCTCAAGTCCGTCAGCACCGACAGCGAGTACATCAGGGTGCTCTCCAACCCTGAAACGGGTGAGCCGAGCCGCCTGGCTGGTTTCTGGGATCTGAACGTCCTTCGGGACATCAAGATTAACTCCATCAAAATCATCGACGGAGCCAGGACCAAGGCCGAGCTCAAGTTCGCGTCGGTGGGCCATAACATGGCCGCCCTGAATATGTCGGTCGAGAGCGAGAGCGGCGAGCTTATCAGCCGCCCCGAAGCGCCCAACAGCGGCATCGTCTCAGCCGTCAACTACGCCATGAACGCCATGCTTCAGGCCCCCAAGAGCTGGCTCTTCGCCAACATTCCTGGGTTCAAGGCTGCCGCCGCTGCGACCACCGCAGTGGCCGCAAGCTAAGCAGTTGCACTACCACGCTCAGCGTGAGGGAGAAATCCCTCCGCTGGGCCTATCCCGTATGGGACGAAGTAAACCAAGAAGGGGGTGATAAAATGGCAGTAATTGCCAGAATCACCATTGTAGGTCACGGAAAAAGAAGGACCGAGACCCGAAGGTACAACGAGCTGACCGCAAAAGCGGCCAGAGCCACCCTGGACAATGCAATAAACGCAGGAAGTATCTTTCACCTTGCTGGGAAAGTCGACGGCAAAGTCGTATATAAAAAGTCAAAACCCAGCAAAGTCCGCATAGTAGTCGGCGACAAGACAGTTGCCAGTTTCACAAAGTATCCCTACGAAGTAACCGAAATCATGGGGGTACAAGAATGACACCTCCAGAAGACGGCCTCGAAGCAATTGAATGTCAGACATGCAACCATCAGTCAGGTTGCCCTGGCAACTGCCCAGAGGAAGCACCGTGTGCGTCATGCAACGCCGAACCAGAAGAATGCGCCAACTGTCACTGGAACGGCGTATGAACGCAAAGACGTGGTTTTCCTGGACAAGTCAGCCTAGTTACACGTTCCAACAATGGCTGATAAGTCTAGGAGCAAAATACCGAGGGAGGCATGTAGCAGTAGCACAACTTGAGCTGGACAGATCTAGCATAGAACGTTTAATACAAATAGCCTCGCCTGGAGTGTCAATCTTTCTGATTACTCCAGGGCCAGAAAGGGGATTTGTAAATGATCAACAAGAGGTGATAAACCATGAACATATGGAAATTATGGGATGAAGGATATTATATCGTCATCCCAACGAATATTGGATGGAAAAGAAACGGCTTAGCCGTGATGGGCGCTGGACTGGCTTCGCAAGCTAGGGACAGATTCCCTGGGATAGACCTAGAATATGGACGATGGGTACAGAAGTATTTGGGAGACCCCATGGTGGACCCCACCAGAAGGTTAATCCTAATCCCAAGTAAAGACCTGAACCCAATAGAGCCCCATATGTCCTGGAAACAACCCGCCAGTCTAACGCTGGTAAAGAAAGCATATGCTTGGTTATACAGCTGGGCCATGGCACACCCTGAAAGGCGAGTAGCCACAGTATATCTGGGTATCGGCCTTGGCCAGCTCAAGTTCTCTGACGTTTACGAGGCCGTACAGAAATATAACTGGCCTCCCAACGTCGTATTTGTAGGACCATCAGTTAAATAGGCTTTACAAAAGCCCTAGGCCCTGGACTTTCCTAACTCACCTTCTTAAAAAGGATAAGTCCAGACAAGCCTAGGGCTTTTTTTATGCCAGTAGTTCTTCCCCCTGGTTGGTTGTGTGTATAAGTCTAGACAAAAATCGACCCTGGTACCAGTATATACTGCATCAACAGAAGTCTTAAAGTTGAGTGTTATAGTATCAACTAAGACATATAATGCTACTGGATACTACTGGTACAGTTTTTCTGGTGATTCTGTTTCTTGATGATAATAAGTCTAAAGGGTTTTATACCCTCAAAATCCAGTATGCCTCAAAAACACGTCTATTTGCCCCTAGGATTGATTTCTATAAAAACTAATATCATTCTGCTATTCGCTTGTCAAACTGTCTTAGAAAGGCTCACAGGGCTATCTACGTGCATGTTATTTAACCAGTGCTTTCTGATTTACAAATTCTGCTATGCAGAAGTCTTAATAAACTTAACTTATCCCCCTTACTATAATAGTAGCGTTGTTTCTCTGATATGGTAAGGTAATATGATCTTACTAGTATTTATATTCTAGTCTAGTTTTTCTAGATTCTAGTTAGTATTTGAGAGAATTTTTTTATCCTAACGGAAAAAATTCTCAAGTAAGTTATAAATACTAGCATAATACAAAAGACTTCTTCTTTACTTCTTTTCTTTTCTTTATTAACCTTTCTTTTCTTTTCTTCCTTTCTTCTTCGTTGCTGCCGCTTCGTCCTGTTTTGACTATCGCGGCAGCGCCGCCGCGCTTTCGATGGAGGAGCCATGTTAAAAATTGGAGACAGAGTAAGGGTACGACAATCAAGCATCCATACAGAACTCAGGGGTAAAACAGGAACGGTGCTAAGCATAAATCATCTTGAAAACGATATTAATGTGCTTATTGATGGAGTGCGCACAAACAGGTCAGACGGAACATATGGCTTCTATGCTAAAAATCTTGAACTGCTAAATAACTACAAACTTGAGGAAGATATATGAGTATAAAAATCGGTGACCGAATCAAAATCGACGACTATACAAAAAAACGCCACTACTCAAATGACCCTGAATATGTTGGTGCAGAAGGTATTGTTCTGAATATATGTGGAAAAGTAGTATTTGTCGACCTTATAAAGAAACCAAGCGGGATAAATCTAAAAGAACTGACCGACGGTTCAGAATTCAAATTCAACATAGAAAATGTATTACCTGTAAAATCTTATGTGCTTGAAGAGGATGTATAAATATGAAAATGCCACTTGATGTTGCTAAACAAATATATAATAGCGGCTGTATATTTAATCATACTATAGAATGTAGAAACTGTACATATGGTGATTCAGAAGTGATACCAGACAAACTATTCGGCAACAGATGTCATGTTGGTGTATGTGGTGTAATATATACACATAGAAACAGTAAACCATTAGAAGAGGTACTTGAAATGATTAAGCCGTGGACTAAACAACCATTCATACTGGACGAAGACATATGAAAATCGGCGACCGCGTTCGTATAAAAGATACATGCAACATACATCATCTAAGAAATAAAATGGGAACCATAAAAGGTTTTGCATATAACATAGCAAATGTTTTAGTAGATGGATATAATTCAAGTAAAGACGACCGTACATGTGGAATATATAAAAGAAATCTAATAATAGCAAATATGGTAATTGATGAGGACATATGATTAGAATAACCATGGAAGAATTTGAACGGTTGTGGAGTGGTAAAAATTGTCATGTACTTAAAAGAGTAGGAAATAAAACATGTTCTACTTGTCCATTTGGAGGAGATGGCGATGATATACCAAGACAACTTCGAGGTAGCTATAGTGGGCTCTGTGGTGTATTTTGTAAAAGTCGAGACCTGGGCGAGACAAGAGAACAGTGTTTAGCAAAAGTACGTCCATGGCTTGTAAATAACTATATATTTGAGGAAGATATATAATGCTTACAAAAGAAGAGTTCAAAATATTGTGGACTACAAGTAAATGTTTAAGTTTTGATTGCAATACATGTAAAGCTGGAATAAAATATACTCCACAACATATTAAAGATAAGTTTAAGAAACTATCTGGAAAGTCTGTTTCTTGTTGCGGAATGATGGAATGGTTCAAAACAGAACAATGGTCGATGGAGCAAGTATCTAACTTTCTGTTTGAAAAATACAGTATTGTAGAGGATATATGACATATATAACAATGGAAGAATTTAAAACAATATGGAGAGGCGGCTGCGTAAAAGGCGCACAGGAATGTAAAACATGTCGTGTTGGTGTACCATCAAACGACGACGCACCAAAACACCTACGAGAGAATAAACATGGAATATGTGGAATCATTGTTCATCAAAAACATATGCAAGGTCTAGATAAGGCAATTGTATTAGAAATAATGAGACCGTGGATTAAAAAGAACTATAAAGAGTACGAAGACATATAATTTGATACCCCCTAAAGGGGGTATCAAAAAAATATTTCGCGGGGGGATAAACCCTATATGGAAAAGGTTATAAAATATAAGCCATATATAACAATAAAAGAGTTCAACCACCTATGGGAGAATGGTTCAGGAAACGGATTAAAGAGAGCTATATGTAATACAGGTCCTTCTCATTGTCTTGATTGTCCTCTTGGTGAACATGATGACTTCCCATCGTCTATTCATAGAGGTACTGGCCTCTGTGGTTGTATAGTATTAAGGAACAACAGAATAACAAAGGGTGAGATGATAAAGCTGTTGAGCAAATGGATACAGAAGCCTGAATATGAAGATGTATAGTATAGAGGGAGTGAGGGGAAGACTTCTCCACCCCTATTTGGACACTGTTTGGACGTTATTTCGTACTTACCCACATCTGTTTAGACACTATATAGACCTTCCACCCCCTATATCCCTTATACTATTCTATCCTTTATATCATATACCGTATATCTTGTTTGGAGCCGCCGCCAAAAATTCATTTGAGACAAGGATAGGAGTCGCAGAGAGACACCGTACTGCGGGATTACCAACTCTATCTAATACCTGCTATGAGGCCCATTAACCGGCCATAGAAGGTTGGCAGAACCTCCAATACCAGGAGTCTCCAAGAAAATTAGATATAGTGTCTCCCTTGTTTCAATCTGTATAGCCACCCAAAAAAAGGAGGTGCACCATGATGAACGAGAATGGGCATTTCGATTTGCAGGACCATATATACCCCTGCGATGAACATGAAATGGAAATAGATACTAATCCTACCATAGACGATGTTATTGACTTCTTTGTGGGGATTAAAAATCAGATTAATGGGAGACCGCATCGTATTGAGTTTCAGGAGCATCATCAAAGATATTATATAAACGGATATATCAGGTTTATTCAGCCGCCAAAAAATAAGGAGGATAACCAATGACAACCGTTATAGCAATATGCTGGAAATGCGGTATGACGTTTCACAACCAGGATGAGATAGAATTATTATCTGTCATGGTTGATGGCAAACTTGTTTGCATGGATTGCGACATTAAAAGCAAATGGGAGGAGTTACACAACAATGCCTGATCCAGTCTTGATATGGGTAGCTATGGGAGGAGGTTATCCTCTTTATCACTTTGAAAGCATCGCTGAAGCCGCCAAATTTGTCGCTGACCACTCAAACGCTTATTCATGGTTTGTAGAAGATGGTATACGACTTAATAAAGGTACTATGCTAGTTCAGCTTTTTATAGGCTATAAAGACGGAAAATTAGTAAGATTCTTTAATGACGCAGAAAAAAACTTCTTTAAACACTGGTATTTAGACACACAAAAGAAAAAGGAGGAGAAACAAATGAAAAACAATAAAGTTACTACTGTTGCCGCGCCAGAAGAACCAAAGAACGACCAATGGATGAGTATATTGTGGACCCCAACAGATTCAGCACCGTTAGAAATTATTGTTAAAAACAATATGAATTACAACAAAGGCATTAATTTAACCAAAGAACAAGCAATAATAGTAAAGAAAGCAATAGAAGCGTTTTTTGGAGACTAAATGGAACCAAGAATCGGAGATAAGGTTTTTGTAAATCATAAATGCGAAATTCCTGATCTATGGAATAAGGTTGGTATTTTAAGAGAAATAAGAAATTCACTTCATGCAGATCAAACCTTAAGAATATGTATTATATATATTGAAAAAGAAGATAGACATGAAGCAATATATTTAAGAAGCATTACCCCCGTAAAAAAACCATTAGAATTTGAGGATATTTAGCCGCCATGATAAATGTTGGAACAAAAATACGAATCAATGATAGCTATGATTCACGTCATTTTAAAAACAAGGTTGGAACAATTGTTAAAATAAACGAATATTTTGATAATGGGACTAAAAATGAATATGAAGTTATATTTGACATAGAAGAAAACCTAGGAACATGTAGATATTACTTTCACGATAACGAATTTAAACTATTACATAATTTTAAGTTTGTGGAGGATATATAATATGATTAAAGTTGGCTCAAGAGTTATTATAAACTCATCTACTGGTATAAGGTCACATATAGGAATGAAAGGAATTGTAACACGAGCCAATACTGGTATAGATATAAGCTTTTTTGAGGTCGCGTTTGGTGATAATGATTCATTGGTGTTTCTAAAATCATCTCTTAGAGAAATAAAACCTGCTTTTACAATAGAAGAGGACATTTGACATATGTTAACAAAAGGAACAAGAATTGTTGTTAATAAGAAATGCGATTTACAAACAATAAGAGGAAAAAAAGGAACAATAGTAAGTATTATAAATAAAGGTTTTTTTACAATCAATCTTGACAATGGAGAAAGTTTTAATATGTATCATTCTATTTTTGATAAAATAGAAAAATACGTACATGATGAGGATATATAAAAAGTCAACAAAAAATAGTTATTACTTGTTTAAAACTCAATAAAGACAACAAAAGATAGTAATATATAGTAGTACATAACAGATACATAGTATATACCATGAAGGAGAGTAAAATGAGAAATCAAACCATACTAGAAATAGAAGAATTATTTGATGGAGCATGTCCATTTATAACATTAGATAATCGTAATTGTGAAAAATGCAAATACGGGGAAAATAAAAAGATAAATGGATATCTATGTTCATACATAAATGAGCACAGAGACGAAGGAATTGAATGGGTGAAAAAAACATTTCCAGAATTGTTTCCAAAAAAATTTAGTATAGACGAGGATATATAATGAGCCTTTCATCTGTAGTTTGTTTATCTTCAACAATTGGATGGGGACCAGATAATAGAGAAGCATTTATAAAGAAATGTCAGGAAATTCAAAGTAAACAAAAACATATTATGGATGATGTTATATTTGACATATTTATTGATAATATAAATAATAAAGTAGATTGTAGAGATTATAAAGAATTTAAAAAGAACGTTGCAAAGGAAATTAATAACTTATGAAGTTTAGACTTGGTGATAAAGTAAGGATTACGCAAGGAAACGTAAAAACACCAGTACTGGTTTCAATTTATGAAGGAGCAACTGGAATAATAGTAAAACTTGTTCCTATGTATAAACAATATGATGTAAAAATAAAATGTAAGGATAATAATATTAATGGAATCTTTACATTTAATGAAAAGTTTGTAGTCGCTCAAAATACTTTTAAACTTGAAGAGGACATATGAACATTGGTGACTTGGTAATTATTAATAACAGTTGTATGTGTACTAATTTAATAGGTAAAAAGTTCAGGATAAATAGTTTTCCATCAGATTCAGAAATTGGTTTATCCAAATCAGATAAACATGCACATATTGGAACTGTATATAGAACATCAGTTAATAAAATTAATCATTTTAGACACGAGGAGGATATATGACAACAGAAGAAGAAATAGAGAAATACTTGTTTAAATCTAAATGCCCAATTCCTGAAAACAAACGTAATTGTAATCCATCATGTAAATATTCAAACAAGGATAGAACAACCACCATTTGTAATGATATATATCATATGAAGCTTAAAGGCTTAGCCGCTGTAAAAAAGAAATATCCTCATTTATTTCCAAATAGATTCAAGTTTGATGAAGACATATGAAAATTTCAGTTAAAAAAGACCTCAAAATAGATATTGAAGAAGTAAAAAACTTTATTTTAACTGGGTCATGTAGAGGACAAATATGTGATAATTGCAATTTATATAATCAACAAGACGGTTATGATGAAAATACTTTTGATATATGTTCTTTTATAATGAAATTTAAAAAAAGAATGAGCCTTGATGAAATAGTTGCTGCAATAATGAAAACACAATACAAATTTATAATTGATGAAGATATATAAGGAGGATATAAGAATGTTTGGTCTTAACGATATAAGAGAAAGAACAGAATATTTGATAACCCTGGCAATAGAATCAATATGTAACAACTACACTAATCCGAAGTTCTCAATTCCGATGTGTATCGAGGAGACAATCAATGAGGCTACCAAAAATACAACAGTATGTTTAATCCTGTTTGAACATTACAAAGAAATCATGTATCACTACACGTTGTTTGTAGATGATACTAATATAAATGTTCCAGTTGATGAAATAAGCAAGATTATAGCCTTTATTGTAAAAGTTGGTATATATGACATAATTACAAGTAAGATTATTAAAAGAGGTATTGAATATTCATCTGATTATGATATTGAATTTATTGAGAGTATAAAACAATGACTCATGGTGATGCTTTGATGATTGGCGCAACAATAGCAAATAAAGTTCGTACCAAGCAAGAAATTACTGAAGCAGAAACGGTTATATACTTCTTATATAAAGAAGTAGAACATTTATCACAACAAGTAGATCATGGAATGTATTTAAAAAAAGAACCTATACCAGAAGTTTTGATAACCGCCGAAAAAGAAAACCTTGATATTGTTGACGAAGCACTTAAAAAGATTAAGGAAAGTTGTATACACTTTCCAAAAGGAGACTAAACAATGTGTATAGACTATATAGCAAAAATTCCAATTAAAAATAAAATAATAATTGATGGAAAAGAATATTATTATGGTTGGAAAATATATGAAAAAAGTAAAGTATATAAAGAAAACGGAAAACGAGTTTTACACAATATGTATTTTTTTACTAATGATATAATACCAATAAACAAATGGATTAAAAGATTTATCCATTTTAATGGAATTGAAAAAATAACAACTTCACATAGCACAATATTTAATAAAGAATACTATGAAGCCGGTATTCATGTATACGTAAATAGACCCCGCCACAAAGTTAAATATCCTTTTGTTATTAGAAAAGTTATTTTTACTAAAAATAGTATTTTAACAACTGGTTATGAATCATCTAAAAAAGTAGTTGTTGTAAAAAGAATGAAAATACTATAAAAGGAGAATAAACATGAAACAACAAAAACCACAAGAAGAAAAACGAATTGAAATAGATGGATTATCTGATACAACTAATGAACTGGAACGGACAATAAAACTACTTAATAGAGCTTGTATGGATGCGGTATGGGCCTTCTGCAAAAGTGAGCCTGAATGGAGAGGTAGATACTGGAGTGGTGGACATAAAAACGATTAGATTAAAAGAAAAGAAATACTTAAAAAAATTAAGGAAAGTTGTATATACTTTCCAAAAGGAGAATAAACATGAGTAACCATATAAAGAGAGAAGAAAAATTATGAAACATTATTGTAAAGATACAAAAAATTGTCCATGGATGAAACCTAATATGTCTCTATGTCATGGATGTAATATATACCATGATTCAGGAACAAAACTTTATATACAGCTACATAATGGAATGCCATTTAAATTTTTCAATACAATTGAAGCCGCCGGTAAATTTTTTGCACATAATACGATACTTATTGATGGATGGTTACTTCAGGGTCCAACAATGCATAGTGAGAGTCAACCATCATTAATTTTTTGGGCTAAAGAATCATATCTAGAAAAAAGAACATATTTAACACAAAAAGAAATTACAATATTTAGTCAATCATTTTTTAAAGAAAGAGGAAAAATAATGGGAAGTAAGGTTATATAAGGAAACAGAATGACACCAAAAGAAAAACTCAAGAAACTAATAGGATATCTTATTAAGAATCAGTTTTGTCAAAACGATGAACATAAAAGTTGTAACAAAATATACAAAGATGATGGAACAAGAATATCTGGTGCTGACAAAATATGTGAAAAATGTTGGGAGGAAAGATAAATGAAAGGTATGGGAGAAATAACAAATCTATTAGGTGAATTATCTTCTTTAGAAAAACAACAAGAAAATTTGACACAAAAAATACAAGAATTCAATAATAAAATTATTGAAACAGCCGCTCGAACTTATCCGATATCTGTTTATATTGAAAGGTGTACACAAATATTTGAAAATGAAGAAAACGATTCTTATTTAGATGATTCCGATACTCTTAGGTACATATATAACATAATAAATAAAGCAGAAGTAAAAATAGAAGAAATTAGATGGGTAGAATACCATCCTAGGAGATATACTATTGTTTTAAACACATATGATAAATATGCACCTGGTTATCAATTTGATTTAACTCTTTCTCCTGGTTTTAAAACATTAAAAGAAGCACAAAAATGGGTTAAACTACTTGGATTTAAAGAGGTGCCATAATGTGTCTAGACACAATTGAACCAATACGTGTACGAAATAATTACGGATGGAAAGTATTTAAAGAATATCCAATTATAGGGAAAAAGAATACATCATATTTTCAAGGATTGTTTTATCCAATAGCAAAAATGGTAAAGAATAAGTTATATAAAGCGCCTAAATCAGATACACTAATATCTACAGACTATTTTGGACACATGTATGTGCCAGGATTTCATGTTTTTCTTAGAAAACAAGACGCAAAAGAAGTATGCGTGGACGAAATAGAAAGTAGATCATATGATAAAGGTAACGGTTATAAAATATCCTTACAAAAAGTAATGTTTAATAAAAAAGATATTATAGTAACAGGAACACAAGATGGCTATCCTGTTGTTGTTGTTAAATCTATAAAAATAGTATAAGGAGTAACAAATGAAGAAAAAAGATCAAAAAAAGTTTAATAAATTAGTATTTAATGCTATTAAAGCACAATATAAAGCACACAAAAAAGAAATTATTTCTAAAATTAAAGATGTTACCAAAGAAGATATATACATAAAAGATTTTTGTAAAATGTTTATACCTTTTATTCTTTTTGGGCAATATGATGAAGGATTTACCCCCAAAGAAATAATTAATGAAATAGAAAATATGGCAAATATTATAGCAAAAGTAATATCAACTAATTATGAATTTGGTTTTGAAAAAGAACTTCGTATAATATTTAGACAAAAAATCTTTGATTGTATTATGAGCAATATTGCTTATTTTATAACCACACGTTTGATTTCGTTAGATAATAATCACACAGCTATGATTGAAAAGATAGCGTATTTAAATAAATGGGCCAATAATGATTTCAAGGAGTAACATATGAAAATAGGCATATCAGCAAAAGATTATCGTGGATATGATAACGGAATACTAGACGAATCAAAAGAAAATCACGAAATAACTTTTCTTATCCCTTGTTGTAGTAATGATAGAACACAAGGAATACTTAATTTAAATGGTGACATGAAAGACAATATTGTAATAGTATTTGAAAAACCAGAAGAAATAGAAGATATGCTAACAGCATTAGGAACAATGATAAGACTTATGTTGAAAACAAAAGGAAAATAAAAATGAAAGAACATAAAATAATAATTACAATATGTACAAATGATAATAGTATTTGTAATAGCAATATATGCGATATTACAAGTGGCTACTGCGAACAACGTTGTAAATTTTTAGCAAAATATAAAGATCATCGCGGAAATCTAACATTAGACCCAAGAATATGGGCCCATAGAAGTCTATATTGTCATCTATTTGAGGTTTTACTTCCTAATGGTGCACGATGTCAAGAATGTCTTGATGCAGATATAAATGATAAATAAGGAGCCTTAATGAAAATAAGAATTTACCCCGTTGACGAAAAGTTAACGGTATTATATACAGAATTAAGTGTAGCAGAAGCTATATGTAATCATTGTGACGCAAAAATAATACGTAAGACATGGCATCGAGAAATGGGTCGTGGATTTATCATTGATAAATCAGTAAAGGAGATAAAACTGGTATGATTACAATAAAATTAGAAGTTAAAATGGCACATGACAATACAATCATAAAATGTTCAAAATGTGATAATCCAGTTCCAAAAGAATCAGGATGGATATTAAAAGATTTTACTCAAGAAATATTTATATGTAATACATGTGTACAAAAAGGAGTAACAAATGAAAATAGCAGTTCTGATAGCTGATGGACCAAATGAAGTTGAGATTACAAGCATGGTCTTTTCATCAATTGAAAAGGGTCTTGCAAAAGTAAAAGAAATTACTGGTAAAGATATGGAATTTAGTCATGGACAAAAAGAATGGCGTTTAGACATAGCAGATCTTCTTGAAAAAGAAGCAGACATAGAAAAAGAATTATATAAGAAATTTAGATCCAACAAAGACGATGACAATATACATGAAAAAGTATATAAAGAAAAAGAAAGACTTGGCCATACATGTCTTACTAATAAATTATTTACTTATTATAATGGTGGTTGTGGAGAAATGTGGAATTTGCGCCTTAAAGAAGTAGAAGAAGGTACTCCATTCTGTTGTTTTGATTTGGACTGAAAAGGAGAAACAAATGGCTAATGCTCTGATAATAGGTCTTGTTATAGCGGTAATGGCAATTGGTGATCAAGTTGGTTTAGGATGTAATTTTAAAACAAACAACAATATTATATGGAGTATTTCTTTAATAATTATACAAGCAGGATGGTTATTACAGACAACATATGGTTTATCAGAAGAAAGAAAAATAAATGCTATATATGAATATATAAGGAAACAAAAAAATAATGACTGAAGAATCAAACTCAATAGATATTTTAATTACAAGACTTAGGGAACTAAAAAATAAAATGAAATCTACACATCAAGAATGGTATGAAGCTTTTAATTTCGATGCTTATCATTCACACGAAAATCCTCGTCCACCATCTACAACTCATGCTAAAGCGATTATTATGAACAAAGCATAACAGGATTATCTACGCGCTTTAGAAGACGCAGAATTGCCAATTCTTGGAATAACAAAATTTGACGCTTATAAAAGGCTTAGTAAAGCATATGGTGATTTTAAAATGGATAGCTCTACTAATTATTTTGAAATGGAAATAACCCCAGAACTAAAAGAAAAGTGGGACACATGGCTTTTCGTATCAAAGAAACATAAAGAAATTAATGATAAATGGAAAGAGTTTTTAAAAACTATCGAGGAGGATACATAATGACACCAGTAGAAATGCTTAAACTTATAAACTTTTGTATTATTCTAAAACTTGCTGGATATGATAAAGAGGCGCCACTTTTGGCAAAAGCATTAAAATATATTGATAAACTCGAAAAGAAATTAAAGGAGAATCATATAAATTATGACTAAAGAAGAATTTAATAACCTGGAAATAGGTGATATTATATATCGTAATAGTGAAGATTTAGAAGATGATATTCAAGGAAAATTAAAAGTTGTTTATAAAAATGGACAACATATTGGAATAGAAACCATATTTGATAGGCGCTATTCTGCACATTATGAACATTTCAGAACCACCAAAAAGAAACTTAAAAAAGATGATGATATAGTAACATTAAAAATAATAAAAACAATAACTGGGCTAACAAGAGTAGAAGCAAAGAAAGTAGCTATTGATATAGGATTTACTGTTCCGCAATTTGATAGTAGCAAAGATTTTAAAATACAAACAAAATGCAAAATTAAGGAGAAAATAAATAATTAAATCATTACGCGAAGAATTAAAACCATTTTGGGTAACAAATTTCTTTAATGCTCAGTCAATGGACCATCAAAAACATTCCAAAATATTGCGAACAAAAATAGAAGAAATAATTGAACAAACCAATAACAATACTAAAAAATTAGAATTAATTGAGAATAAAGTTGAATTACTTATTTATAATACAGCTCGTTTTCAAGAAATATTATCTCAATATAAAACACAAAGGAGAAAATAGATGGACGACGCATATTAAGATGTTGAAATGAGTCTTTATCGTAACCCCGATATATTTGAAATATGTTATGACGACGAAGAAGTCGATATACAAATGAGTAAATCTTTTGCTAAACGAATAGTAAAATTTCTCACAGAGCAATACAATCTGTAAAGGAGACAAGAAAATGGATGATTATATAAAGCAAGCAATAGAATGTTTAATATGGTATACCGATAAGCAAATAAAGAAATATGAAAACTTAATAAAAGATATGTCAATTCAGTATCAAGAATCAAAACGCGGGACAATGCAAAAACAAATATTTGAAAGATATCTTAGGGATTATAGAAGCACTAAAAATGCTTTGAAAAGGCTTACGGCATGATTTATACATTCCTATTCTTTGGATGGCTAATAGGATTTATATCACATATGATACTTTTTTCATTGCTTGCACAGAAAACATATGACCATGAACACACATCAACAGGAATTGAAATAATAGGTGTTTTATTTTGTTCTGCCATATGGCCAATAATATGTATAACTGGTTTTATTTATTTTGTAATTCTTATTATATGGAAAAGCTTAATGATTCTTTTTGACAAAACGGTGAAATAAAAATGGCAAAAACCAAAACATATTATGGTAACCTTTATTTTGGCGATAATGTATTTTCATTTTCTACAACAAAAGAAATAATAGAAAAATTCGCTGAAACATTAGAACAACAATCACAACAAATAATGAAAGAATTTAAACACAAATACCCAAAAGGCAAAATAATACAAACTGAATATGGTGCAGACCATATACGAGCATACCTTCCAGGTGGTGACAGAAAAGATCACATAATACCAATATTAATAATACATTTTGAAGATCAAAAATAATGCTAAAAAAGAAAAAACCACCAAGCAAAATAGTTTACAATATAGTTTGTGGTGAAATGGTAATAACATTACAAAAGGAGAAAAAATGTATAAAATAGGATTTGAATATGAAGGAGTAATAACAAACACAGAAACAGGTGTAATAACACGATGGTCAAACATACAACAAGGAATAAGAGACAAAATTAAAGAAAGAGCCCCAAGAGGATATTTGATAGACCCTGTAGACAATTATGATTGTCTCGCAGAAGTTCGTGTATTACTCGATGCCAATGAAAATTATGAACCAGAATATATGCTTTTTGCATTATTCAGAAATATCGTAGCAGTAAATAATGCATTTTTGCAAAATGGTTATACTATTATATGGGGAGAAAAACTAATCCCAAAAGAATTACATAATCAAATCATTGGCTCAACACTGGACAAAGAAAAATGTAAAAACGAAAAAGAAACATTTACGTTTAATGGTCATTATGGTGTTATGCGATTTCATAATAACCCCAAAGATTTTTATAGAGGCGGCGGACTACACATTAATATTTCTGGAATAGATAAGAGAGATTATTTTGCATTTATTATAAACATGCATCGATATATGCAGTCATGGTTAGGCCATAAATGGCATTCTCATTATCGTGACAATATTTTATGGCGCGACAAAACAATAAATAATATTCCAGTTATTGAATATATGAGTTTTGGTTTAAACATTGGTGCTCTAAACGACAAAAGAGAATTCATAGAAATGTATAACTTTGTAAAACACCAGTTTCACTGGGCACAAACATTAATCCAAACAGTAAAAAAGTATACAAAGGAGAATAAACAATGAAATATATTTATGAATTAAAAATAGAAGAAGTAAAAGATGAAGTTATTGCAACCGAAATAAGAGTATTTTCAACACAAAAAATGGCTGAAAATTATGTAGAAGAAAATTGGGGTGTTAATAGATGGACAATAAATATGTTATTTCCTTGGCCATCACAATGGTGTATTTTTACAAAGAATTTTAAATTCACAATTACAAAACTTCCAATAGATAAAAAGGACTAATATGATAACCCAAAAAGAAACGATTTTCGTCCCCAAAAGAATTAGAAAAACACTAAATAAACTATCGGCAAAAGCCTATCATGGAATGTGGGCATCATTTTCACATGGTTCAAATATACTAAATATTATCGCTATAATAAAAGAGAGAGAAAAAGATCCACAATATATACCAAATAAAAAAGTATATAAAATATATGAAGCAAGAGCCAATGGTAATCAATTGGAAATAAAAGTTACAAGCGAACATCACAATGTAGACGATGCTTATAGAGCATTTGATTTAGTTGATAGACAACAAACTATAGAAGAAAGTAGTGATCAATATGACAACTAAATTAATGTCTCCAAAAGAATACAGAATAGCACGTAAACAACAAATAGTTGCAAGATTTAAAGAACTATATCCTAATGGATGCTTTATCATAAGTAAACAATTTTATACTAATGAATCACGTAGATGCCCTATATGGGATCATAAAGACCATACAGGAGAAACTCATCGTATAAGACGTGGTGTGCCACTTGAAATAGTACATGAATATACCCTATGTCTTGATTTCAATACTGGTGCTATTGGATACGAAAAAGGAATAGAATACATTAGAAATAAAAGTTTTACTGTATTTGAAAATGGTGAAATACAAAATAATGCATCATTTAATAGATTACACGGTATTATAAGACGATACAGTTCACTTGAAAAATTCTTGGCCGCTACCAAAAAATATGCTGTGCCACAAATAATGATTGATACATTCATGGGAAAGTACAACGAGGAGAACAAACAATGACAGCACGAGAAGCATTAGCATTTCTGGACAAAATTAAAGCATGTGATGATATTAATATTCAAATGGAAGGATATTATTCAAATAAAATAATAAAAATTGAATTTATTAATAATGATACTAGAAAAAATATTGTCTTAGTTCCGCATTCTGGTATGGGTGACGCAGAAATAAGAATTGAAAAGGAAATATAACAATGAAATGCATGGTATGTGGAAAACTTCTTGATTGCAATCAAAGTTATAAGCTTACAATCGAGGAAGAACACTGGATGCATAAAAATTGCCGCCATAATATTACATTTTCATTATGCGAAGAGCACAAAAAGCTTTTTGAAAGCTATATTGATTTTGCAGGAGATGCTTTCTATAAGGAATATTGTGAGGCAGCGCAAAAAGCAACCGATAAAATCCTTTTTCAAAATACCATAGACGGAATAATGGATAATACACGAATTTAAAATTGGAGAAGTAGTTATTTTATCAAATCTAACCTCTTTTAGTGTAAGTATTAGACCGCACCTAAAAGGTGCTATTGTAAGAATAATAGAATTCTATGGTGATAAAGATTGTAGAGTAGAATTTAAAACAAAAGATATACCAGGAAAACTTGGAAAACAATATTATGGACGTAATGGAACATGGGGTGTAATGATGCAAGAATTGACAAAGAAATATAATTTTAAAATTGAGGAGGATATATAATGGAACCAGAATTTGAAAAAGAAGTAAACAACCTGCTTATTTTAGAAAAAACAAATTTTAAAGGACATAAAACAAAAGAATTGTTTGCAACCGTTAAAAGATTTAGAATGGCAATGAAAGAAAAAACTATAGGAGAGGCCCAATACCATGATTTCAATAATCGCAACTTTTAAACCAACTTCGGACGAAACAAAAATAAAAGAAATAAAATCAGAAATAGCTCATTTAATCGAATTAAAAGGTACAACTTGCTGGGATATAGTTAAAGACGAAACACAAATTATAGGAATGAGAATTTCATTACATAGTTATGAACTTAAAGAAATAATGAAAATATATAAAACAATTCAAAATACAAAAATAAACGAAGTATCATTAGAGATAGTTCAACATGGCGCTTTTAACGAAGAAAATACATCTTCAAAAGATATTGAATCATTTATAATAAAAGTATCAAAAATGCGTCAAGTTATTGATGCCATGATTATAACAATAAGTGATTTTAATATAAATGATTTTGATAAACATTTTAAAACTTTTGAAAATACTTCAAAATCAATATTAAATCAAGTGATATAAAATGAAAATCGGAATAGAAATGGAATTTAATCGTGTAGTAGACAAATCATCTGAATGTCAAATCTATACATGTGATAATTGCGGAGAAATAATTTATTCCAAAGAAAAAGACATATTATGCAAATGCGGAAATAAGATAGAAAAAACAAAATGCATCCACCATTGTGCAACGTGTAAAACAAAAGAAAGAACTCCACAAATCATTAAAGAGTGCCATTCCTGTGTAGATTATCTGCCTTGTAAAAAACAAGTATTTAATAAAAACCTTTGTATGTTATGCAAAAATTGTGTTACAAAATGTAACAAATATGAAAATACATGGGAATTTATGGAAAAATATCCACTATGTGGATTTATAGGAAATGCAACATGTAAAATATGTGATTTCAATTCTGAAAAATATTGTTCTTATTGTAATCACATATGTACATCATGCGCAGTAATGTGTTCAAAAATATCATGTCCACCATGTAAGCTATTTGGCAAATGCGACAAATCTGATAACGATTATGATATAATAATAAATTCTTCTAAAAAACAAAAAGGCATAATGAATGTAGTAAGATGTGGATACGAACATACTAATCAAAATACAGACCTTATCTTAAAAAGTGATGAGTCATGTGGACTTGAGCTTGTTACTCCGCCAATGGAACTAAGCAATATAGATAAAATAGAAACGTTTCTTGAAAAAATTAAAATTAGGGGATTACACATAGATAGGGCATGTGGTTTGCATGTTCATTTTTCAAGAGACAATTTCACTTTGTTTGAAACAGCAAAAGTTATTGGATACTATTATCTTATTCAAAATATATTATTTAAAATGATGCCAGAAACAAGAAAGAGTAATCAATACTGTTCAAAAATAAATGTTGATAAAATGAAAAATCTATTTTGCGCAAATATAAAATCAAACGATAAACTAACTTCAAATAATATACTCTCTTTTATACATGATATAAGTTGTTCTCATTACACGTTTATGAACCTTTCTCAACATCATGCAACATTTGAGCTAAGGATACACGAAGGAACAATGCAATTTGAAAAGATTAAACAATGGGTAATTTTTAATTATTTTCTTATAAATGCATTTAGAAACATAAGTAATGATGAGTTCGGAAAAAATATGGATACAAGCTCAATGAAATTGAAAGATTTAATTAACATAATTGAACAAGCACCAGTTATTAAAAATATTAAAAAGAAAGATATAATAAAATATATATATAAAAGAATAATAGAAAATGGGAGCGTATAATGATTGCTATAATAGCAAATAAATTTGGAAGAATTACATGTAAAAGACTTTCTGAACAAAGCGATATAAAACTTATAAAAACACATGTATTAACAAAACAGTTCAGAACACAAGATTTTACAAATGTAACTGGTGTTATACGGTTTGGAACAATAAAAACCCTACCAGGAAGTTTTGCTGAAGTAAATAATATATCAGCAATATCAAAAGCTATAGATAAAATAAAAACCAGAACCATTCTCCAAGAACATGAGATAAGAACACCAAAAACGTGGCAAGTGTCAGAAGTAGAAGATATAAATAGTTTGCCACTTCCGCTTATAGCACAACCGCGATTTCATTTTGGTGGAAATGGTCTTGAATTTATTGATACAATAGAATCTATAAATAACTATATTAATAACCACGATTGTTCTAATTCGTATTTTAGTGAATATATTAACAAAAAACGAGAATTAAGAGTATTCGTAACACACGGAATGTGTCTTACTGTATTTGAAAAAATACCACCAGAAAATACTAATTGTACTGTATGGAACAGGCATATATCAAATTGCAAATTTGTACCAATAAGACAAAACGAATGGCCAAAATTTACAGTTAAAAAATGTATAAAAGCTGTTGAAGTGCTTGGATTAGATTTTGGAGCAGTAGATGTAATGATAGGAAGAGAAAATACACCTAAATATTATATCTTAGAAATAAATACAAGTCCAGGACTAACTGGAACTTATAGCCAAACAAAAATGGCTAGTTATTTCAAATGGCTTAAAAATTATTTTAATGAACATAATTCATTTCCTCCACACAAAAATACAGAAATGGCAGAACGAATTTCAGATATTGTTTTTAAGGAAAACACATGAGTATACAAAGTTCAACAACAAATACTGCACAATACGATATAGAATATGAAGATGTCTTAGCTGCTGCAAGATGGGCAGCAATAGTATCTGGACAAAAAAATTCTGTTTTTGTTATTGGAACAGGTGCTATGGATGCCATCTTCAGGAAGAACACTGATAATAAATTTAAGATAAAAAACGCAGAATCAGAAATTTTGTTTATATCAGAAATAATTTATCCTTTATTTAATAACCTTCTACGTTTGATAAAGGATAAAAAAACAAACGATCCAGAAATTTTATACTATATTGATAAATCACCAAATGTTGGAGAAATTAAACAAATACCACACAATGTTAAAGATAGAAAAACAATTACTAAGTTCATCTATGAAGAAACTAAAAAATATTTTGTTTCAATGAATATAGATAATCCGTTGACATCAAGATTCATCTCAGCAATACCATCAACACAGATAGATGTAAACGAGTTATGGGAACCAGATGAGATATCAACCTTCTGGTCAGACAAAAGTGGATGCGAAAATGAAGACGTAGCAGCATTTATACTTATGATATCTTCTATTAATCGCGAGTTTAAAACTAAATTTGTATATGAAAAAAAAGAACTTGAAAAAATAATAAAGTTATGTGAACAAAGCTCGTTTAAAAAATACAATTCAAAAATAGAAGAAATAATTAAAAATCTAACAGGAGACAAAATAGAAAATGTGTAAAATTTCTGCATTTACTGTACATGATACAAAAAGCATAACAATTAAGAAACAACAACAAACACTGGCGCGACTATTTCTTTTTAATTCTATTATTAAGCTATATAGGGAAGGTGGAAATTCACACGCAACTGGATTTTGTATAAGATATATTGAAAATAATAAAACTAAATATATTTCATATAAAGCACCTATAGATGGTGAAGAATTTGTTCTTTTACCAATATTTGACGATATAATGAATAATAATATGGATATAAAATCCATAATAGTACATGCAAGACTAGCAACAACTGGTTCAAATAGCATTAATGACAATAATCATCCTGTTACAGATATAAATAACCAAGTGTTTCTTGTTCATAATGGAGTTGTTTCAAATCATACGGAACTATTTAACAAACTCGAAATAAAAAGACGAGCAAGTGTTGATTCTGAAATACTCCCAAACTTAATGGCATTAAAAGACTACCATAATGATACAACTATATTTGCAATGCCTGTAGGATGGATAATAGCTGCTGCATTGGATAGGCGCTTTAAAGACGAATTAGTTATTATAAATAATGTTGATCAAAGTGGATATTTTGTTATTAATGATGAAAAATTACTAGTAACAATGATGTCAACAAAAAGCGCATTTACTAGCTTAAAAACTATAATAGAAAATACAAATATAAAATTTGAAGGATTAAATATCATAGTATTACCACGCGCCACAACAATTATAAAATTAAATGGAGAAATAAAAACAATAGATATAAAAAAAGAAACAAAAAATGAATTGACTAAATCATCAACTGTTCCAAAAGTTAAATATGATAAAAAAGGTATTTATTCTGTATTATTTCGTATGCATAATTATGTTTTTGATAAAAACAACGCCGCCCCACCAGTAGATGAAAAATTTACTGTAATAGATACCATAGTCGCTGGAATGTTAAAAGGCGATATGTTTGAAGAATTTTATAAAAAATATTCAACAACTGGAATAGTAACTGGATGGCTTTCAAATTATATACATGTTTTTTCAGGAGTTGAAAGAACACATATTGATGTTCACGCTCCATTTTTATATTCTATTGAAAAAGTAGCTGAAGAAGTATTTGGAAGTCAGGTAGAAAAAACTAACGATATAATGAATACTGAATTTAAAGAAAAATGCGAACAATTTGTAAAGGATAACAAATGACAGCAATAATGGTAAACGAATTAAAAGAAGAAAATAAAGAATTATATGATTTTACATTAAGTACAGTATTACAAAAATATATTCCAATACATAAATCAAATATTACAGATACAAAAATAATTAAAAAGAAAGTTAATAAAATAATTCGATGGATGTTTGAAAATAAGGAAATTAACGCTTCTGGAAATCATCTTTTGATAAGACATGAAATACCATTTATAACAATAAATGAACTAGATCAATTTTTAAAAGGAAAGAAAACAGATAGTATAAGAAATGGTTCATTTAGTACAAAAAATAATACAATTACAATTGATATGTTTCTTATAAAAAATTCTTTCTTGTTCATTGCTGCCGTATGTAATGAATATATAGCGGCATTATATTTGTATGGATTATATGGTGAAATCAATTTCAATCATCCGATTGAAATAATATTAACGGAGGAAACAGAATGAATTCTGGCGATATAAAAAGCTTTCTTCAGAAACTAAAAAGAGGAAACGAAACAGAAAAAGTGTTTCGTATATGGAAAAACGAAAATACAGAAGAAACAAATACGACAACTACTAAGTATGAAAATTTGCTTAAAAATATTAAAGCAACTACAATTAGTATAATAATGTTATTTGAAGCGGATAATTCCTCTCACAAATGCGATAATTGTAAAGAAGATTGTAATCACATATATGATTGCAAAAATATTAATATATTAGAATGCACAAAAAAGACATGCATTATAAAAGACGAAAAAAACATATGTTCTCCACCGTCTTGTTCAAAAGTAAAATTTAATACTACTGTATGTAAAAAATGCGAGGACAAAGTTGTTGATTGTGTAAGATGTTTTTTAGAAAATAAAAATGTAGAAACGATTTTCAAACCATATGTTGATGAAACATGTGACAAACCATTTAAAACAGCAGCAAAAGGTCCTTCTGGACTTCTTTTGATTGAAACAAATCCAATAAAAGTGGATATACAAATTATTCATAAAATAGATGGAATTATTAATCTTATTACAACAAAGTTTCCTCTTAAACAAGTAGGAGAAACTAGGATAGCATTTAATCTTAGTAAAGATTTTGATGAAAATATAATTAATAATACAATAGTAATACTGAATATGCTTATTCCATCATTAAATTTAGCTATTAAAAACGAAAAAAATAATGCAAATATTAAAAGAAGCAATATCAATATACAAAGGCCATCAACTGAAACAGAATTTTGTGGAATAAACACCGACACTTTCTTAACGCAAAATATTACTTACACAGACAATAAATTAAACATACCTATTTATGGAATAAATATCAATGGTTCAGAACTATATATAATCAAAAAAATAATAATGGAGATATTGACAATAGCAACATACATTGCAAAAGAAAATAGAATATTAAACATCCTAAGTAATAATATGATTAATGAAATGATATCTATATGGTCATTGTCACAAATGAGTACAAAAAATATGCATAAAAATATAAGTTCAAAGATAAATAGGGAACAAGTTGCCTTAAATAACATATTTAGTGGATTTTTACCAGATTATTTAACAAAACTTATTTTAAAAGAATTTAAACATCCTGATGGCGTAAAAGAAGAAATTAAAAATATTTATAACAAAGGTGAATGTTCATAATGTGTGGAATTCTTGGACTTACATTTCTTGACGATTCTCATAAAGTTAAAGAAAACAATAATCTTATAAAATTGCTTATGGCTTGTTTTGAAATAGGAATGAGAGAAACAGCAATCCGTGGTTATGATGCGGCTGGAGTAGCATATATAACTGGACATGAAAATTCATTTAAAACAAATATTTTTAAAAGCAAAAAGAACGCATGGAAAGCTACTATATCTGAAGAGTGGATTGAGACTATACAATCAATGAGAAAAAATTCTGACGCTAAAGATGTGCATATGCATTGGATTGGTCATTGTCGTAAAATGACAGAGGGTAAAACAGATAATAATGAAAATAATCACCCCCTTGAAATTGACAATAGGCTTATCATGGTGCATAATGGGTCTGTTAAAGATTTTAAAGAAATTATAAAGAAAGATACATCAAATTTTATAAAAAACACTATGCCTGGTGAAGTTGATTCAGGTGTGTTCGGAACGCTTGCTCTAAAATATCTAAAAGATAACAAAACAGACCTTCAAAATGGAATAAAGGAAGCTTTTGAAAACAAAGACCTGTATATTCCATTAGAAGGCGCAGTAGTAATTCTAGATAAACTTGATGCTAACAAAATATTTATGATAAGGACATATGATAGACCGCTATATGTATCAAGCATAAGCCAAATAAATGCTATAATTTATGCATCTCAATCAGAGTTTATTTATAATTTTATTTATAATGTTTGTGGTCTTGCAAATGTATTTAATGCAGACCCAGGATTAATGAACTATTCATTGCCACAAGAATTGTTAACTGATAAAATCTTTAAAATAGATAGGAATGAACATATGTCAAAAAAGGTCTTTTCGTTTATAGATACAAAAATAAGAAAAAGTTTTTGGAATGAATATGTTTATTCATCTACTTCGTTATATGATGGAGAAAAAGTATACAACGGATCGGAATATTACTGGGAAAAAAATAAAAACAAGGTAATTAATGCAACAATAGTAGTTCCAGAAGAAAATATATTCATGCAAATGGCGGAGGATGAAAATGAAGTTGGAATTCACTAAACATAATATATATAATACAATATCTGTAGAAGAATCAATAATGTGGAATAAAATACTTAAAGATTATTTGCAGATAGGAATTGAAATAGAACTTTCAAGTAAAGACGCTGGTAAAAAAATAAAAAATAACTGTACGGTAAATAATATTTGTGATAAACAATGCAAAAGATTCCCATGTGAGCTAATATGCGAATCACAAAGTATTGGAAATGAATGTAGTATAGAAAATCCATATAGTTGTGTAAGATTTTACGAAAGAGAATGTGACATAATATTAACCGAACAAGATAATTCTATTGCTATAAACAAAAGATGCCAAACATGCAGCAGGAGAATACCAATACAATGTCACGAATGCAGATTCCCTAAATCAGTTGCAAGAAAATATGTTCAAAAATACTGTTCAAATTGTAATAATTTTGAATCAAGATGTTTTGATTGTGATTCTGGAGGAAATATTTTAAGAAATATGTTTGCTGACAATGGTATTGTTCAGTCTTATTCTCCAATAAGAGTTAATAAAAGCGGAGTAAATGTTATAAAACATGATCATTCAATTGCTCCATATGGAACAGAAATAACAAGTTCTGGACTTCCATGTAATGATGTAACAATAATGAATTATATATATGAAATAAATAAGGCAGCTATAAACTGTGGATTTAAATCAGACCCGTCATGTGGGATACACTTTCATTTCCTGCTTCCGTATCAACCAATGAGAGATCCATATGCACAAAGAGAAAATATAATAGAACCATTCCCATCAATAATAATGATGAATATAATAAATTTATTTAGAATATGGTCTCCAAATCTTATATGGCTTTCAATGAATGGAAACGATATAAACGCTCTAACAAGATATTCTATATTCAGACAAAGCATATTTCATTTTGCTCCATCTAAAAATACTATTGATAATATTATTTCAAAAGCAATACATTCGTATGGAAAATATGGATTTCTTAATATAAATAATTCTACATTTATAAAAAATGAAAACGGAAACAACATACTTAAAACTTTTCATATTGAATGTAGATTTATAGACTCAATGATGATTCCAACTGCAATATATGCATATTCTGTTATATGTTATGCAATAATCTTAAAAGCAATAAAAGATTCTATATATGGAGTAAGAAGCACAGATAAAAAAGGAGTAACACGTATTGCGGAACTATTTAATAAACTTTGTAATAGAGGACTTGAAGATAGAGAGAGCAACACGTCAAATTTAACAAGAGAAGATATGAATGAAATACACGATAATACCGAAGAAATGTTGAATGAGCTTAAAAACGAGATTTGCTTTATAAGTGAACCAGCTTATAAAATTCTATGTGATTTAAATAATGAACCAATCCCATTTAGAAAAATCAGTGGAGAAACAGAGGAAACAATAGAAAAGAAATTATGGAATGAAAATATTAAAAATACATTTTTAGATAATACATATTCAGAAGAAATAATTAAAAGACTATATAATAACGAAACAACAATAGAACGAATATTAAAACAAAATGATGGTAAAAAAATTCTCGAAAAAATAGGAATAGCAAGTTAAAGGAGAGAAAAATGGAAGTTCTGGTTGGTGGAAAAACTACTGCTGCTACAACAACTACATATGTAACAAAAACAGATAAAGAAAAAGAAGATGAATTTATAAAATTTCTAATTTATCCTCTATTAAAAAAGAAACCAAAACAAGAGGTTAAAAATGATAACATTGTATGATATATTAAGATATAGAAAAGATCCAGATGGATATACAGAATTAAGAAAAGTAATAGTTAATAACTTTAAAAAAAGAATAGTTGATTGGGGAAATAAATATAAGAAAACACTACAATCAACAAAAAGTGACCTTAATACACAAGACGTAGACGACTTGTTTCAAATTGCTGAAATTGGAATAGATAGGTGCATAAAGCGCACAAGAACAAACCCATTTAATGAAAAAGAGTTTTTTGCATTCACATCAAAAACTATAGAAAGAGATATTAGGCGATTTATAAATAATTATTATAAAATAGATTCATACGGAACTGATTGTGGTTCAATAGGACAAAGTACGTATTCTGAAAATACAACTATGTTATCATCAAGTGGTTACAAATCTACATTCTTTAACTCTTTATCTATCGTTGATACATTACCAACAACATCATCTTTAGAAGAAACATATTCTCCAGAAGAAATTGTAACAAATAGCATGTTTTTTACAAAGAAAACATGCGAAGAAAAAATGCAAAAATTGAAATTAACAAAACGTGAAGTAGAGTTTGTTAAGTATCTACTGAATGGAAAAACAAAGAAACAGTGTGCAATAGAAATGGGGGTAAGTAATAAATGCATTGATTATTTTGAGCTCAATATTAAAAGAAAAATTGGAAGACAATAGTAAAAAACAACATTATTATGCTACTATTATATTAAGGAGGAACTATGGATGAAACAATAATACTACCATCAGGAGTAAAAGAAATTGGAGGTTTTAACGATTATGTTGGACAGGAGGAAATAAAAAATAGTTTAAAAATAGCAATCAGTAGTGCACAAAAATTAGGTCAGAACTTGCCAAACATAATGTTGCACGGATCGGCTGGACTTGGTAAGACGCAGATGGCCGATGTGATAGCAAAAGAAGCTGGACGTAAACTTTGTACCGTGATAGGAGGAACAATAGGTAAAAGCGACGAGATGTTTGGAATAATTTACGCCGCTCTTAAAGAAAAAAGAATAACAAACATCATTCCTATAGTATATATTGATGAAATACACAGGCTTCCAAAGAAAGTTGAGGAGTTTTTGTACCCCGTTTTACAAGACAATATTGTTCAAATAACTTCAGATGATGGATACCTTACAAAAAGAATAGAATCTGTTCCTCTTGGTGAAATCTCTTTCATAGGGGCTACAACGCTCCTTGGAGACCTCTCAAGGCCATTAAGGGACAGATTCAGATGTTCATTTCAATTACAACCTTATTCAGTTGTTGAAATGATAAAGATAGTAAAAATCCACTTTAGCTTGAACAAGTTTGCTTGTACTGCTGAAGCGATAGAATCAATTGCAAGGAGGGCAAGAAGCACTGGTCGTGTAGCGGTTAACCTTGTAAAAGATTGTATTGATGATGCAGTAGTAAGTAATCAGGATATTGTAACAACAAAGGTTGTAGAATCAACATTTGCTCGTCTTGGGATAGATGAGGATGGATTAACAAGGGGGGATGTGATAGTCCTAAAAGCACTTAGCAAAACAAGACGACCAGTTGGTATTGACTGTTTATCAGCAGCAACAGGTATTGAAACAATAACTATAACAGAAACTATAGAACCATTTCTTCTACAGCAGGAATTAATAAGTAGAACGCCTCGTGGTAGGGTAGTCACGTTCAAGGGCATGGAAAAGGCAGGCGTAAACCCGTTTGCCGAGTAATTCCTCCCAAATAACGTATAATAATAAAGGGGAGCAAATAATGAGTAATATCAATAAGGCAGAAGTAGAGTATCGTGTTGATGGTGTTCTTAACGTATTTGCAAATGTAATTACAAATCTTATCACCAATCTTGTAAAAGAGAATGTTATTGAGGAAAATATTTCAGAAATAAGCAGAGTTATGATTCTTGAAGAACTTGTTTATAGCGCTCCTATGAAAGATAAAATTTCAAACATATTGACCTGTGATACAAATGTAAATGTAACGGTGAATTAACATGGAAACATGGAAATTATGGGAACAATACCAAGATTTAAGTGAAAAAATAAAACAATTAGAAATGGAAAAAGATGGTTTAGAAGACATAATAATGGCCGCTGTTAAAAGAACGCCACATAAACAAATTCGTATTAATGATGGTAAAAACAGTGGCAATATTATTAAACTAATTTCTACAAAAACAATTAAACAGGATAAAGTAAAAACAATAGTATCTCCAGAACAATGGAATACGTTGATTAAAGAAACGCTTGATATTGCAAAATTTAAAATATTTGCTTCAGATAATAGTATTGATATTGATAGTGTAAGCGAAGAGAAAGCGCCGTATATAAGAATGGTGCATCAAGGAAGGATGTTTTAACAGCATTATGGGCCAGACGGGATAATTATTTTCCGTCTGGCCCTGAAATGGGGAGCGAAATGACACCACTTTATGAATATTTTAAAGAACTTTTGACAGAACGACAACTAATGCTTCTTGATTTAATTTATCGTGGATATGACCTTTATGATATAAAATTAAGAATAAATTCAGATACAGCAGGAACATATGACGCAATCAGTCTTTTCAGAGATATAGGATTTGTTGTTATCGAACAACTACCAAATGATCTAACTTATTATATGGAAAGAAATAGAAAAAATATAGCGGTAAAAGTTATTGCGGTAGATGATGAACCAAGCGATGCCTTTTATATTAAAATTATTATGAAAATAGTGAAAATATTGCAAACACGTTCTCCATTAGTATATTTCTAGGGGATAAACATAATGTGTAAACATGGTATTCAGGAAGAATTTTGCTCAATATGTAAAAAAGAAAAAGAAAACAGGGAAAAAGCAAAAGTTATTAAAATATGTTCCAGTTTTTGCAAAAAAGAAAAGGAGGAATATGAAAGTGAACAAAGTAAAATTGACTGATATTATGACGGAAGAAGAATATAACAGTTATATGAATAGCAGCATACTTATTAAAAAAATTAAAACAAAACATGGTAGTCTTAAAGGATTTATCGTTGGTCTTCCGCCAGAAGAGGATAATAATAAATTCAGGATAGGTTATTCAGCCCATAATCCAATAGATGCAATGGATACAAAATTTGGTAGGGCTCTCGCTATTAAAAGAGCCACGAATCCTGATTTTATTCTAAAGAATAAAGGCCCACGAGCAATAGAACAACAAATAAATAAATTCATGGATAGGTATGAAAGGTGTTTTTTCAAAAATGACAAGTGAAGAATGGCGTAAAATGCTTATAAAAATGTCTGAACAACCAGTCTCCTGTCGCATTTGTGGCAGGAGACTGTATATCTTTCACCCAGAAGAAGAAACAACAGAGGTATTAAACAATTATGCTCAGGTACGTAACAATGACAACTTTGATTGGTGTGATTTTTGTGAGGATTGTTTTAATGGGATAATGACCGTGGCTAAAGCAGTTATTAATAATGGCGTTAAAGAATTCAAAAAGGAGCAATTAACCAAATGACACAAGAAATCATAAAGAAATGCTTAGACAGAATGGGTTTAGAACAATTAGAAAGTCTACATATACAAGAATTTATTGAGCCGCCTGAAATCAGAATAATTGCTACACAAAAAGGCGCATGGTATCCTTATGGAACATGGTATTTTACACCAGAAGGTAAATTAAAAGACTTTATGAAAGGATAGGTGAAAAACAATGTTTAAAATAACAATAGGAAAGATTTATCCAACCGATTGTAGTCTTTTTTTATTCAATCCTAATGGTGAAAAAAAGGTAGCCAATATAGGAAGCCCGGTGTGGGAAATGCTTGGATTTCATTTTGATATAGGTAATCCAAAAGCTATTGATGGAGCAATCACACAAAAACGATTAGCCACAATATGGAATATGCCAGATAGGGATTGGTAAACTATGAAATATCCACGTACACCACATCTTCCTTTTTCGCCTGGCGTGACAAAAGATGATAGAATCATATCAAACGCAGGCTTAAATTACTTATTTAATTGCCCAGTTATTATCACAGAGAAAGTAGATGGTTCAAACATATGTCTTTCGGCTAACGGAATACACGCAAGATCAGTAAATGGCGAACCGCGCCACAAATCGTTTGACTTATTAAAAGCAATGTGGGCCTCAAAAATCCACAGGTTTAACGCTCTCTGCTGGGACAATACATACATTTATGGTGAATGGTGCTATGCTAAACATAGTATTAAATACAATAGGCTTCCTGGATATTTGCTTATTTTTGGAGTGCGCCAATCCTATACATGGTGGAAATGGGAACAAGTAGAAGAACTTGCTAGAGAATTAGACATACCAACTGTGCCTATGATTGGAAGCAACGTGTTTATTAGACCAAACGGTGAGAGATTTACAACTTATTTAACAAGTTCTTATCTTGAAGAAATGTTTCGACAAGCAATTATTAATGGTAGTCTTTTAGGTGGAGAACACATCGAAGGCTTTGTTATAAGAAATTACTATGCTTTTGATAATAGAGATTTTGAAATGAATATTGCTAAATGGGTACGTAAAGACCATGTGCAAACAGATGTTCATTGGACAAACCAGAAAATAATTAAGAATGAATTAGGGGGAAAAACAATGAAAACAAATGAAACAGACGAATTATTAAAATCACTTACAATGTATCAACGATTTTTAGCATATAAATGGGGTATGGAACACGTGGCAGAAACACGAGCTTACTTATTCACTATCGAGCAAATTGAAAAATTGCTTAAAGAAGATGGATGGATGGAGATAGCCCCATTATGGGCCAGAATAATATTAAAAGGATAACATAATGCTTGATTTCGAGAATATAGCCGCGTTTATTGAACACGCACCAGATTATATTCCTTCTATCTTTATTGACGTTGATGATACACTTGTGTTTGGATATGCCAGTAAGCCTAATCAGAAACTTTGTGATACAATAAAACAACTTAAAATAACATTTGGTGACAAGATATGTATTGTTGTATGGAGTCAGGGTGGTGCAGGATATGCAAAGGAAGCAGTAGAACATTGTAAAATATCTGAATATGTTGATCATTGTCTTGCCAAGCCACTTTATATAATAGATGATATGGAGAAACAATTTGGCGGAGGGATAACACAATTTGTGTTGCCACCAGAATTTGGAGGAGAAAACAAATGACATACGATAGACAAGTAACGCAATGTTCAAAAAGCAATTACGCTAAAATGGTTACAATTTCAGATGTTGTACCAGCACAGAATTCAGATAATCTAGATTGCATCCAATTCAAAGAGGTTGGGTGGCAAACCATAGCTAAAAGAGGCGAGTTTAAACCAGGGGCTAAGGTTATGTTCCTGCCGCCCGAATCTGTTCTACCAAAAGAACTTATAGACGAGCTTGGTGTTGAGGGGTATTTATCCAAGGGTAAGGTAAAAGCTATTAAACTGCGTGGAAACCGCTCAGAAGGGCTTATAGTGGACCACAGCATCGTTAAACCATACGTTGACTATATACTTCACTGGGAAGAAATTGTGCCTATAGCATCTGAAATGAAGGGACAAACACAGAAAAAGATTGAAACACCTGGTTCATTTCATATATTCTACAAGATACAGAATCTTTTGAACGAACCAGATACTTTTGTCACAGGCGAAAAAATATTCCATTCAGAAAAGGTCCATGGAACCAATTGCAGATTTGGCTATCTGTTGAATCCACGCAACAAAAAGTATCAACTATATGTAGGATCTCACAACACCGTAAGGAGAGAATTTCCGTTAGACCCGCCATTCGTAGAAAAATTTATAAAAGCGTTCAGAAGGCTTAAAAAAGACAAAATATTTATTATTAAAAGGATATTAATGGCAGCAAAAAGAGCAACGGTAAAGGTACCAAAAGAAAGCGGCCTTTATTGGCGCGTTGTGCGTAATTACGCCCAGGACGAGACCACGTTGCCCAAGGATATTGTTTTCTATGGTGAAATTTATGGGGCTGGCGTTCAAGACCTTACTTATGCTCTTGACAACCAGAAACTTATTGTTTTTGCCGCATCCGTCAATGGAGAATACCTTAATGCCAACGAGGTAACAGCATTGTGCGCTATCCACAATCTTCCATGTGTTAAATTTTACGGGACAATATATAAAGATATTGAACAGATAAGGAGTTTTGCAGAAACAAAATCAGAGATGCCAGGCTTTGAAAAGAGTTTTAGGGAAGGCGTTGTGGTTGTCTCAGATGCAAAACCAATAAGGATGGCCAAGATGATTAGTCTGGAATATCTTTCCAGAAAGAAAGGAAGCGAGAAACACTAGAATGGCTATTATAAGAACTAATGCGCTTGTTGATTATCCAAAAATCCTATTGTCCCCATCATTAAATTTGTTTGTAGAAATACAAATAGAATATATCGAAACAGACATAAGACATTATTACAAAGGGGACTACGTAGTAAAATATTTATTATTTGAAAACGAACACTTAATTTATAACACAGATTTATCAATATTAAAGTCTGAAATGGCAGCTAAAAGATTTGCAAACGCTATATACAAAAAAGTACATTACGAAGGGTATGGAGAATAGAATGCTTAATACAATTATTAAAAAACTATATAATATATATAACAATATAGACGAAGGAATAGTAGCAGAAACAGTAAGATTATGCGAAGAAGAAACAAAAAATAAGATTAAAAAACTTAACCAAATAATTCAGATGCTTGTTGAATATATTCTTGAGAGTGTCGATTTTCAACCCGATGAATTTTATAATAATTGTATAGATAAAGATGGTAATATCACTACTGATTCTGTTATAGCATGGTTTGAAGAAAGAGTAAACAGGAGGAATAAAAATGGCTAAATGGGAACTACGACCAAATGATGAAACAATGCTTGAAGAATATAAAAAAGGTAATGTAAAATTAAGTCATGGCGGAATGAATATGGATTGTGGTAATGGACTTATTCTTTTCTATGAGTTCCCTGAGTGGCTAAACCTGTTTATTGAAGATATTAGTGAAAAAGCTTATACAAATGGACAAAATAATATAATTGAGAATTGGTAAAATGATAGGATATAAAATAATGTTGTGGCCAAATAAATCCGAATTACGTATAACATGCTATCGTAGCAAAAAACATAAATTTTCATATATGATAGATATTGAAGATTTACATGAAGCATTAGAAGATATTGAAGCTTATTTAACACAAAAAAAATCAGAGGACCCATGGCATGACACTTCAACAGATTAGAGATAGGCTTAAAGAGGCCCAACGCTGCCCAAAATGTAATGGCGGTGGCGTGATAATTCATCCAGAATGGGAAACATTTTATAAGAATGAAACATCTTCCAAAATACTTAAACTTATAAATGAATGTACTGACAAACATCAAATACGATTTTTACAGAAACAACTTGTGGATAAAGAACCTAAAGTACAAGAAAAGATACAATGCCCAGAATGTAGCGGCGCAGGTAAAAAAATAATGATGCACGATGAAACAGTAGGGATATTACTTGACTTGGTGGGCTTTATTGATGATATAACACCAAATTATTTAGGAGGATAAAAATGGATACAAAAAATGTAATGTATCTGCCAAGTGGCCGTATATTTCTTTTAGATTGTGGTGGTTATACAATTGAATCTACAGAAATGAGAGACGTAAGTGTTGATGGTAAACTTCACGAGGCAGTAAGAGAAGCCACCGATCCACACATTATATGGAAACATCTTGTGCCATATAAAGATAAATGGCTTTTAACCGTTTCTACACAAAAAGGCTGTACGCATAATTGTAAATTTTGTGATGTAGCAGATTTGCCCTTCAAAGGTAATCTCACACAATATGAAATAGAATATCAAATCTGGAATTTACTTAGGTCAACTCCCTATGTTACCGAATGTGCCAAGGCAAAAATAGGATTTGCAAGAATGGGTGAACCATCGTGGAACCTACACAATGTACTTGGTGCCATGTGTAATCTAGGAAGAATTGCTAATGAGGCTTCAGTCAAAAGCTTCAGATGGCTTCCGTGTTTCAATACTATTCTACCAAGAAAAGCAGACTGTATATATGATGTATTAGATATTAAAGAAGGGGTATTTAATGGTTTTCTACATTTTCAAATAAGTTGCAACTCTACGGATGAAGAAAAACGAAGAGAACTTTTCGGCGGAGCCGACGTTCTTACTCTTGAAGAAATTATTACAAAGATAAACAAACGCAAAATAACCAACAGAACTGTTACTCTTAACTTTATTGTTATGAAAGATGTAGAAGTTGATGTACAGAAACTTAAAAAATTGGGTCTCAATGGTAATAAGTTTGCAGTTAAACTAATCCCACTAAATCGCACTATTAAAGCAGAAGAAAACAATCTTGAAACATATGCCAATTATTCTAATTATGATGATCTTTTGCGGCTTAAAGATTCTTTTGAAAAAGAAGGAGTCCCAGTTGTAGTAGACGCTATTGCAAGATGCGAGGAGGCTGGACTATGTTGCGGACAGTTAGCCCAAATATTTCAATAATAACTAATTGGGGATGTCGCGCAAATTGCTGGTACTGTATATGGAAAGAACACGAACTAGAACATGTAAATGAACCCACTCGTTGGGGCAAATTGGGTAAATTTCTTTATGACAATAAAGAAAAGAAAAAAGTCTCTATATCTGGTGGTGGCGATCCACTTTATAAATTTTGGGTAAATTCCTTATGGTGGGACAAACTACTTCATACAACCAGTAAATTAGATATGAAGGTTGATATTCATACAAGGGAAGTGTTTGATTTTGATTCGTTTTGGAAAAGAATAAATAGATGTGTAATATCAAGCGATAGGCTTACGATAGAACAAAAATTATATTTCAGATATTTGTTATCATTGACAAAATTAAGAATTACACATGTTGTTACCGCCAATACCACCTTTGAAATGATTGATGAGTATTTGCTATTCCAAAAAGAATACAATAAAATGGAGGTTGTTGGAACCAAACAAGCCTTCTGGTTTGTGCCAAGGTGTCAGTTTACGATTAAGGAATTGTCGGGACACGACGATAATGGAATGTATAAAAAGATTAGAGAAAAATATCCAGATATATACTACCTTGATGATGGTGATTATAATATCTATTATATGCCAGATAATTCAATAAGAACAGAGTTTATAGGAGGAAAACCACAATGAATATAACAAGAAACCAACCAGTTACAATTAAAGTTGATTCACATAATACTAAATTGTGCTTACCATCTTGTGAATTTTTTGCTTTTGAATCATCATGGATGGCAAACGACTGCCTATATTGTAATAAATATCGTCAAAGACTAGAAAGGATGCGTTATAACCCAGAACACAAAACGCAATATAATTACGACAAAGGTGAAAGATGCAGAGCTTGTTTAGCTGATTTCGGGGAGGATAAATGACCAATAAGGAATTAGTAGATAAAATACTTGTAGCACTAAATAAAAGACAAGGTGAATACGACCTAGAATCAAGAAGAAAAGAGTTTAGTAAAGAATTTTGCATGTTTAAACATTATGGTTTTGCTATGGGTGAAGCCAAAGTTATTGTTTTGAAATGTTTTAAAGGAGAGGAATAATGTCAACAATAAAAAAATGTTGTGATAAAATGGATAAATATATAGAAGATAAAGATGGATTTTTTAGTATTGAGCTAAGCCTTGGTCAAACAGGTGTCTTACTAAGCTTTAACCATGATTATTATCGTCAAATTTCTTTTTGCCCATTTTGTGGGACAAAAATAGAAATTATAAAGGATGACACATAATGGACTTACAAAAAATACGCGATTATTCAATAAAGAAATTCGATGAAGAAATAGCCGAACTCCAAAAATATATGGACGAAGATAAAGATATTGCGCTCTTTGTAGAAAAGCTCTTCTATGGTTTTGGCAAAAATGATATTTCAGAAGAATACAACAATGATATTGATTGTCGGATATCTGAAGTATTAAACAGATTTATATGGTCAATATGGAATACAAGCCCATTACACGATTTAGGGAATAAGTACCACTTTAATGGCGGATGGGTATATAACCTAAATAACTTTATTGGTAACGTTTTTTGGGACGATGCTGGATTCAGTATTAGCCGCGATAATAAACGTTATACTAAAGAATGGGTTGTGGCCCCAAACACTGATGACATGTTTTTACAAGAACCTACGATATTAATTGCGGCGGCAGAAGACATCGCAAAATACTGGATTGAATGCGAAGCTGCACCAGATGGCAAACAAAAACGTGAAATACTTGAAAGAGGAATGATTTCAAGCGGCAGAGTAGAAGCACTACTAAAGGAGCATTATAGAGAATAATGAATGAACTATTCATATCAGTAGATATAGAAACAGACGGTCCAATCCCTGGTGAATACAGTATGTTATCATTCGGGGCCTGTCTTGTTGATAATCCATCAGAGAAAATATATATTGAATTTAAGCCCATATCAGACAACCATGTTCAAGAAGCGTTGACCTGTAATGGGCTCAATATCGCAATGCTTGAAAAACACGGCTTAACGCCCCATGAGGGTATGAATACCATTGATCGGTGGTTAAAAGCCGTTAGCGGGGCAAATAGACCTGTTGTTGTTGTGCCATTCATATCGTCTAATGCTTCATGCATCATTTTGAAATAAGCTTCGTCTGGTATGTTTACAACATCCTCTTTCTTTTCTTTTAATTTTTTTGAAAGACATTGAAGCTTTTTCAGTTTTTCTTCTTTTGTCATTTTTGTTTTCTCCATATATGAATTACCCCACCCAACGGCCTAAAAACCGTTGGGTTTTTTTATGATCACTACTACTAGGCGAGAGAGTTTTATTTTATTTTAATATTTATTATTTTTTTTAGTAGTAATAAAAATTTTTTTAACGAGCCGCCGACCCCCGCGCCGTAGGTAAATATAAGTCTAGCCGCAATGAGAATCCGGGGCTAAAAATCTTGCCATTGTCACCCTTTCTTATCCCAATTCTTTTTATATCGTTGCGGTAAATGACCGCTTTTTATTATTTCCCATTCTTCATCAGTACCCAATCTTGGACAAGTTTTATAATTACATTCCCATGGGCAAGAAAATACTTCTTCTAGAAGTATAAGACAATCTCCATCTACAAAAGAACGACAATGCCTACGATATAACCACCACTGTATATATTTAAACATTATCTATCTCCTTAAAACATAAATCACAAACATCTATATAATATTTTAAAAGTAAAGATCCATCATCTGGATTTTTCTGGCTATAACATACATCAAGAAACCCACTAAAAATATCCGCATCTGGATGATAAATTTTATGACAAGGTGTGCGTATAGCATGATAAAACCATAATATCATACTTTGTGTAGCAGGATGATAGCTATCAAATTCTTTAACAAGTAAAAAAAGAAGTTGGTAAAATGACATTATTCTTCACCGTGTTTTTCTACATCTATAAAATGTATTGTGCATTCAAAAAATTCCATACCAATACTTCTTTTCTCTTCAACTGTCATTGCTTGCCACGTATCCATAAAATATGCCCACTTTATCCATGGCATTAGAAACCTATATTCCTTTTTCAACAAGCCGCTTAAACGCTATCTTTTTGTTTTTGTGTTGATCCCTTGTTTCGCGGCACTCACCAACGGCACCAGACTCACGATGAATAATTCTGACCCCCGATTCAACTTTATCGCGGTTTTGTCCACCGCAACCACCACACCGAAAGGTCTGAACATCAAAATCATCTTTAGTTATAGAAAATAATAGTTCACGCGCCATATTTAGCCTTTAACCTTTCATAAACAGCTTTTTCTTGTTGTTCTTTAACATTATTGTCTTGTATGCTTCTTTTTTGTCGTATTTTAATATCAATTGGTTCACGCAAGGCATCTTCTTCAAATATTCTTTCATAGTATATTTTGCCGCCAATAATAATTTCGTGATTTCCTGATTCAATATAAATAGCAACAACCCTACTTTGATCGTCTTTTTGAAACCTCAAACAATCTATATTTTTAAAAGCAAATTGTATATCGTTTTTTACCTCATCTACATCAACATATTTATTATTAATAAATATGATACCCATAATTTTAGTTACCCCCCTATATCCCTAATACTTTTTTAATTTCATTCTGCTTATCTCTTTTGCCTTCTTCAAAACTATTTTTAGCAATATCATCTATAAACGCTTTTAACCATTTAGGCATATCATAATAAATAGAATCATCTGTTTTAGAATTGTAAACAGAAAATCTACCAAATTCATACTCTATATCGCCCTTTTTATACTTTTGCATCATAACAGACGCTTTAGGTAAATCAGACCAACTATCCATTGGTTGCCTCCGATATATCCTCAAAAAATATAGGCATTACTTTATTAAACTCTTTTAATATCTTACCAAATATCAAGGCTGTTTCAGGTTGTACATGTGGATTAAGCACACGCTCTTTAAAAATATGTCGCCACTCACGCAAATTACAAGACATAATAAGCTCGGTCTTAACGCAGTTAGGCAAATGATACCTGGCCGCTTCTGGCGGTTGTTTATGTTTTTTAATCTTGTTTTCATATCTTTGAAAATCAATCAAACATCCATTCAAAGAATCCAAGGCAACTTCGTCTAAATTGGCAATCTCGCGTTTTGAATTCACCCAATACGAAATAGGTTTGTCAACAACAAAGATGTAGGTATCTGGTGGCACATTGTCTTCAGGCGGCAACACAATAGTATAACTATGTTTTGACGCATAATTATTGTATCGTTGCGATTCCTGCGAGAAAGCGCATAAACGGTGCCGCACTATCTGATGACTTGTAACGCGGCTACAAACGACTCTAACAGTCTCTGAATGATGTTCTAAGACACTTTCGTGGCCACGCTTGATAAGACTTCTAATAAACGATTTATATGAGTCTTTGGTGGTTCGTCTCTGGCTCTGATAACAAACCCTTCCAATGGCTTCTATTTTACGCTCTACCTCGCCAGCAACATTATAAGGGATATAATCGGCCCAATCAAATCCCATGAAATCGGTGGGCTCAAATGAATCCGATGTATATAAAAACTTCTGGTCATAGCAACCAAACTGTACAGATGGCTCAACAACCTTAATCATCATGGTTATATTTCCTCACTATTTCGGCACCAATAGTACCCATTACGAATTTAACTGCTTTTTCTGGACAATAATTTTCAACACTAGTTGCTATACCTAATTCTCTTGCTAGTTTATTACAAATTTGTTGATATACGCTTAATGCACACTTAGTACATAAATCAGTTATCTCATTATCATCATTATAACCATTACCAGATGGGTCCATTGACCTATCATAAGCAAAATAATATCTTTCAACATCTTTGGTTGAGTCACATTTATCACAATGTTTTTTATCCATTATTCTTCTCCATTATGTGGCCCATTAGGTGGCGCACCCTTAAGATAAGAAAACATAAGTTTTAGGACATCTATCAGTTTTCTAAGCCATGATTGCCGTAATTCAAAATCAGGACAATGACCATTAAAATTCTTTTTATCACAATCAGAATAAAAATAAATTGGACCCATTACAAAATCAATTGTTTTACGTGGATGAGCCATGCATCGTGCAAAAATACGACCATTTCGCAATCTATCTATAAAACCAATATGTTTACATTTGCGGCACCAAATTATTTCTTCATTATCCATATTAATCACACCAATTAAAAATATTTTTATTCTCAAATTTGGCCGTAATATCCCTGACAAAAGCATTCCATTTACAAGAGAAAGGTAAAAGAAACAACCTTCTTATGGTCCCAATGTTTTCAGATGTAATTAGAATCATCTTTATTCATCTCCCTTAACTGGTCTCTGCTTATTTGATCCTTCACGAATCAATACATTCTTTGGTCGTTTGGGTTTCTTAGGAAACTCATCAGGAGAACATCTCTGTGATGGAGTATCAGATGGTTGCTTCCATTCTGGCATTGTAATTTTAAATACTTCGCCAGGTTCTATTGGTGTTTCACCATCTCTTACTTCGTCTACAAGAACTAGTTGTGTATCGTTTCCTCGTTTACCATACAAACTATTCAGATATTGCAGTACAATCAGCCCCACCCTACACCTATCTGCTACACTGGCAGTCTTTGCCCTATCTTCTGTAGCAATAGTGCTGACAATATATATATAAAGTTTTAAAGCGCAATCGCTGCACAAATAAATTACCACGGCATGGTCTAATACTTCTTTACCAGTAAAAATTAAATCATAAGCAAAATTATATTCTTTTATATTCTCTTCTGAATTACAATGATTACATTTCATTAGAACGACACTCCAATAAGTGTTTTAAAAAACACATCAGTACCAAACATAAGTATAAATGACTTTTTATTATAGTCAGGGTGTAAAAGAACATCGGTTGCACCACTCCATGCGTAAACACCATCGGTCAACATAAATGGTTCACCAAACTTACTTTTTAGTGATGTCGTGGTTGAAGCAAAATATAGATAAAAATCACTACCATTATGTGGTTTAACATATAATACAATCGCGTCAACCTTGCTGTGCCTAAAAATACCATCAACCATTATGTAAGTAGTGTCTGTTCTTTTATATAATGAAACAATTTTATAATAATATGGTAACTTAAACTTTGTTGCGTCTTGAAAAACACATGGCGACGGGTCACACGTAAAATTAGGAAAAGCAGCCAAGAAAACAGTTGAATTGCCACCAATAATGTTTGCGTCATATATTGGGTCAGCATTAACAAGTTTTACACCAATAATAATTATTAATATAGCAAGAATAAAATTAATTATAAAATGTGTATATGTGGCATTTAATGCTATTGGTTCTTTATTTCTCTTTTTGTTTCTCATTATTGGTCTCCGTTAAAATATTATGGTGCACTTTACCATTTTTTGGCGATCAAATTCAATTTCAATGCTTTTGTCTTTAAGCTTGGTAACTATCTGTTGATACTGTATAAGGCTTTTAAACCCTTCTGTAATGGTTTGATTACTTTTAAGTTCTGGATATTTTAATAAAATGGCTGGATCAACCTTACCCAAAATACGTTCTTCATATTCAGGATATCTATCTAATTCTTTTCTTACGGACTGTTCTACCTCAACAAGTCTTTCCTGATAAAGTTTAATGCGCAATTCATTCTGTTTGAGACTAATTGGGGCCATAATCACATTGCCTATTAAAATAGCTTTGATTATAATACCAAGACCACCAGTAACTACTAAAAACATACCACCGATCTCAAGACCATCATTACCATACTTGCCACCCCATTTACGATTTGCCGCAAAACACCATGCCGCACATACTATCAATAAAACTGTAAGCATAACCGTACCCCCTTATCCATCTAAAAGTTTTTGAAGCTCTCTTATGAACTCTCTCTTTTTGTGTTTTTCTGCGTCCCACTTAAGAACCAAATAGCCACCAATATGCCTATATATATTAGTATAGATAGTTTCGTCTTTGTGGTTTTTTGTGTCATTTTTGAGTGACTCATTGCTTGTTCTGCTGTCTGGAAAGTATCTCATTTTTAACCCCAGTGGACGGAATCGAACCGCCAAAATATGCCCATCCCCATTACTGTTGAGAGCATCGTTTTGCCACTTAAACTACACTAAGGCGAAAAAATCACCATTGGGTGATGATTTTTCCATATAGGAGTATCAATCCTATTAGAAGTTCTTTGCTACTCTCAAAATCGGCTGTACCCGTAGTTCCTGTTCAGGAAGCTTCAAAAGTCCAACCTGTATCTTAAGTCCCTTGAGAGTTACACCGACATAGCCAGCAATGCTGTTACTATAATAGTAGCTGTTCTCTTGGCGGAACTCTAGTGTGGCATCGAGTATTTTTGAATATACATAGTTTATATACGCTTCACCACTAAAGGTTCTTTGGCCATCACCATTTTTTTGCGATACTACACCAAGAGAAAATGTAATATCGTCCCTATATTTACCCTGTCCAACTAACGCAAACCGAAGGTCTTTATCGAACGCAAATCCATCTGTAGTAAGGGCAATAGTTCCACCATTTGAGAATCTGCCTTCAATCTCAGCAAGAAATTCAAACTGTCCACCAACCTTAAACGTTCCTCTGGCCCCCATGGATCCGACGGTAACACCATTGGTTGTCTTAGAATCGGCCTCGATCTCTATATTGTCAAAAATACCGAACCTAAAACCAAGGGCAGCAAGATCGTTTTCGTCCACATTAACCACCATACTGGTGAGTTCTCCACGACCTTTTTGCAAAAGGCTGCCATTTGTCACCAGAACGCCCTGTGAGGCGTTTGCGACCCCAGATAGTACAACTACACTAATCATTACCAGAAGCGCCTTAAAATCGATTCTACGCATGTTTTTGACCCCTTTCATACTATACTGTTAGATTAACCGCTATTTCCGTTTGTTATTTCTGTTGGTGTGCTATTTATGTCGCCTGCCACATTAACAACGGGCGATGAACTATCCCCAGTCAGGGATTTTGCACCACTTGGGTATCTTGCCCCAAAGTACCAACCAACAACCACACCAAAAATACCCCAAAGTTCTTTTGGTATTTCAATTTTTGAGAAAATACAACCAGCCACCACTGCCAGTAGCCCTATAAACCCAAGGGCTCTTATAGAACCTGGTGGCAACCACAAAGGTTCATTTGGATTAAGCATTCACCTCACCCTTTTTAAGATACGTCAAAATACTCGACCTTTATATTCTTTGTTCTTCTGTCGCTATGCACACGGCTTGTTTTGAACGACATTATAACCTTTGCTACGCCATTAGGAAGTGGGGCATATCCAAAGCTTTCTGCATAATTTTCCGTGCCCTGTTTCGCCCCGTGCAAAAACGAACCAGTTAGAACGCCCCACCTTACAACTGGCACAACAACCAACTCTGACCGTCCCGCCGACACAATATTTGCTTTGAACGGCATTGCTACAAGATCGTGACTATGGCCCGTCAAAATAATGTCAACGTTCGGATAAGATATGAATATCTTTCTCAGTGTATTTATTTTGCCACCAGGGTCACGACCAGCCTGCCACCCATGAGAAGCATACATATTAAAGAAACATGATCGTTCTTTAATACCGTCGGAATAATATTCACACCTTAACGTTATAAGAGCAAGGTCTCCAAGATAAGGTGCCCCAAGAGCATTGGCCATCATGTGAGTTACGTTTAGACCATCATTAACCAACACTTTGTGTTCGTGGTTTCCTTTAAGCAGCCCAAGGCATTTGTCTTTTATGGGCATAAAAAGCCCCTTTAGGTGCTCATACTGCTTATAGGCTATTTCCGAAATAGAATCACAGGTTAGAAACTGTTTACTGATGGCCTTACCAAGAAATCGTTTATCCCTGTGTGAAATAAATTCACCATAGTCGCCCATACCAACCCAATAAGCATTGTCGTTTGTTCTTATATGTTCAATAACGTGAGACAAAAGCTTTTCATCGCAGTTAGCAGAGCCAAAATGAATATCTCCAACTGGAATTATCTCTAAATCTTGCCCCCTTTCCAATTTTACACTCTTTAGAATTGCTTCCATTTTTAGTCCCCCTTAATTAAAAAGCGATATGTATACGCTCATCTTCAACAATTTCTGTAAATATTGGGGCTTTGCTAACAGTTCTAGCAATAGACTCTACAATATCTTTTCCAAGTTTATCCTGAAGTAACGGGCAAGACGATGGCAATGGATCAACGCCATCATTATTGCTGCAACACACGGTCCTATCATCACCGTCTTTTTCAAGGGCTTCTTGAAGCTCAATCCTTGCCTTGCATTTTTCAAATATTTCATCGGAACATATATCAAGAACTATGTGTCTACAATCGAATGTTATTCCAGTAAATCCGTCCAACAGGTTGTTTAGGGCATCATTAACCGTGGCCGCGCACTCGCTACAATTTTCTTTGTCGCACTCTTTAAATTTTGCACATTTGATTTTACCCATAACGCCAAAAACCATAGAAGCACCACTATCTTTGGCCTCTTTCATTATTTCATCCATATTTGATTACACCCCCTTTTTATCTTTGACTTTGTTTGTTTCTTTGCTTAATGCAGATATTATTATACCAGCTTCAGTATAAGTCAGGTTATCAAGTTCTTTTTTAGTTGTATTAAAAGGTGCAGTTGTAAAATCAGATATATCAATACTGCACCTTTTCAAAAGCGTATTGATTGCTTTTTTCTGCCCTTCTGTTACAGATGATGGTTCTGCTTTTTCAACCACGGCCTCTTCCACGGGTTCCTCTGGTTGAGAAGGTGTTTTTGCACCCTGCTTTCTATGGGCGGCTTTTACCTCTTCTGCCGAAGCAATACTCATACCAGGAAGAATACCATATCCATAAAAACCAAGAGCCCTGCCAACCGCAGATGTTTCCGAAATTTCAAACGGAAAATCACCGTCTGTTTTTCCACTATCACGAGAAGCAGAAGAAACACCAGTGCTAACGCCATATAAGGACGATGTACAAGTACAAACGGCAACTACCTCTTTATCAAACTTACTATCAATTATTTTTGTTTCGATAGACAGCGTACCACCCTTTTTAGCATGGTCAGCCCTAGCCATCATTACGCGACCAGCAACAGTCATATACGGAGTATATACGTCTTTCCACCTGCCACCCCCCAAATTAACACCAGACTTTATCAATTGTATAAAATGAGAAAAGTCTTCGAGTTTAACATCAAAAATATTAGTACCGCCTTTCAAATACTCTTTCAATTGTTCCTCGCTTGGTTTTTCATTCCATTGCATTTTTAGTCTCCCTTTCAATTATGGTTTTCATTTTTTGATAACACCTTTTTAGCTTACGATGAATAGTCATTTGTGAAACACCAAGTATTTTACATATATTATCAGTGGACAACTCGTATAAATATTTTAATTCAATAAGTTCGATGTCCTTTTTGTTTAAAATACGTTTAGCATCAACATAAATATCAGAATTACCAAATGATTTGCTGTCAGAATAACCGTATATATCACACAAAAGAGCAGCTATATACAACTGTGGTTTTAGAAAAACGTTATTTAACTCTCCGCCACGTGGAATTTTATTACCATTATCAAACATACACCTTAATGACTCAAAACTTATAATACGCCCTGGATTGTGCCATGTTTTATCAATTCCCATATTAGTCACAGTACGCTCATTATACGGTAATTTTCTCATATAATGAGAAATTCCGCCACGAATATAGTGCGTAATATAAGTCAACAGTGCAACACCATATGACGGATCAAATCGTCTTAGACCAATAAGCGCCCCCATGCGCCCCTCTTGTAATAAGTCGTCATAATCGCCTCTATCGAAATAGACTTGTTTATGATCCCCAATAATATTGTGGGCTATTTGTGTTATAAGCGAATCTACTTCTTCAAGCTTTTGTGCCTCCTCTTCTGGTGATAAAAGCATAAATTACTCCCCTTTCTGTTCGTGTGTAATTACAACATAGGGGGAAGAATATGAAGTTGTTGAAGCTTGCATTATTCTGTCCATAATGTCCTTATTTGTAATTATTTTACGCAGTTGTGTGACGTTAATAGTAGATACGCTACACAACGTATTTACGTCACAACCTGCATCAACCAAAGAACGCGGCGAAATTGAAACCTTTCTCATCTGTTTTGATCCGACTTGCATACCATTAACCGCAAAGTTACCATCATGCGCTATTCTTTCTAATAATATTCCGTCAATGTCTTTCTTTTTTCTATCGGCTATTTTTAATATATTGTCAAGAACAACCCTTTTTTCAACAAGCTGTTCAATAGTCAATGGCAAAAGAGTGTCAACAGAATTTTGTATAACATCAGGATTCATTGCGTCCTGATATTTTGGGCACTTTGCGTTAAAATCACAGAAGGAACAAAAGTTATTTAGTTGTGGAACCCACGTGGTATCATTCTTGATTCTTGAAGACAAATAAAACAAATAGCTTTCAAAATTGATGAGGTCTATATCGTTAGCATTAATAACAACGTCCTTCATTTCGCGCAAATAAATAAACTTGAATGTAATGTTTTCAATAGACGGGAACATCTTACGAATTACCATAAGATACATTTTAGTCTGAGTGCTACTAACAAGGTCTTCATAAGACGGTATATAAAATCCGCTTTTGTAATCAACAACCTGTATCCCATTGTTTGTCTGGTCAACACGGTCTATTTTACCAGTGACAAGAACCTCGTCTCCATCATTATTAAACAAGGACATATCAAATTTGTGTTCGACACACGGAGCTTCATCAACAGAAACAAGCGATGGAAATCTTGGATAGAACTTAAAAAACAAGGATATAATATCAAGACCGTCTTTATAATACTTAGGTTCGGTAAGAGGGGTTTGGGTAAGAATATTCTCAAAAAGAATCTTGGCCTCGGTAGGATGGTACTTTTTTTCTCCATTTTTTATAAGGGTTTCAAAAACCTCATGCATAACATTCCCAAATATAAGAGATGTTCGCTCTGGTTTTTCAAGCTTTTCTATATATTGCCAGTAATAGGACTGTGGGCATTGTTCGTATTTACCCATCCTTGAAGCTGACAACACCAGTGGATGTTTTGTTTCTTCGGTCATTGTTAACAATCCTCCCTAAAAATATGATAACTATAATTAGTATTGTTCTGCATGTCGTCCAATAATATTATCATAAAACATGCATAATTCATAATATCAACAAGCGTATCCATGATTGACTCGTCTTTAACTTTTCTATCTGTTTTAAACGATAATGATATTACGCGGCTAAACTTGTCTGTCAATCTTACTAGTATACCAAATACGCCAAACGGCCTAAAACAAGACATGGTATCAACAATGTTTCCGTTATAATCATCGTTTTTACGAGAAACAAGTTCTACACAATAATTCAACAACTCAAGCGGGTCTATACCAATATCGTGTGCCGCTTTTGAAATTATGGTATAACCAAATACTCTACACTCGTTTACGTTGATATCGTGTTGTTCATTTACAACTTCGGTTGCTTTTTGTATTGCGTCTTCCCATGATACCACGTTTTCAACATCATTTGCGACAAGCGCATTAAACATCGTTCTGTAAAAAGTCATACTATTCCCCTTATTTAATTAATAGCAACGTTTTCGACACATTGGAAGGACCTTAGCACCTTAGACAAAATATCTTTTTCGCCATCAACAGACACAGAAAGTTCTTCCGTTACCCAATTTGCGCGGTCCTCGCCATTCTTTTTGACTATAACAACCCTGTTTTTACCTGCAAACTTACCCTGAATTATTGTTGAAACAATCCCCATCATGTCACTAATGGTCATTTTTTGTGCATCAACAAGTACCCACAACTTTTTGTTAGTTTCCATTACCACACTCTCCTTTAACGGATTAAATAGGACAAAACCTATGGTTTCCAATTCAAATTCTATCATTTCGCCTTTAAGCGTATGGTGATCTTCGGACAAAACAGGCATCGGTTTAAAGTCAGACATACTAGTTTTTGCTTCTTTTTGCCCTAACCACTGTTCAAACTCTTCTTTGTTGTACTTCTTAGCCCCCTTAATGCTTTCTCTATACTCTTTTCTAAGCTCTCCAACCACCTGCATTTTCCATTTTTCATAGTCAACGACGTATTGACCCATGTCTGATAAAAAGTTTAATGCGTCTTTTCTGTACCACGAACTACCTATAAGACAATCACAAGCACCACTTTTAATAAGGTTTTTCAAAACACCAATATTTATGTCTTTATCAAAATAAAGTTCATATAAATCATTGTATTTACCATGTGCAATTATTTTTTTTGCAATACGCCCACCAACCGTCTTAATGGATAAAAGTCCCATCGAAATACCATTTTGTGAAAGTTCAAGATTTAAACACGGCTCGTTAACTGACGGCGGCATCACATTAATATGAAAATCTTCTGTTGCCTCTCTTATATACAGAGGTATGTTTATAATACTTTTCTGGTCCCCACTACGTATTGCATTAGTTATTAATGACGCAAAAAACTCTGTAGGATAATGCGTCTTCAACCACATCATACAATAACTATTTAAAGCATATGCCAACGCATGTGATCTGTTAAAAGAATATTTAGCGTGTTCCTCAAACCAACTAAAAACTTTTTCAGCAACGTCTTGTGATATATTATTATTTGCGCATCCACTTATAAATTTTTCTTTTTGTTCGGCCATTTCCTTTATTTTCTTTTTGCCAACTGCGTGACGAAGCACGTCTGCTTCTGCTGAAGTAAATCCGGCCATAACTTTACCAAGCTCTATGACTTGCTCTTGGTATACCAGGATACCATATGTGGACTCTAAAACTTTTTCCATTGACGGGTGTAAATATACTGGTTCGCTTCTACCGTTTTTAAAAGCAGCATAATCGTCAATATAACTCATGCTTCCAGGTCTGAATAACGCATTTGCAATAGTTAGATGCTCAATGTTTTTGGGCCTTATTTTTCTAAGCGTGTTTTTCATGCCATTGCTTTCAAACATGAAAATACCAAGCGTCTTTAAAGCATTGTAACTTTGAAACGTTTTATAATCATTGACTGGTATCTTAAAAATATCAATATCTTTACCAGTTCTTTTTTTTATTTGTTTTAAAGTATCGTGCACAACCGTAAGCGAACGAACACCAAGTACGTCTATTTTCAACAACCCTAACTGCTCTATTCTATCCATATCTATCTGGCTGGCAATAGTATCGTTGCTAACCTTAAGCGGAACGCACTCTGTTAACGATGGTCTACATATCAAAATACCAGAAGGGTGAACAGATGAATTTCTTGGGAATCCAGAAATCTTTAATGCTGTATTCATAGTGTCTTGAAAATCACTATCTGTCCATAAATCTGTTTTGGCAAAAGCTTCCTGTAAATTTTCTGCATCGCTTTTAACAGGATCAATATAGATACTTTTTGTTATTTCATTTATTCTTTCAAAATTCATACCTTTTGTACGTGCTACGTCTTTAATGGCTCCTTTGATTTGATTTGTACCAAAGCTACCAATGTGAACTACATGGTCTTCACCATATTTTTTAAATATATAATCAATAATCTCATCTCTACGGGTGTCTTCAAAATCCAAATCAATGTCGGCTACGCTCACACGATCTTTGTTTAAAAACCTTGAAAACAATAATCCATATTTAACTGGATCCATTTTTGTTATACCAAGCAAATAACACACAAGAGAACCGCCAGCCGAACCACGACCAACCCCAACCATAATATCATTTTCTTTAGCAAACGCAATTATATCAGAAACTATAAGAAAATAATTAACAAGATCAAGATGTTGTATTACTTCAATCTCTTCAACAAGCCTCTCGTAATACGCGCTCCTATCATTTATATTTACTTTTTCATCCATACCTTTTTCAAGCATAAACAGCAAGTATGATTCATTATTTGTCATAATTTAGTAATCACCCCGCTGTTTAAAAAGTCCACCATAGACATATCTTTTGTTTTTTTAATAAAAGTCGATATTTCAGGAACACTGTCGTCAAAAACAAAATCAACTATTTTATTATCAATTGGCAAAATAGACGCATTACAACGTTCCGCTACCTCACAAGTATTAGATATAACTGAACTATCTTCAAAAAGCGCTCGCATCTCATCTTCTGTTTTAAAATAATATTCAGGCGTATCGAAGTATCCCTTTTCCAAGAGTTCTTCTATGGTCATTTTCCACTGTACTGCTTGAACCATTTTTTGTAACAGATTGTCTTCCTGTTTTAAATAATGAATATCGTTTGTAGCAACTAATTTTATTTTTAACTCATCGGCCAACTGTAAAGTCTCTGGTATATTTGCAGCATCAGCGTCGTTAAAGTGGTTTTGAATCTCCATATAGAACCTGTCTTTGAAAACGTCTTTATATAATTTTGCTTTTTGGGTGGCGGCATCAATGTTGCCATTAATTATATTATTATGAATAAACCCCTGAACACACGCAGACATAATAATAAGTCCATCACTATTTTCAAAAAGAACTTTATCGTCAATACGTGGTTTAAAATACATGCCCTTTGTAAAACCAATCGTAGACAATTTGTATAAATTTTTCATTCCATCATTGTTCATGGCTAGCAAAACAATGTGCCATTTCTCTTTTGACGAATGATCATCTATGTTGTTAACCGTATAGCACTCAATACCAAATATTGGTTTTATCTCTGCCGAAATACAAGCATCATTAAAATCATATATGCCGAATAAATTACCATGATCAGTAATAGCAACAGACGACATACCGTTTAACTTGGCGGCCTGAGCCATGTCTGTAGGAGAAACGGTGCTGTCCACCAACGAATAATACGTATGATTGTGTAAATGTATAAAGTTACTCATTTGGTATTTTTGGCTGAAGTCCTATCCGCCATTCTCCATTGTCATTTTTGGTAGCTACGCGGCGTTCTTTTCCAACAAGAATTATTTTTGTATTACCATTAGAATTACGCACGTCTCTTATCACCGGATACTTAGTTCCTTCTATTAATAAGTAGCTCGTATCCCTGATAAATGATAATAAGTCGTCTTTAATTTTGTAATTATTAATGGTTTTTCTTCTTGCGTCAACAAGAACGCCGCAATTTAGCAACATTTTGTGAGCAACTAGTTTTACACCGTCCCAAAAATCTGGATACAGATGTTTATAAACGCCCTCAACAAGATAGTAGGGTTCATCATTAATATACACAACTATGCTTATTTTGGGCTTCTGTGTTGCCATATTAGTCTCCAGTAGAACCTATGCCGCCACCACGATCTGTGGTGTCTGTAAAACTAGATACATTTATAATAGCAGCCTTTCTTGCATTTGCCATAACCATTTGAGCTATTTTACGCCCTTTTGGAATCAAAACAACCTTGTCGGATATATTTGTAAGTAATACACATACTTCGTCTTTATACCCATAGTCAATTGTGCCTGGTGAATTAGGAATAATCAAAGATGTTTTAAGTGCTACCGAACTTCTTGGCCGTATCTGCACTTCAACATTCATTGGTATTGATATTTTAAACCCCATAGGAACCATAACTGTACAATAAGGTTCAACCTTTGTGTCCTCTGGTGTATAAATATCCATGCCTGCATCACCATCATTAGCATAAGATGGCAATTGAGCGCCCTCGCGTGTCAAAACAACTTCCATCGGCACAGGACCAAGTATAACATCAACAACAGAGCGCATTGTTTCGTCAATGGTACTTATAGAATTAAGGCATACTAATAGGCCACCAACCGCTAAACCGACCGCCTCTCGTATCTTGTCAAACCCTTCTTGATCACACTTCATCTCAACTGTTGTATCCAAAATACTATTAACAAGACCAATTAATTGTTCAATACTATTTACAGGAGACTCTGCAATTTTCTTTTCTTCTTCTTCCATTACCAGTGTTTCTTTCTTTTTCCTAGGCATATTAACCCCCAATTGAATATTTTTTCCTATCTCTAAGCTCGGCCATCTTGCCACGACTCCATGTTCCAACTTTTGAAAAATATCCAGTAACACGAGTTATCCACTCTAATTTTTTACCACCACAATCAGGACAATCGTCTATAAGTCCCATATGAAGTTTACCACAATCGGTACAAAGCGAAAACTCAGGTGAAAAAACTATTTGCTTACACATTGTTTTACTGTGTATTTTTTTAATAAGATCAAGGATGCTTTTTGCGTCTGGCATCTTATCGCCCATCCATCCGTGCACAATGGCTCCAGCGGTTATAAACGGATGGAACACGCTTTGTTTTTTTATACGTTCAATAATATCTATATCTGCATCATAAGCAAAATGGATACTATTGGTGTAATATATATCACCAGTCTCTGGATTCCCCTTTACTACCATCTTTGCACAATCTTGAAAATGGGCCATGTCAAGTCGCGCAAACCTGTAAGACGTGCTTTCAGCAGGGGTCTCTTCTAAAACAAACTTCATATCCTCGCTTTTTTTAAATTCATCACAACATTCTTTCATAAATTTAATTATCTCAAGACCAAAGTCATACGCTTCTTGACTTTCGTGAAGTTCAGCACCACAATGATGTTTAACCATCTCATTAAGACCAAGAACTCCAATAAGATAACTTGACCTATCAAAATAAATATATGGTTCACCATCCATACCATTAGCAAAAAACGACAATGGACCATCCTTTTGTTCAATAAGCTTTTTAATATATTCTGTCTTTTGCTTATGGGCTTTAACAGCTATTTTCATAGCATCGTGTATCTCATTAAATAGGGCTTTATCTTTGTAATTGGCCTTATATGCACACCTAGGTAAATTAACAGTTACATTTTGAACACCAACAAATCTTACATCCTCTGGTTTGGCAAGCAGCTTTCTATCTTCTGTAGTAAGTTCAAGCGTTAATCTACAACACTGTGCTAGACTCGGAAGTTCCCCCCTATCAAAAAGAAAGTATATGCTGCCATTCTTGCTTACGCACTGTGCCGCCTTCTCAAGTAACCATATGTTTTTTTCATTAAACGATTCTTTATCAATGTGTAAGTTTGGTTTAGGAAAAAAGAACGGTGTGCCATTCTTGTCTCCATCATAGTACACATCAAGCAGGGCGCTTAAAAACTGTTGCGCTTCTTCTTCGTAGTCTTGATAGAACTTTCCTGTGTATTCTCCACCGTTACCAATGGCAGGAACATCAAGATAATGATGCGGCACATGCGTAAACAGATTAAAATCTGTAAATGCAACTTGTCCACCACGGGCACCAGCTAATTGTGAAAATCCATAGACGAGCATTTGGGCTATTTGTTTAACCTCTTTGTCGTTCATGCCCACAATCATTGGGGCAAAAAACAAATTAACAGCGTCAAATCCAATAGCTCCAGCAAATAACCCCTGCATAAAATTAGCAAATGTTAAAAGCTGAGTCACAAACACTTCTGGATGTCGTGGTGGTACACTTACACATGTAACAGATGGAAGTTTAAGACCATGTTTTTTAACATATTCTGGAGAATGAGACCCACAATAAGGACGAGTAATAAACCCAAGGTCGTGAAGATGTACGTCACCAGCCATATGAGCCTCTGCCACATCAGGAGAGAACACGCGCTGTAAAGCATACTCTTTCTGAACCATCTCTGATAAAACAAGGTTTATAGACTCTGGCGAAAGAGGCGTGTTTGAATTCTCTTTCGCCTTATTCTGAATCACGGCCTCAATCTCAGATAATGAGATACGAACACCATCATGGAGCTTGGCCTTCCCAAGTAGTCCTCGCTCCATGAGCTCTACATCAATCAGCGCTCGTATCAACGATGTTGTAATATCAGTAATACCTAACTGTATAATTTTCTTCTCAACCGATTTGGCTATGTCTTTTGCCCTATGTTTTATTAACGATATTTCGTTGCGCAATGAGTCTTCTATCCGCACAACGTCAAAGTCCGAGACCTCTTCTTGGGAAAAGGTACTGACTCTGAGAACCTTGTCTGTTACATCAATTTTTTCTTTTTGTTTTCTGACTCTTATCACTTTGCCCTCCCTAGAAAGGCATTCCTGTCTTCTCTTCCTCTGCTTTTGGCGCTACTGGTGCAGCAGGCGCTTCTTTAGGCTCGGCCTGTTCTTCTTTTTTTTCTGTAGTAACGGGGGCGGTAGCGTCTTTTTCCTTTTTAGGAGGTTCGTATTTCTTTTTTATGTCATCAGACACATCTACTTTTTCAACTTTAGTGATAATCAAGAATGGGTCTCGACTACCACTTTTAGGATTAGTAGACACAGAAACACGACCAGTCAAAACAACACAATCGCCCTTATCAACCAATGCGTCAATCTTAGAAGCATCTTCACCAAAAGCCATAAAAGGAACAGAAGAGTACATTACCTTATTACCACTACCCGAATCTTTACCGCGCACAGTCATCTTCAAAAACTCCGTACCCTTTTTACTGAAAGCAGAATTCTTCCATATAACAACACCGTGAAACTTAAATCCGTTCCAACCACTTTCCCATTCCTGTCCTGTCATCTTATTGTCCCCCTTTTATTTTGGACCTATTTTCATAAGCCTTAACAAAACTACTATTGCTTATATTGCCAGGGTCTTCTTCTTCGCCCATTTCGACTGTCGAAATGGATTTAAAATAGTTCATAAATTTCTTGCCAGCTTTTAAAGAGTACCCCTGTTTAAAAGCGTCTCCGTCAAGACACACTACCACTTCTATGTCGTACTTGCTTAATACCCTTATTTGCTGTTCAGACGGAGTTTTCCCAAGAATTGCAACAGCATTCTTAAACCCCATTGCATAAAGTGAAACAACGTCCAAATGTCCCTCTGTAACAATCACCTGTTTTTTTGCAACTATTTCATCTACAATATCTTGATGCGATAGTCCGAAAACATAATTTCGTCTTGGAAACTTTGGAGGCCAATGATACCATTTTGGACCATCTGTTTGTCCTTCTACACGTCTACCAGATATTCCAACCAGAGCGCCACCGGGAATCCTATTTGGAAATAATATCCTTCCTTTTAGCCTGCCAAACTTGGCGTAACATATTTCAAATTTATCTATAAGTTCATAATCTTTAATCCTGCTTAATATGTATTGGTGCACACAATTCTGATGCGGCAATAAAACATTCTCGTCCAGCGTTGTAAAACAATTAAAATCATTTATTGTAGCATCTGTGTTTATCTGTTGTTTTAATGCTTTGGCGCTTTGTAGTGCTAAATCATATCTAGTAGTACCATACTCAATATTAACACCAGTCATGGCGGATATTTTTTCAACAGCTTTAAAAAAACTAACACCTTCTACTTTCATAACTAACCTAAACACATTGCCATATTCACCGCACGAATAACACCTCCATGTTCCTGTCTTTTTATTGTAATGGAAAGATGTCCCATTATTGGCATCAGAATGAATAGGGCAAGTACATCTTATTTCGCTGACATTATTACAGAAAATATTGCAACCATATGATACTAAAATTTCTTCAACATCTGCAAGATTTTTCATGCGTTCTATAGCTACGTCAGATATTTTACCGTGAGGCACCATTTTAATTACCATATTTTCGCCTCTCAAATCGTTGTTTTAATATCTTGCGCCATAATGCCATTTGATTTTCAGTAGCTATTCCAGATTCTCTAAATTTAAGTATAGGGCGATCAAACTGAAAATTAAACGCCGTTCCAGCCTCGCCATTGCGATTAACTGGTATATCAAGAATCATGTTGCCCATTATTTCGCCGTTAAAAGCTTCGCGCTCTGCGGTTAGCATATCGTCGTCTTTACTGACAAGCTGCCATCTTGCGTCACAATAATGGTCAATACGGTCACTCATGCCTACACCCATCTCACGATTAAGCTGTGCAGCAGTTAAAACAGGAATACCTATTTCCCCACCAATCTGTCTTAAACCATCTGTAAATTTTCCGATTGCCTGATACTCTTTGTTCTCGCCAAAAGATGACTCATTTGGCATTTTTATATAATCAAAAATTAACAAATTAATATCGTGAAGCTTGGCGTATTTACGAGCAAACGTTCTTATAGTGTTGATAGAAAAAGACGGAACGGTCTTATGAAAAAGCTTTATATCGCGCATTATCTCTATGCCCTGCTTAACAGCGTCTCTGGTTTCCTGTGTTTTAAGATATTCTTTGTTCCAAAGCAAGCGTTCTGGAACCTCAGATATCATGGATAAAAGTCTATACTGTTGTTTTTTTGTACTCATTTCTGAATCAAGATATAGAACACTATTTTGACGCATGGCAACGTTTTTTGCAACATTAAGTAAAAACGTACTCTTACCCTCTTTGCGCCTTGCCGAAACAACATAAAGACAATTCTCCATCATGCCCTGCATAATTGTATCGAAATCACAATACCATGTAGGTAGTCCAGCAACGCCCTTTACCGTATTAAGATACTTGCTTTTTTCTTCAAGAACCTGTTCTATATTGTTGCCAAGCTGAACAGCGTCTAACGTGTTTGATTGTCTTTTAAGAATAATATCAAGAACACCTTGTTCGAGCTTGCCAAGTATTTCGTTAGAAGCAACATCTTCTTTTTCTATTAAGTCGGCCTCAATATTTTTAACAAGCGAGTATGTATCAGCCTTGTCTGCTTCTGACTGCAATGTACACACAAGTCCTTCTATGTCCTTGTGGTTTGCTTCAAGATCAAACAGGCCGCTAACCCATTGTATAAAAGCACCATGATCAAGCAGTTCATTTGTAGGAATGTTTTTAGCAAAAGTTAAAAGATTCTGTTTGTTAAAACTCATCTCTTGAGAATGCAAATGCAGCAATATATCAAAAACATTTCTAGAGTACGCATTTTGAAAATCCCCCGGCTGAATATTAAATTCAAAAACAGCATCAGGATATTTCAAAATTGCAGATAAGATGCTTCGTTCTGCATAAACATTTCCGATAGACATTAATTTTTTCCTTTATTTTTATAACATGTTGCTTAGCAAGCATCAAAAGCAACATGTATAAAATGACGTAGAGAATTAAATTTGTATAAAAAATTATCTTCAGCGGTTTCTGGATCCCAATATTCTATAACAATATCACAGGGTTTTTCTTTAAGGTTCCAATCTTTATCTAAATTCATACCAAAACTAGAAACCTCAGTAGCAAGCATAATGTTATCGGCTACCCAAATGCTTTCATCAAACGCTTGCGGTAACGAGTATTTGCGACTGATTGTACTCATACACACACGTTCGATATCACCAAACATAGGTATCATTTTTTTGATTGGCCTTGGCACATCACCTATATAAGCTTCAGCGGCATCGTGTAATAATCCTTGTAACGCAAATTCAGGAGCAACAATATCTGATACATAAACAGAGTGCTGAGCCACCGAATAATAACTACTACAATGACCATTATAACGACAAATCAATGATAAAGCATGTGCAATATCCTCAATATGGATATCTTTTATATTTGGCGATAATGGATATATTTTTGTTCCAGTAAATGTTTCTATCCAGTCGCCTTTTTCGCCCTGCATTTTTATCACCTAATTAATTTTATTATTTCTGCGACTATCAATAAATTTCTTTACTGTGTACAGTATTTCAAGATAACTGTCAACCATGCCATCAAGTAGTGTTTTTTTAGCCTGCAACACGGTTATTTTCTCATAAAGTTCTTTTAGCTCTGGGCGTTGCTCCATAATTAAAGCTTGTTTCTCGCCAACCGTCTTTCTCTTATCAATCTCGTTCTGCGCCCTATCCATTTCAAAACCAAACTCACGGTTAAACACGCCGTACTTCATTTGGTACGAAACCTGCTGAACCTTCAAATACGCAACATACTGCGACAGCACCATCGCCATCTCTTCAAGCGCCGAAAGCTCAACACTATTCACTTTGGTAGCATTCATGTTTAGAGCAAGGTCTAGGAGTCTTTTTTCTTCATCGCTCCTTGTTGATGGATTTTTTGCAAACGCAAACCCGTCAGTTTCAAAATCAGAACGAATTTTACTAATCAACTCTTCGCCATTCATTATTATTCCTCCAAGCATTTTGAAACTTTTTTGGATATCTCATTATATATTTTCTTGTTTTTAGACAGAAAAGAAAATGTGTTGTTAGCGCCTTGTCCCATGTTTTCATCATTATATTTATACCACGCACCAGCCCGTTCAATAATTTTATACCCTACGGCCAAATCAAAAACGTCAGCCATTGCTGATACACCAAATGATGAATAAATACTTATTTCACCTTTTCTGAATGGCGGTGCAACAGAATTCTTAACTGTTTTAATCTCAACCCTGCTGCCTATAATACGCTTATCAGAACCCTCAATAGAGCCGATCCGATGAAGTTTAAGTCTTGTCGCCGCCAAATGTTTTAATGCGTGACCACCAGGAGTATCAACACCAGTGCGCCCACTATAAAGATTCATCTTATCACGAACCTGATTAATAGCAAGGACGGTAACATCATTGCGAAGACCTTCCGTAACCAATGTTTTTATATTGCAACTTAATAGCCGCGCAAGCTCACTTACGTTTGAATCGCCAACCTCTTTTTCTCGTTCACGTTTTGTATGCAATGCGGCAACCGAATCAAGGACTATAAGGTCAGTTCCACCAACCTCTGCAAACTTCTTCCATATATCAATAGCCGCTTCACCAGACGGAGGCTGGGCCACATGAACACGAGACAAGTCAACGCCGCAACTCTCCATGTATTTAACATCCAGTTTTCCCTCAACATCAATATATAAAACAAACCCTTCGTTTTCTAACACGGACTTTATACACGTAAAACTAATAGTTGTTTTGCCAGCGCCCTCTTCCCCAAAAATCTCAGTAATCATTCCACGTGGAAAACCGCCACCCAAAACATAATCAAGCGACGGAATACCAGTTTTAATTACTGTTCTAACAACCTTGTCAGCACTTTGAAATATCTTTTGTTTATATTGTTTTTCAATGTCAGCAACCGCTAAATCAAACGCTTCTTGCCTATTCATTTTTTGTCCCCTTTATAGACGAAAGAATAAGTTCATGTATATCTTTTTGTAAATTATCAGATTTAAAATCAGATGGGATTCTTAACAACGATGCGTTCTTGTCCTCAACATAAAGCTCTTTTGAGTTATCACGATGAACCTGACGAGCAAAATCTTTTCTATCGTTATGGAAAAATGGCACAAAGGTTTCGTGCTGCTTACCGTCTATTTCAACATAGACGTTCAGCGGCAGAATAAAAAAATCAAAATATAGCTTGGCCCCTTCGTGCTTGGTATAAACCTCGCACTTCACGTTCTGCGGACCAAACATTTCAATAAGTATGTCCTTTACCTTGCATTGCAATATACTTTTCATAGTGGAGCTAACAGGATTTGGACCCGTGCTATCGCCGTGCAAGGGCGAGGTTCTCCCATTAAACTATAGCCCCAATAACCCTGCTGAATGCGCGAGGCAAGCCCAGTAGGGGGTAGATAACACTATTCTTCTACATGATTTTTGCCATCTACAAAAACAGGAGTTTTGAACTCGGTAAAAATCTCTGTTATAAATATCCCATCGAACACAAACTTATAATTATATTCTCCGTATTTAACACGAGCACCATACATACACGCAAACTCGTCACTCAAAACAAAGCAATCTGTCTCATAGTTATAATAGCCATTAAACCTATAGCCACCTAGCCCACGATCCAGCCTATCCTGAAAATCACGAAAACAATTATCAAAACCATCAAAATCAACCACGTCTGACGAAGTAAAAATAATATCCCTGCTGCGCAAATCAAAAACTTCAATTAAGATTACCAAAACACTCTCCTCTTTCATATATATGCTACTTTTTACTACGTATCCAATACCCCTGTGGCGGGGATTCAATGCCTAATCTTTTACATCTTTTTTTAATTGCTTTATCAGATACACCATATTTTTTTGCTACTCTAGTCATCGGAGCGCTCCAAACTTCTTTGTGTAGTTCGTCAGCAGTAATATCAAATCGCTTTGATGCCGCCGTAGAACAAGGAGGTGAACAATATGTTCTATTTACATTTTTTGTTTTAAATACTATTTTACACACAGGACAAGTGAATTCATAAATTTTAAAATCATAGTTGTTGTTTTTATGTAATCTTGCATGTTCACTTTTTGTTAAAATAATTAAATTTTCTAAATCATTGTTTTTCTTATTGCCATCAACATGATGGACTACCTCATTTTTGGTCAACCATCTTCCAAGTTTTATTGAAGCAATATGACGATGTAAATAAACTATACTACAACTATAACTTAGTGGGTGCGAACCATCATTAAAATATAAATACCCTTCTTTTTCACTAAGTTTTTTATTTTTTATTTCGTATTCAATGGGTTCCATAATTTTTATTCTTTCTACGCCTTTATATACGAATGGCCGTAATCGAAACGACATCTTCTGGATGTAAGCCAGATGCACTACCTTTATGCTACATTCGCATTTACTATTGATACAACGCGCCCCTCATCAAACATCCACACCTTGGGCACTCACGGGCGCTACACGGCGTTTTCGTAGCATGGGTAATGGTAAGACCACACTCTGGACAAATACACCGTTCTGACGCCTGTACAGCTTGCGACTGTTTCAATTTTGAAACATGTGTTATTTTTGGCACACGTTCTATTTTCATAGCTCCTAGAGGCGGACTCGAACCACCAGAAAACCGGAGCAACAATCCGGGGCCATACCAATTAGGCGATCTAGGAATATGTTCAATTATAATAGCTGCCCTGAGAGGGGTCGAACCCCTATACCTTGGTCCAAGGCCAAGTGTCCTACCGTTTAGACGACAGGGCATTAAATAAAAGCCGTGGCTGAAATCGAATCAGACAAAGAAGCTTTTGCAGAGCTCCCCCAGAACCATCTGGGAACCACAGCCATCGGGCAGTTTTATATCGTGCCCAGGATAAATCCAATAAAAGGACGTGCTTGATAGGTTTTTGCCACCGGATCCTATCGTCCGGCTCAGAAGGAATCTTGCGACCTTGGCAAAGCGAATGATGGGACTTGAACCCACAAAATCTCTTGGTTGGAAGCCAAGCGCCCTACCAATTAGGCTACATTCGCATCATACCCCTGGCGAGACTCGAACTCGCAATTAATTTGCAGCATTAGAAGTGCTGTGCACTGTCCAGTTGTGCTACAGGGGCAAAAATTATTCAATTAAGCTACAGGGGTATAAGTCTATAATATTACAAAACTCACTATACAACCTGTCTAAATTATTATACTTCCCCTTGTCATCAATTTTTATTTTGCCGCTGGCAACCATCTCGATCAACTTATCATACACAACAAGCAAATGCCGTGAGCACAAACAATATACCTTATTGCTGCGCCACCCCAAATCTTTCGAGAGACCAATTCCTTCTTCTTCACAAAGATTACATTTCATAGTGTTTACCTGTCCAGTATCCTTTGGTTGGGAAATTTATTCCAAACTTTTTACAACGCTTCTTTACGGCATTACCAGATACTCCATATTTTTCTGCAATTTTTGTCATTGGTGTTTGCCACACCATTTCTCTTAACTCGTTTTCTGGTATATCAAACTTAAATAGCTTGTTATATATAGGTAATCTTTGTGCCATAAACTCACAAGCGCGAGAGCAACATCTATGTTTGCTATTTCTTACTAAAAATAAATTATTACATATTGCACAATTCTTTAATGTTAAACGAAGTGTTCTGTGTTTTTTAAAACCATCATTACTATTACTCTTGTTGTTCTTTACTTTGCATTCAATCGAACAATATTTACTACCCAACCACCCTAAAAATAAACATCCACACACACAACATGTTTTTGAATAACTGCTAAAATGTTTTTTGGCGTGATTTGAATGCGTCATTAATTCAAGATTAGATAAATCATTATTGCTTCTATTTCCGTCTATGTGATGAACATTCTCATTAGTATTAATCCACCTTCCTATTTTCATAGACATCAAGTGTCTATGATATAAAACAACTCCACTAGTGTCCGAAAGAGGGTGCAACTTATCACAAAAATAACAGTATCCTCTTGGCATTTTAGAAATCTTTATATCTTTATTATACTCAATCATAACGGAAGGGGAGCGAGTTGAACGCTCAAGACACGGTGTTTCCGCATTCGGTAATTTTCAAGACTACTGCCGTCGCCAATCGGCTTGCCCTTCCAAGCGTCTATGAGAGGACTTGAACCCCCAAAATCTTTCGGTTCGTAGCCGAATGCTCTATCCGGTTGAGCTACATAGACGCAAACTACTTATTTCGGAAAATCCCTTATTGAATCACGATCTTCTTTTGGAACGTATGTACCATGAGCAATAGAACCAACACAACCTGAAAGAACTGTATTGCTATGAATATCAAACTCGTTAAAATCAGAAAGTACATGTTTATATTCTTTTTGCCATTTTTCCATTGCTAATTGCGCCCCTTTTAGACGAGACGACGGGGACTTGAACCCCGAAAATAAAATCACGGCTTAAAAGGCCGCTGCCTTACCATTAGGCTATCGTCTCTTGTGGACCCACTCAGGCTTGAACTGAGAACCTGTTGATTATGAGTCAACTGCTCTAAACCATTTGAGCTATGGATCCGTCCCGCGTATAAAACGCAGGAATAACCACTTATCTTACTGCAACACCACGCCACGTTTCAATACGCTTCTTTACAAACATTTTTAAATCAAAATCTTTTTCTGGTTTGTAGATAACTATTAAAACATCATCATCGGTCTTAAATCGTGGATAACGAACCACGCTTCTATTTTCCCCAAAATCATCGGTAACAGCATCAACCGGAAGTCGATTTTGTTCTGAAATACGTTTATCCTTTTTTTCTGGCGAATCATAACACGAACCATAAATAACCCTGAATACATTTATTATATGCGGGTTACGCCAATCACTATTAATAACATCAAACGCATCACATAACGAAATCCCAGTATCAGAAATATGAGTAAAACTATTTTCATGGTACCACAAAATTTGCGGTCTAACAAAAAAATGGTTAAAATTATTTTGTGTTACACCACTATCGGCAGACTCATAAGAGTAGTAAACCGAGAATATATCCCCACCAAGCTCTTTTCCTCCGGTATAAAGAGCCTCCAACGGATCTACATTATTTTTTACTCGTGATGGAGTAGAGTTTATAACACTATCGTCTAACCTGCGAACAATAATATCATCAATAAACCTATTGTCGTCCATTGCCCAATCTCTTGTTACACACGGCTGACCACAAAATTCACTTGTTAATTGCTTTAGCCCTTCAAATTCTTCCAAAAATGCTTTAAACCTTAATCTTTCCATTTTAATTACCTCCCGTAATTAAAAACTTTGGCATCCCGCCAACGACCACTATTTCTTAGGCTTGCATTTCTTTTTTGCTTTAGGCATATGATCACCCCCTCTATAATATTTATTACTGTTTGTGTTTAGCCCAATATCCACGACCAGGTTTTTCTTTTCCACATTTTTCACACTTCATGTTTTATCACCATTTATAATAATTACAGGATCGGAGAGACTCGAACTCTCAAATTACTTGTTTTGGAGACAAGTGCCTTATCCATTTTGGCCACGATCCTAAACTGCCCAAGGTGAGATTTGAACTCACATGGCATTTCTGCCAACGGATTTTAAGTCCGCACGGTATCCCAGTTCCACCACTTGGGCAATCGGCGGGTAGACCCCGCCTAAATATTTATTCTTTTTCTTGTTCTGGAGTAGCTTCTGACTGCATTCGTGCATTATGGCCACGATGTACAAGATGAACTATCTCATTCAAAACCGAATAAGGCGAATTACTAATAGTTTCACTCATATAAGGTTGATCACACTGTTTGGTGTCTTCAACCATTGGCAAACACGCTGCCCCACTATTACTATGAACATGTCTACCTACGACATTGTTTATTTTATCATTTAATCGTTCCTTAATACCATCTCTATACTGACTACAAACACTCATAATTCTTTCATCAATCGCAAGCAAAAAACCAATAGGATCATCTTGCATAATACTAACCAACCTTTGTGCAACCTCATCTCCACCCATTTTGTTGATTTCTTCACGCAATTCCGTATCAGTTTTCATTATCCTGTCCTTTCCGCGCATAGCGCATAAAATGTTTCAAGCGAGTAACGAGGCTTGAACTCGTATTGTTGTAAACTATATATGCATAATGTTTTCTTTTTTTAACCAATATCCTTGGTTTTTAGTCTCTATTCCTAATTTTTTACATCTTTTTTTAACCGCAACATCAGAAACCCCATATATTTTCGCTATATCTCGCAATGACATTTTATTGACAAGTAATATTAATTCTTGTATTTCTTTATCAGTATTAATTTTTAGTTTCTCATAATGCCTATGTGCACATCCTATAGAACAATGCTTCCTGTTTTTATCTCCTTCAAATATTTTACCACAAAACAAACACACAACTTGTTTTTTCTTACAAGAAGAATCCCTATTATGACTATGTATTTTAGCATGATCTGAACACGTAACAAGCTGCAAATTCCCAATTGAGTTGTTGTCTATATCGCCATCTATATGATGAACGTGTTCGTCGCTATGTAGCCATCTCCCAAGTTTCAACGACGCCTGATGTCTATGATAATAAACAAAACCGCTTTTATAACATAATGGATGTTCCATGTCACAAAAAACTAATCGTCCATTTATACGACGTTTGCACAAATTAATCAATTTATCATAATCTTTTGGCAATAAGTATTTCATAATTACGGGGATCAGATTTGAACTGATGTCTCGGATTTATGAGACCCGCACTGGAACCAGACTCCAGAATTACCCCGTAATAAACTATATCAAACTCAGTAATCCCAAAATAACAACAGTACCAATATCATATAACTCTCTTATAATGCCAACCCTATTATCTGTTTTAACAGCATCGGCAAACTCAGTAAATTCCTCGAACATTACTCCCAAAACCTCGTGGGGCGAAACAAGCTTTTTATAGCCTTTCTTTTTAAGAGCCTCTTTAAAATTTTTATTCATAGCGTCAAAAACCACATGCAAAAGGTCCATGTTAAGTTCTTCAGCCATTTTGCTCGAAGCCCCCTTGTGTTTCACTAATACGCTTGTTTGCTTTTTCTGCATAATCAGCCGACAACTCAAATCCTATAAAATTACGGTCAAGTTTCTTGCAAGCCACCCCAGTGGTTCCAAGACCAGCAAAAGGGTCTACAACAACATCATAGCGATATGTCAACTGTTGTAACAACCTGTATGGCAATTCAACAGGAAACATAGCTGTGTGACCCATTGCTTTTTGTTTTGTTTCAGGTGCCATCGTCCACATTGCAAGACTATTCTTTATAAACTCGTCTCTAGAAACAGTCGCTTCTCCCTTATCACGTCGCTTTGTTGTCTCTTTGGCAAACACCATAATATACTCAAACGGAGTTGGAAAAGACGGGCACGATGGAGACAACCACGATCCCCACGATGTTCTATTACCTATCTGACTCTTGTTCCAAATTATGGTCGTCATTGGAATATAATTCAATTGTCTAGACATAAAATAAATAATATCAACATGAGTAGGAATAGCGCCATTTTTTCGATCTCCTATATTAATAGCAACTCTTCCGCCACTTTTCAAGCGATAATACAGTTTTTCAAAAATACTTTTAAGCCACCCTATGTACTCTGTATGCTCCCGATTATCATTATACAGGTCATATGACTCTTTATGATACTTGTTGTTGCCAAGGTCCACGTTATAAGGAGGACTTGTTATAACCATATCTATCGAATTTTCACGCAAGCTGTCAATTAATAGTAAACTGTCCCCCTGTGTCACTAACTGGAACACTGGCGTCCTCCATTTCAAGTATGATTTTTTTCAACCTGTACGTTGCGTCAACCTTCTTGAAATCAAAACCATTAATCATTATATCGGACTGCATCAACTTAGCCGCCACAGCTATAAGTATCATAGGGTCTTTACACACCAGTTTCAACAAAAATTCTTTTATTTTTATTAACATGTTATATGGCCCCATTCGGAACATATAGGCTGCTGCCAGGCTGCTGCGCCTGTTGTGCCATCATTGCTTCTTCAACCGCTTTCTCAAAGTTAAGCTCCATCACTTTCAGAATTCCGACAACAACCCTGCAAAACGACAAAAGACTTTTGTTCTCTTCGAGCTCCAAATCAACACCATCGTGTTCAGCAACAAGTTTGACTATCTTATCAGAAACTCTCCCAAGAACACCGCGCTGACCTTCCTTAACATCAAAACCAGTAATCTTTTCTCCTGCTTCCTTAATCTGCTCCCATGGTATTGTCTGCAATATAGCATTCATAACCTGTTCAATCGGAGCATCCTGTGTCGTTATAATCGGATTAGCCATTAAATATCCTCCACCCATTTAGGATAAACACCAAGCCTTATTTTGTTTTGTTCAATAGCATTAGCTCTTATCATTTGTATATGAGGGTAGTCTTTGAAACTAGTCCAATCACCGCCCCAGAAAAGACCAAGCTTTTTAGATATAGCACCAAGCTTACTCCATGGCAACTTCATGTCCCATGACCAATTACCCTTATTGTCTTTTCCTACAAAATCAACTGCGACCCCATACGTGTGCATACCAGCGGTCTTAACCTTTGAATAACCCTTTTTATAAAGCTCAAGCTGCCTTGCGTTAGATCTGAATGTTTCATAAATATAAAATGGCAACTTCTGTTTGGCAAGCTCCTGCTTCACTTGTATAACTTTTTCACGAAACGGCGGATAAAGCAAACAAATCTGTTCCTCGCCACACCACTTTGGAGATTTAAAAACATCGGACTTCACAATAACTTCTTTATACCAGTTCATATCACGCCTCCTAAATGCGCCAGATGTTCGCCTTTGTATTTATCCACTACTTTCGTAGTTAGAGTTTCAATACTCAAGCTATCTCTGGACTAATGACCCTGCGGAGAATCGAACTCCGATTACCAGGGCGAAAACCTGGTGTATGATCCATTATACTACAGGGCCAATGTGATCGACGGGACTTGAACCCGCACCCTCTGCGTTCACAGCGCAGCGCTCTGCCTTGAGCTACGACCACCATACATATTTTAATCATTTACAATGGGCATGGAGGGAGTCGAACCCTCAAGGTTTTTAGCCACGTGGGTTTGAGCCACGCTTGGTTTCCAGTTTCAACACACGCCCATAGGAACTATTTTTTTAACCAAAAACCCTGTTTTGGTCTTTCTATATTAAGCTTATTGCATCTTTTAGCCACAGCCTTATCAGAAACCCCATATATTTTAGCAACATCACGCAATGGCATTTTATTAACATAAGAAATAAATTCTTGTATTTCTTCTTCTGTGTTAGTTTTTAGTTTTTGTTGCGCCTTGTGTGCGCACTCTTGAGAACAAAACTCATTCCTTTTATTATCAAATTCTTTACCACAATAAATACATTTATTTTTTATCTTGTTTGTTTTAGGGGCAACATCTTTTTGAAATTTTACCTTCCTGCTTCTGTGACAATTGACTCTTGGTATATATGAATAATCACTATCGTTATATACCGTTAAATCTATAAAAATAGTGTTTGTTTCCTTCAAAAACGAAAAAGTCAAAATTCTACGTAAATTATCCCATTCAACATCACTAACACAATTATCTGTTTTCTGTGAAAACAAAAACCAATGTAATTTAGTATGCGCCACCCTACTCATAATTAATAAATTCCTTGCAGAAAAATTTTTAGGGTTCTCGTCTATATGATGAACTACCTCATTAAACTCAAGTTTTCTTCCTACTATAGACTCGGCTACAAGCCTATGAACATGACGTTCTCCATCATAAATATATTTTCCGAGTTTGCCATGCTGATTTTGTCTACAAATAAGATGGCAACTTTTACAATACCGCTGATTCTTTTTCCACAACCTAATTTCTTTCCCACAATTTTTACAATTACTTATGCCATACCTCCCTCCCCTATTTTTGAGTTGTTCCCCAACTCTCAAATTAAAACATTTTCTACAATATTTTCTATCTTTTAAACTTTGTTCGCCACATTTTATACATATGCCTTTTGGCACATTAATCACCGTTATTAATTCAAAGTTTCTCCACCTGGGCATTACATCAATTGTATTCGTTTGGTTCTACACCGAGATAAATAGACCAAATTTTTTTGGAGTATTCGTCGCATCTGGGGCCAATTTCAGCAATAATATATTGCCTTAATTTTGGAGCATAAGGGGCCCTATTCAAATGTAAGCCAGAGTTTTTAAGACTTTGGTGTCCTTTTTTTACGTTACATGGTTTGCAACTGGTTGTCACATTATCCCAAACAGAAATACCGCCACTACACTTCGGAATAACATGATCTATGGTCAAGGTATTAATATCGCCGCTTTTTCCGCAATATTGGCAAGTAAACTTATCCCTGATCATAACGTTCTTTCTTGAAAACTTAACGGGCTTGGTTAAACCAAAGTGACGATTAGCCACCGTAATAACCAGAGGAACCTTAATTTGAACAGAAGGGCTGCGCAAAACCTTGTCTGGGTGCTCTTCAACAACCGAGGCTCTGCCAGCAAACACCATAGAGACAGCCTTTTGAGAAGAAACCCATCCAATAAATTGATAACCCCTGTTAAGAACCATTGCTCTGCTCATTTTAATTTCCCCCTATAGCCCGTCCTGGTAACGATCCAGGTGCCTCTTGTATATCAGACAAGCGCTCTAAGCCATTTGAGCTAACGGGCCATTTTCTTTTTATTCATAGTGGCCGAGAAGAGAGTCGAACTCTTATGATTTCTCGCTATCTTCTAAAGATAGTGCGCCTACCGTTACGCCACTCGGCCTTTATTTGTTCTTGTTCTGCTTCTTAAGTGTAATGACGCATGTTCAGAAATATCCATTATTTCCAAATTAGAAGGATCATTATTATCTTTGTTTCCATCTACGTGATGAACTATATTATTTTTAGTCAACCACCTACCGTCTTTAACAGAGGCAACATGTCTGTGTAATAAGACCACTCCCCTTTTATCACTTAATGGGTGCTCTTTGTCTATAAAAAACCAATATCCGTGCAACATTTTGTCGTACTTTCTTACAACAAAACTCTTGTTGTATTCAGATGGTGTTTTAAATTTAACGCCTGGCTTAGGTCTTATTTCTTTAAAACAATTCGAGCAAACTAACAATAGGTTATCAATAACATGATTTGAATAATCACCATCCATATGAAGCACCTCTAACCAAACTTTACCTGTAGATGGAGTTATTTTATTATACCCACAACGCTCACATTTTTCACCACGAGTCTCAATTATGTGTCGTTTTACATAATTTGATACTTTAAAATCGGTTCCTCCTCGCTCCTCTCCGTTTAACCATCTTTTTATATATTCATCGTGATAATGCCTTGTTTTACATTTTATACTACAAAATTTTATCTTACCAGTTTTGTTATAAATTTCTTTGCCACAATACGTACATGTACCTGCTAAAAACATTTTAACACCATTAAAAATATATGCAACAACCCTATTGTCTAACACCGCCTTAGTATTATGTTTTCCAAATGGCGAACACTTTAAACAAAATTTTCTACTATTAATTATATGCGGAACATCATCTATTATAATACGATTAGGAAATTCATCACCACATCTTCTGCATTTTGGCATTTGTTCACCCATGTGTAGCTTAATTTATAACATTATTTTTTTAAAAATCTGAGCGGGTAGATTTGAACTACCGAATTGTCCTGTCCCCAAAACAGGCCGGGTGGCCAGACTCCCGAACGCTCAGTTATACACCCCGTTATATTTTATTTTGCCCGTCTTATTTTATTAGTAACATAAATTTTGTGGAAAATCAAGTATTTTCTGAACTTTTTTTATTATCTGTGGAATAAAATCCATCGCCCTTAAACACAATCGGAACCGAAACTATGGTTTTTTCAGCAGCCCTGCCGCACACAGGGCACATCAAACTCTTTGTTCCAACTACTGCAAACTGGTCAAAATCTTTTCCGCACCCACTACACACATAATGATACAAGACCATGTTTATAACCTCTTAATTAGTTTCACAACGATGATAATAATAGCAATCAGTAGTAAAACATGGAAAATGCTACCAAAACCACTACTCACAACAAAACTATGCATAGGGAACATACCTATCAGCCACGCAATCACCAAAACCACAATCAGAAGCTCTACAATACCCATTTTACATCTCCTCAATTATCCGTCTTTTCTTTCCCACTTATACGGGACAATACTATCGTGCGGGTTTGCTCTAAATTCATCTGGGCCGCTATGGTCATACGGATTATTAATAATATTCAAAACCAAGCATTCTTTCTCGCTGATGCACTTAATACCGTGATAAACAAAAGAAGGGATATGAATAAGTTTAAGATTATGTTCACCCACCACAAACTCGTTAATAAGATTATCAGTTGGGGACTTGCTTCCTCGACCATCCCACAAAACCACCTTGGCCATACCACTAATCACACACATATTGTCACACTGTTCTTTATGGTAGTGCCACCCCTTTACGACTCCAGGATAAGCCGTGGTAAGATAGACCTGACCAAACTTTTGAGTAAGGGTATAAGCAAAATCATCACAACGCAGAATCTCAAAAAGACGACCGCGCTCATCTGCGTTAACCTTTAAATCCTTGACCGCCACACCATCAATAAGCATTATATTGACACCCCCAATTTAGTTGCAAGGTCTCTTGCACCAGGTATATCATCAAGCCACTTATTAAAAACTATTGTGTCTTGGTTGCGCAGTTTAGTTGCTTCATCAAATGGTAAAACCCAGCACCCCCCACCAGTATCTCTATTTTGATAGTGAAAGCAAATAGCATCGGTAGCAACATAATTATCATATTTATTCAATAAAAATTCAAGAGCAAAAAGCACTTCTACACCATGAGAAATAACAGAAAAATTATCTTTAAACCTAATCCCAGTTGTTCTATTAAACGCCATAATCCCAACTAAAAATTTAGACTTATGGTAAACAACATCAGAATTATATAGGCACAATTGGTCAATGTGTTTTTTCTCGCCCATTTCAAAATTATTATCAACGAATAATACATGCGGGTCTAAATATTTAGGAACTGGCATAATAGCCCCAACACATCCGACATTACTCATATTTTCAAATGGATATAGAATTCTATTCAAAAATAACGAATCGCAATAATGATCGTCATCCATTTTAATAATCAAATCATATTTGGCTTCTTTAATGGCTACATTACGACTTCTAGCAGAACCACTTTTTTGTATATTCCTAATATATTTAAAATCTATTCCTTTATTTAATAATGCATCAAACATTTTTGTATTTTCTTCTACTTCATGGGCTTTTTTAGTACCATCATCAACAATAACAATTTCAAATTTTCCATCGAATTGCTGATATAGCAATGATTGTAATACTACATTCAATCCACGTGGTCTATCTGATGTATTAATACACACAGAGCAATTCATAATATCGTTACCCCTTCTTAATTATATTTATAATAAATTGTATATTATCATCTGTTAAAAAAAGATGGATCGGCAACGTCAATTCATTTTTACTCCATATGTCAGTAAATGGCAATTCTTTATGATACTCGTTGTAAATCGCATATGCATCATTACGAAAATAATGAACACCAGGATTAACATCGTGATGCTTTAATTTTAATATTAATTCTTCTCGATTGTTGTTAACTAATATTGGATAAAAGTGGAAAGAACTTTTAGTATTAGTTTCGTTACAATCATATCCCATAATACTAATTCCATTTATATTTTTTAATCCATTAGCATACATTGTAGCAATTTCTTTTCTGCGATTATTGTCTTCGTCTAAAAAATTTAATTGATTAATGCCTATGGCCGCATTAATATCATTCATATGATATTTGTATCCAACATAATCAACATTATACTTCCATAAATATTTACCACCAGTTGTTTCACCACTCCGTTTATGCGTATCCTTATCTATACCTAACCATCTTAACTTGAGTGCCTTCTGATATAGCTCATCGTCTTTAACAACTAAAGCGCCACCATCGCCCATGGGTAAATTTTTTACAGCATGAAAAGAAAAACACGCAAAATCACCAAATGATCCACATTTTTTACCATTATAAACCGAACCGCTAGCGTGTGCACAATCTTCTATCAAAATTAAATTATATTTTTTAGCTATCATAACAAATTTATCCATATTACACGGATAACCACCAAAATGTACACAAACAATAGCTTTAGTTTTATTAGTAATAAGCTCTTCTACTTTACTTTCGTCTATACACCCATTATCAAGCGATATATCACAAAAAATAGGAACACCGCCCTCGTATAAAATAACATGGTTTGTTGATACAAACGTATTAGCTGTAGTAATAACTTCATCACCCTCGCTAATTCCAGACAAAACTATAGCTAAGTGTAAAGCCGACGTACAAGAGTTTACACAAACAACATTTTTTACACCAATGTATTCACCAAACTTTTGCTCAAACTCGTGTGTTTTAGGACCAAGACCTATCCATCCAGATTTTAATACATCTACTACATTTTGAACAGATTCATCTCTGATTTTTGGTTTAAATACCTGTATCATTATATTTTATTCTCCTTCTTCTTAATATCATATTCGTGCCTCATAATGCCCATAATAACAACGTCCCTATACGCATCTTCCTTAAATACGTGTTGTCGTTTTATACCCTCAATAACAAAACCAGTATGTAGATGTTGATCTATTACTTGTTGATTATAATCAATAACCTCGCACCAAAATTTATTCATATTAAGGATTTCAAACACATAGAATATGGTTAAATTTTCAATTTCTCGTCCTAACCCCATTCCTTTAAAATTATTATCTATAAGTAATCTACCATATTCTGCTACCCTAGAAATATAATCTATATTTACAACAGACGCAGAACCTACTGGTGTCCATATTTTATCTTCCTCTATTTCAGCAATAAAGTTTTTATCGCCTTTTGCAATAGCCTTCTCAATAAATTTTTTATGCCCATATTTTGTTAATGGGTCTGAATTAAAAAAATAATGATGAATACCTTTTAAATTTCTCCACTTTAACATTAAATCGGCATCACAATCATCGTCTTCCATAAGTCGCAGTCTAATTTTGTCATTATAAATCATATAGTTCCATCACCTCACAGTAAAATAAAAATTTATTTTATCCTTAATAGCCATCCATTTGGAAAACAAGAAAAAACAAATCTTTCTTCTCTACTTTTATCTATTTTAAAATTGTCGTTGTTGTAACTACGCATATAGTCATTTATGGCTTCATAAGGACCATCTCCCCATCCTGGTAAAACAGGGTGCCCATTAATACCGCCATCTTCTACTACCATATACTGACCAACTGTAACAAGTTTACTATACAATATCATTTCATTTAAAACGTGATCTTTTTGGTGATTTGAATCTAAAACAACCATAATTTTTTGCTCTTTATTAATAAAGCTAGAAATACTATTTATTATATCATTATCAATAGACGATCCTACTAAAAACCTAATCCCTTTATTATCACCTATATTTCCCCTATTTGTTGGTTCTATATCAACGGTAATTACATTTCTGTCAATACCACACAAGCTCATCATGTCTGAAAAAAATAGCGCCGATCCACCATAAGCCGTGCCTGTTTCAATAATAACATCTGGTTTTAGATTATAAATAATTTCATAGTAATTCCATAGGTCGGTAGGATATTTTACACATCCAATACCCATCCACTTGTTTGCTTCTTTAATAAACATGTTTTCGGATCGTTCATTAACAATATGAAAAAATTTTTCCACAATACGTTTTTCTTCGCTATTTAATAGGTTAAACATTATATTTTAAACCCCATTTCTTCCATCGCTGTTTTTAAAAAATTATCCATACGAAGATTTTTTTTAATATATTCAAATCCTCTTTCGGCTATTTCTCTAGCTTCGTCTTGATGATTTATATAATATATTGTTTTTGCTATCAAATCAGAGATATTGTTATAATACACTATCTGATCACCATCTAAAAAATAAGGATAATCTGTTTTGCAACTTAAAACAAATCCTTTATTTGCCATAAATAAATTTATAACCCTTACTGTTGCAAGTATAGGATTATCATAACTTTCTGTGTTTAAGCACACCTTTGCGCTATTTGCGCACTTAGCAATAAAATCAACATCACTAGTTAACGGACCAAATCTTATAATATTATTTTTATTCAGAGCGTTTATAATCAAATCTCTTTTAGGCGTTGCATATTCTAATGCGAAAACATCACACACGGGGGCCACACATGAAATATATTTAGTATTGTCAATTCTGGTCATGCTCTCGTGATAACCAAACGGAGCAAATATCACTGGAGTAGTAGACACGCTTGTTGTGTAAGAAAACATCTCTGGAGACTGCTCTAAAACAAAATTTGCATATTTTTGTTCTTCAGTATATCCAGACAAATACAACTCATTTCTATGTATTTGTTCCATCTGTAATAACACAACACACTTACTTTTACCAAAAATTTCTTTAAAATGCGATAAGCTTCTATCTCGCATATGAAAACTATGTAATGCTAAGAACGTAATATCATCATTAAAAAAATCTTGTGGAATAAAGCCCTCGTGAAACTCGTGTCCCCATTGCGTAAATATTTGATTATATGCCAAACTATAATATACGGAACCTTTTAAATTAAAAAAACCTATTTTCAAAATAATCACATCCGTTTATTTGTAATGTTCTATAATTTTATCCATAATTTCCTTAACAGAGTCTATAAATAAATCATGTGTAGAAATATAATTAAATGCACTATCAGCTATTTGTCTCGCTTCGTCTTGATGTATTAAATAATATTTCATTTTATCTATCATGTCGTCATTATTATCAAAATATACAATATGTTTACCGTCGACAATACCCTCAAAATCATATTTCTCAGACATTACAAAACCACTATTTGCCATAAACTTACTAATAATCCTACCTGATGGGAAATAGCTATGTTTAAATATTGGACCATTATTGCTTATATAACTATAGGTGTTCAAACAAATCTTAGAGCACCTACTATAATTGCCTATTGTAATTGGATCAAAAACGTTATCTTTAAAAAAAACAATATTGTTTCTACCCATGCGTTCTTCTATTTTTTTTCTATATGGCAACACACTTTCAATTTTAAAAATATCCCATCCCAATTTCAAATCAGAACTAGTAAATGTACGCAAAGATGGATGATATCCAAATTTTAACAATAACACTGGTTTCTTACTAATTGATACCATAAAATCAAAAATTTCTATACCGCATTCAACATTAATATCTACAAAGTCTTGGATATTAATATACTGATAAGTATATTTTTTCACAATTTCGCCCAACTCAAACCCCATTTGCTGCGTTTGTAATAGCACAACAAGACTATTATGCGCTTTAATATTCATAATATCTTCTGGTACCCATCTATTATGAACACAGCAAAGCGTAACATCGTTCCCCTTACATAAATTAGTATCATTTATTTGTAATGTTGAATCATAACCAAGTTCTAATAAAACAGTATTTAATAGCATAGGGAAAAAATGACTATACGATGGAAAATATGTAAAAACACCTATTTTCATAAATTGCCACCAATCATAGAGTTAATTTCTATCCCCATTCTATTACAACGTACACCATTATCAAAACATCCGCGCTTACAACTCCATTTCTGATCATAGTTTCTAACAACCATATTTTTAAACTCGCCTAAATCACTAGTCACTTTCCCAATTCTGCATTGTTTTGCCGTAGGCGTAGCAACCGTAGAACATTTATAAACATACCCATCAGCACCATAGGTTATCTGGTAATAACCATAAGCGCATCTATCAAACGTATATAAATCAACATCTGTAAAATGCGGCCCATTCCAGAAAATATATGGTTTAGCCGACTCGTCGGTGGATAAATATTTCTGCACCATGTTATAATATGCATCTTTATTTTTTTGTTCAACATTGTCTCTGTATTTATGTACTTTCTCAAAAGACTGGTTATAGTTCGCAAATGGAATAGAAAATCGTAACGAATCAACTTTAAACTCTATAGCAAATTCACATATGGCATCAATATCTTTCTGAGTTGCATTAGCGCCAGACATCAAGTAACACAGTCTAATAGACGGGCCCTTGGCGTTCGTCTCTTCTCTTATTTTGAGGCCAAGCGCTATCCCATTTAGCGCATTGTCTAATTCGTTTCCTCTTGCGCCAGTAACCTTTCTAAAAGAGTCGTTGGTTCCGGCATTAATACTGATAGATAAGTAATCAACCCTATCCGTCGCTAAACGACACAACTCGGTTAACCATCCATAATTAACCTCAAGATCATACAACATTGTGCCATTCGTGTGAATACCAAAATGAGATCCGGTAGCTTTAGTAGTGGCCAAAAACGTCATAAAATACGGATTCATCAACGGCTCTGTGTAAGCGCCACCATAAATATGATACGGTATTGCGCCATCTAACTTATATAATAATTGTATAGCGTCGTTTTCCCATCTACCAAGTGACTTATCAAACAATTTCCCAGCACAATTTTTAACTAACAAAAATGGGGCCACAAAAGAATGTGTTCCGCTCGTCTTTATGTCATAAACATCTCCACTATAATCATAGCTCTCTATTTCTTTTACTTTTACTTTTATATAATTGTGTCCATTTATACATACGACCATAGAATTATATTTTGTTTTTAATGAAGACCACGAAACAATATACAACAAATGACTATTTACAACTCTCCCTTGTATTAAATTTCTGCTACTTCTATTATCAACTGAAATACTAGGTAGCATTTTTAGCGATAACACCAAAGACGATAATTTATATGCTAACATAGTAGAAACAGTATATGCCCTTATCTGTTTACCGCCATGCCTATAGTTTCCATCGCAAGCAAGATATCCTTGTAAAAACGCTTCTTTTATGCTTTTATTGCCATTCATAATAACATCTGGAATAGTTTTATTATTAGATCCTATTCCACACATTGAACCAATCAAAATCGCAATATCCGACGGACGACGCACATAAAGAGCATATGCCTTATCGCTTGTATACGCAATGCCCGTCTGTTTCTTAAATTTGTTGTGCAATATGTTTATAATTTTATCTCTCACTATATTTTTATAATCAGATAAGCAAAACGATAACGCATAAGTATTTTTTCTATTTTTATTTTTTGTGACACACCCATCTCCAACGTAAGCACCTAATAAATACGCAACATCCTCATCAACAGTAATAGTATTACTTCCTAAAGTAATACTATTACTTACTTCTGGTAGCACTATTTCTGGAACAACCATCACGTCCCCAACATTAATTTCTCTAGCCATTTTTGTTCTTAACGTACTCGTACTAACATCATAATAATAAACATTATGGTTTCCGGTACAATTTAACGAAAATAAATAATCTGTTTTAATTTTTACACAATCTCCACAATAATGATGGGTAATAACATCTTCAACATTGTTAATACCATTTTCACCAACAACAATGTCTCCACAAGATACATCTTCAATGCGTTTAAAATCAATTGTATTTACCTTTATTGTTTCCCCAGGTAATAGGCAAAAATGGCAGTTTAAATTACAACTTCTATTATGATTACCAGGCAAATGAATCTCAAATTGACGCGGCCACACAAATTTATCTGAAAAAATAATCTCAGGATCTTTTATGTGGTCCAGTAGTTGGTTCCAGTATTTATATTCTGGAAGCCTAAAATCATTTTCAAATAACATTGTTTATCCTCAACCGTTGAAGTTTTGCGCTAACCTCTTCTGATAACTCAAGGTTATCGCCTATTTTGCCACATAAAATATCGTGCCAATGAGTAATGGCGCGGTCAATACCGCGAAACTCATCATTCTCCATGCACCAATTATTATCTCCTTCGCCATAACACTTAAGAGGTATAGTATCAAACATATTATAATGCAAATGAAACCCTCTTTGATATATAGAAACTTTTGTTTCTTTAGATGGCGCCTCAGTGTCTAAATAAATACTACCAATACCGTCGTCCCCTAAGTGAAATCCAATTATACTAGTAACACATTTTTTACCAAACATCCTAAGATTTTTACTAACACAATCACCGTACCCCCATTTTAATCCTAATGCTTCAGTAATTGAAATAGCATGAGAACCCAAAACATCATAGCAATCAGAATCACTATCGCTATTCCTACAAATAGCGATATTAACATAATTTACTTGATCTGGCACAACCAATTTGGCCATATGTTGTATTGATGGCGATAACGTCATAATATAATCAGTGTACACTGTTTTGTCTGCTTCTTCGGCTACATCTTGAATAAATAAAGTATCTTCATATGTTTCGCACAATGGTTTTTCAACCCATACGTGTTTGCCACTATAAAGCGCTGCCTCAGCTATAGCAATATGGGTATTGTTAGGAGTAGCTATAACAATACCTTCAACGCTTCTATCATCCCATATCTTTTGTAAATCGTACTTTGAATTAGCAACATGCTTGACATTAAACAAATCTTTACGCAAACTAAAACCATTAATAAGTTTTGAGCCCCATTTCCCTTTACCAATTATAGCAATATGAATTGGCATTCTAAACCTCACAGTTTGATTATTAAACACTGACCAGTGGGTAAATATATAGGTGTTTCTTTTTTATCAATAAAGAATTCGTCTACGGCTCTTTTAGCAGCATCAGCATAACCAGGAAAACCATAATCATCACAAAGTATTACTCCACCAATAACCATCTTATCATAAAAAAATCCAAAAACATCCCTTGTGCTTGCATATAAATCAACATCAACATGTAAAAAAGAAACTTTAGGCACATTGACCGTCTTGAATGTTTCTGGCATAACACCACGATAAAAACAAATGTTATTAAATCCTGATAAAAACGAAACAACGTCATCAAAATTGCTCTTATAATCACCGCTCTTCTCTGGAGCAGGATCATTATTTGCCAATTCTGGCATTCCATCAAATGTATCAAAAAGATGTAATACAGTATCGTCAGAAATAGCATTAGCAATTATATATGCAGTACCGCCTTTATAAACACCACATTCTACAAAATCACCACCAATAACAGAACAATGTTTACAAAAAGAATAAATATTCCAACAACGGTCTTTAGACACAAGAGTTCTTTCTTGGCCAGGCAATGTTATTTTTTTAAATATTGTAGCAAATGGGTCACTTACCCACAATGCTAACTTACCATTTTCATATGTCAACAATACAAACTACCCCCCCGTAGTTGAATTAAACAATTCAATTCTCTTTTCCATTATTTTTGGATGTGTTCCGCAAAATTTTTCAACCATTGAACTATTGGCCAAACTAACATCGTATACACTATTAACCGAATCCTTAATATTGTCAAAATACTTAAGAAGCTTGGATAGATATAATATACGGGCCTTATCTTTTTCGCTTTCCAAATCTTTAGTTATGTGTTCACGCATCTTGTTTAAATAAGAACGCGGTGTTTTAACATGTCCATAATGAAAAATTTCAAATCCGCCTTTCAATATAATTGGTTTGTACTTATCGTGCACACCAATATTCCACCCATCACCAATATGCTCTATGTGCCCACTACCATTATAATAGAACTTAACATATTTTTCACGACTTGGTTCACTATCTAATCTCAATATTGTTGAATAATCATTATAAAAATGTACCATTGGTGAAAGGAATAAATAATCTCTACATTTATCAAAAGCATTCTTATTTTCTACTGAAGTTATCATTCCCAACAATGTATCGATATTTTTTTCATGGAAAACATCATCTATGTCAAATATAAATCTCCATTTGTAAGAACAATGCTTTGATGAATTGTCTTTTTGCTCCCCCAACCAGTTTTGCTTACCGCTCTTTCCCCATTCATAATTAAATATTTTCAATTGCGTTTTCCCGCACGATATATCTTTTACAACATTTTGTAACTCAATAAGAATTTCAAATGTACCATCATCAGACTTCCCATAATTTACAATTATTTCATCAGAAAAATGGACAACAGATAAGATGGCTTCACGAATTGGAAAATCAAATTTTGCCCCATTACGAATTATAGAATAAGAAGATACCGGCTCCACACAAACCACCATCCTATATCTTTTGTA
>Ga0265297_10000604_pt1 | contig 103193 bp, 104 predicted proteins | sample Munlanlwell13791_FD_192502 | JGI IMG/M metagenome (GOLD analysis project Ga0265297, IMG submission 192502) | Leachate microbial communities from a municipal landfill in Southern Ontario, Canada - Leachate well 137-91 | ecosystem: Engineered > Solid waste > Landfill > Unclassified | place...
GATCAACATCACCCCTTCTCACAATCCGTCGCCCTACTCCGGATTAAAGTTCAATCCTGCTGATGGCGGACCGGCTGGAACTGAGATTACAAATTGCATCCAGGCAGAGGCAAATCGGCTCATGAACCAACCGGCTCCCCATGCTTCGAGCGCGCCGGTAAAAGATTTGGTGAAAGTGAATCCTATTCAGCTCTATCTCACATTTTTAAAAAAACGCGGTACAGTAAACCTTGAGTTTATACAGAAGTTTGTGCAGTGGGCAAACTGTATTGTAGTGGTTGATCATGTGCACGGCGCTACGCGCGGTGTTCCTGAATTTTTATTGAACGCGTTCGAGTTCCTGCATAGAAAACTCGTTGTGCTCAGAACAGATACTAACCAGCTCTTCGGTGGGGTCGCACCTGAACCATCGCAAAAAAACATGCAGGAAGTTGATGAGCTTTTAAAAAAGAGCACTGCGGATTACAGAATTGGTGCCATTATGGATCCAGATGGCGACCGGATCAGGCTTGCAGATCAGGAAGTACAAATTCCCATGAATTATTTTGGTGCGATGGCGCTTCATTTTCTGGCGGTGCATAAAAAAGTCAAAGGCGTTGTCGCCAAGTCCGTGGGTACGAGCAATTTTGTAAATGCAATTGCTGAAAAGCTTGGGATTCCCGTACATGAAACAAAGGTGGGGTTCAAGAACTTCAGACCCTATCTTCTTCCGAATGCATCCGAACCTGCGATTGTCGCCTTCGAGGAATCCGATGGCATTACGGGATTCAATCATACCCTTGAGAAAGACGCGTTATTTGGTTTAATGCTGGCAATAGAAATGGTTGCAACCACCGGCAAAAATCTTCATGAATATCTTGATGATCTTATGAAAGAATACGGATATTTTTATCCTGACCGTTCCGGGATAGAAGTTGATCGTTCTCTGGTCGGCGCTCCGCTCAAGAAAAAGATCGACGGTATCAAAGACAAATATCCCGAAGGAAGCAAAATCAAGATTGGAGCGAAAACACTTACAGTTAAGAAACTGATCACCGTAGATGGAACGAAAATTGTCCTCGATGACGGCTCCTGGCTCATGATCCGGCCGTCAGGAACAGAACCGAAAGTCCGGTTTTATGTTGAAGCAAGAAAACCGGATGAAATACAACCGATTTTTGAAACAGCAAAGCAATTGACCAAGGATGCGATAGCTGAGGCGTAATTGAATATTTCGAGCTTATTTATTATTGTGGTGCAGGATTTACAAAAGCTGTTTTTCAAAATGCGCCTTTGAATAACGATTTACTTACTGCCCTTTCAAATAGAAAATCTAATTCTGCATGCTCACTTCTAATAGACGAATTCAAAATTCACGATATAGAAATAGCCCTTACAAGGAGGCAAGGGGTCAAATCTCATTTGTCAACACCTCCGCTCTATACGACTCAGCAATGTCCTTAGTTTTTTATCGCTCTGAATCTTTGCCCCTAGCCGCTTGCGTTCCTGGCTGACTGGACCATAACCAATACCAAAGACTTGCCCAATTTCCGGTCCTTTTAAACCGCCAGCCCGATATAATAACTCCATAACAACTCGCCGAAGGTCGCCCTTTTCGCTTTTGATTGCCTCAATGTCCTTGCCTGTTTCTCGATGTACTGCCTTGAATATCTCTTCCTTAGCCCGGTACCGGTGAATCTCGCCGATTGATGGACGTTCCCGGTCTTTCATTCCTTCAATATATTTTTTCTTTATCAGGGCAATAAAGGCTGCTCCGCCCAGGATGCTCTTGCCGATGATGTATTCCTTGATCTTCGTGTCCGCGCCGATCTCAGCGCATCACAATACTTCAGCAACGCTCCATGCCGGCGCAATGCACCCACTTGGGACATGCGGCGCATCGCTTTCGAATCCTTCACTGAGGGTTCCGAACAGGGGCATACATCAAGATCAGTTCCCAGATTCACCACAAGGAGCCTCTGCTGATTGTTCGAGAATCGATTGCAATTCCATCGCATTCTGTGCTGCAAAACCTTTTTGATCGTTGTCAAAATAACAGTAAACATCCTTGTGCTCATTCGACCATGTTTGAAAATCGTGCGCCCAGGCAGACAGCTGTGTATCAGTATATTTGCCTTGGTAAGCTCCTTCAGCGCCATGCAATCTGACATACACGAAATCCGCGGTTATTTCCTTTGGAGACTGATAACCGGCATAATCGTAGATGCAGAATGCAACATTAAATTTTTTCAAGAGAGCAAAGATGTCCGGCTGAAACCAGTTTCTATCGCGGAATTCAAATACACTTCTCACATCTCTTGGAAGAATTTCAAGAAAACGCTGAAGTCGGCCAGGATCAGGCCTGAACCGGAGAGGTAATTGAAAGAGTACCGGGCCAAGCTTCGGCTCAAGAATCCGGGCCGCATGCCAGAATTTTTTTGTGCTCTTCTGGGGATCGATAAGCCTCTTCGTATGAGTGATATACCGGCTTGCTTTCACGGAAAACAGAAAAGAATCGGGTACCCGTTCCCGCCAGTGATGAAGTGTCGTGTCAAGGGGAAGATGGTAAAAGGTGTTGTTGATCTCAACTGTAGTAAATCGGCTTGCATAAAACCGGAGGAATTCTTCTTTAGGAATATCCTCGGGATAAAACAAGCCTTTCCAGGAATCATAGTACCAGCCAGAAGTACCAATGTAGATCATGATGAAATATCCCCATTGGGTGTGGAGCAATAGTTTCCAGTTTACGTGTGTTGTCCGTTGTTTACGTAGTTATATTAACTATAGCAGACGGTTGTTTTCTTTGACGTGTGAGCAGACAGGACGTGGTTCATGCTCTATACTTGTACACAAAAGGACTTAAAACAATGGTGACTCAATGGAGGAACACATGATCAAGCGGATATTGGTTCCAACAGACGGTTCTCAGGTTTCGCAAAAAGCTGCAAAATATGCAGTGAATCTCGCAAAGCAAACTGGTGCTACACTGATCTTTCTTCATGTTCTTGATGACAGATTTCTCATCTCTCAATCTGTTCCTGCTTCATCATCTCCCGTGCATGTAAAAGAATCGGTAAAAGATTATTTAGATCAGGCAATGCAGTCCTACATCAAAGAATCCGCAGCCTTATGCAAGCGAAATGATCTTTCTTGCCAGGTGCTGACCATGAGAGGTCATCCGGTCTCGAGTATTATAAAAAAGGCGGCTGCAATAAAAGCGGACTTGATTGTGATGGGTTCACATGGAAGAAGCGGCCTTCAGGCCGTCATGTTGGGAAGCGTAACACATGGCGTATTGAATAGCGGTACAAAAATCCCTGTCCTGGTAATAAAAAAATAATTTCATAGAGCCACTCGATTTTTTCCAAGCAGGAGCATGACGGACGGAATCAGCTCGCTTTTGACAATCATATGCAGTCGATCGCCGATTCGCAAGCCTGTCGCGCCGCTGGGAATAATGTATTTGCTGTCCCGTTCGATAAAAAGGATTAACGCCCCCGGCGGCAGCCCTAAATCAATAATCTGGACTCCCGCAGCCGGGGAGTCAGCACCAATCTCTATTTCAACGGGTTCACCCTGAACATGTTCCCCTGGTTCTAATTCAAACGGAGACCTGAATCGAGCTGCAAGAGGAGCATCCAATTTGAGCCATCGGGCAACAAGCGCCACGGTAGAGCCTTGCAAAAGTGCTGACGTGATGACCACAAAGAACACGATATTAAAAATCATATCAGCTTTTTCCAAACCGGCAACAAGAGGAAATGTTCCCAGAACAATCGGTACCGCTCCCCGCAGTCCGACCCAGGAAATCATCACTTTTCTCATGACCGTTACACGTGCAAAGAGAAGCGCAAGAAAGACGGCAACAGGGCGAGCAACCAGCATCAAGACCGCCGCGGCAAGCAGGCCAACCGGAATCACGGGAACCAGATGGGAAGGATACACCTGCAACCCCAGAATAAGGAACATCGTTATCTGCATCAACCAGGCAAGCCCGTCATGGAAGCGGATCAAGCTTTTCTTTTTTGCAAACACGCTGTTTCCCATAACCAGGCCGGCTACATAGACCGAGAGAAAACCATTTCCCAGAACCATGGTTGTCAGCCCGTAGTTGAACAAGACAAGGGCCAGGGTTAAGACTGAGTAAAGCCCGTCATATTCAAGTTTTATTTTGTTAATAAGATAAATGGACCCCTTCCCGATCGCAAATCCAAGCAGTGCACCCACGGTCATCTGCCAGATCAACATGACTGCCAGATTTTCAATACCTGCATTTTTATTCAAAATAAGCATGATCATCCCGGTGGTTAAAAAAACCGCCATGGGATCATTGCTCCCTGATTCAAGTTCAAGAAGCGGCCGCAAGGTTCCCTTGAGGCTTACTTTATGTGAGCGAAGCACGGCAAATACCGCGGCTGCATCAGTGGAAGATACAATGGCTCCAAGCAGCATCGCTTCGAAAAAGGTGAAATCGAGCACGTAGTAGACAAAGACGCCGACCAGCGTGGCGGTTATAACAACACCCAGCGTTGCAAGAGATAACCCCTGCCAGAGAACAGGGCGGACGCTCTTCCAATTCGTGTCCACTCCGCCTGCAAACAGAATAAATGAGAGTGCAACGATGCCGACTGATTGCACTAGCGTGGGGTCATCAAAATGAATGCCTCCCGGGCCGTCAGAACCAGCAAGCATCCCGATCGTCAGAAAAATAACGAGGGCAGGAATACCGAGACGGCTCGCGATCGTGCTCGAAATAATATTGAGCAGAATGAGGGCGGCGACTGCAAAAAGAATAAATTCAAATGAAGGAAAGTTCATGCAATAATCCAAAAAGTACGCTTGAATAGAATATTTTTCAAAATATATCAAGGAGTGTCTGCCATGTCAAAGAAAAAGCATAGTTGTTCAATCCGATGGGTTATGATATATTTTGCATATGCATACAGACAATACCATACTTCGCGAACTCGTGCTTCTTCTTGCCGCATCACTTCCAATTACATTTTTATTTCATAAATTGAGATTACCCGCGCTCGTCGGGTTCATTATTACCGGTATTGTCCTTGGTCCCTATGGTGCCGCTTTTGTAACGGATACAACGGTTATGGAGCGGCTTGCTGAAATCGGCGTTGTACTTCTTTTATTCACAATCGGACTTGAATTCTCTATCGAAAACATCATGCATTCGGGCCGCCTGCTCCTCGCTGGCGGGTCGCTCCAGGTCCTTTTAACAATAGCGGCAGTAACCGGAATTTCACTATTGTTCAATGCTTCGTTTCCGCAAGCAGTTTTTTTCGGATTCCTTGCATCACTAAGTAGCACTGCCATTGTATTCAAAATGTATTCAGACCGCGTAGAACTGGATTCTGCCCATGGAAAGCTCGCCACCGGAATTCTTCTTTTCCAGGATATCGCAGTTGTGCCTATGATGCTTTTGCTGCCTGTTCTGGGGCAAGCCGCTGTTTCAGGCGGTGTGCATCCGCTTTCTATTATCGTAACCCTAGGGAAAGCCCTTGCAGGTATTGTTATCATATTTCTGGCGGCTAGAAAAATCGTTCCATATCTATTGTATCAAGTGATCAGGCTGAAAAATCGTGAAATTTTCTTTTTACTCATTGTTCTGCTCTGTATGGGAACAGCATGGCTTACCTATAAACTGGGCCTTTCCCTGGCACTTGGTGCCTTTCTTGCCGGGCTTATTATTTCCGAATCTGAATACAGTCATCATATCGTCACAAATATCATGCCGTTCCGGGATTATTTTGCGAGCATTTTTTTCATATCCATCGGCATGCTGCTGCATACAACATATTTATCGTCGCATTGGGGCTTGATCATCATGATGACAGCCGCACTTATCGTGATAAAAACGATAATCGTTTTTATCACTGCAAAGCTCTTTCGGTATCCCTTTAGAAGTTCATTGCTGGTAGGCCTCGGACTGGCGCAGATTGGAGAATTTTCCTTTCTTCTGGCACAAGAGGGATCAGTAAATGGCCTTATCAGCGGCGATTTATATCAGCTCTTTATCGATACTTCCATTTTAAGCATGCTTGCTACACCCTTGATCGTTCAATTCGCTCCTCTCTTTGTAGGAACCCTTCCTGAAGGCTTTCATACAAAGGAGAAAAATGACTCCTGCACTCTTTCCGAACATACCATCATTGCCGGTTATGGATTAAATGGCAAAAATCTGGCAAAAACACTAAGAGCCACCCATATTCCCTATGTCCTGCTCGAGGTAAACGCTGATGTGATTAGAAGGGCGCGTGAAGAAAGTGAACCGATCATTTATGGTGATATTACCCGTAAATATGTCCTTGAACAGGCAGGTATTGCCTGCGCAAAGATAATTGTTTTTGCTATATCTGATTTCAACGCGACAAGAATTGCAGTTAAACATTCGCGCGAATTGAACCCTTCCATTTTTATTCTTGTTCGCACACGGTACGCTGCAGAAGTCGACGAGCTTTACAAACTGGGTGCTAACCAGGTTATTCCTGAGGAATTCGAAACATCCATTGAAATATTCTCCCGTGTCCTGCATGAATATCATGTCCCGAGTAATGTGATCGCAAATCAAGTACAAATGGTGCGATTTGGCGGATATAAAATGCTCCGGGGTATGTCTCTGGACCAGGAACAGATTGGAAGAATTGCTTCATTGTTTGCCGGAGCAACGGTCGACAATGTTCAGATTGACCAGGATTCTCCTGCAAATAGAAAAACGCTTCGTGAATTGGATATTAGAAAAAACTCCGGAGCAACCGTTATAGCTATTGTCCGGAGTGGTGAAGCAATGACAAATCCCGAACCCGATCTCATGCTTCAACCTGATGATATCGTTGTTCTCCTGGGAGCACATGCAAACTTGGATCAAGCGGGAATTTTACTGACGCGAAAGATTTAGCGGAACAACGTTTTTTCTCAGCCATAAAGGGAGTGAGTGCGCGGCTGGTGCCCGTCATGGATTTCAAATCCACTGTTTCTTAGTGAAAGCTAGGAAAGATGCGTTCGATTCGCATGCGCTCCCGCCATAAATAAAAAAGAGTCTGTATCGTAGTGCAATACAGACTCGTGTGAGTGATTTTTAAATCGTTCTATTTCATAATAACCGCTTCAACTCTTCGGTTTTTTGCTCTGCCTTCAGCCGTATCATTGGAAGCGATAGGTTTCGTTTCGCCAAACCCCTTTGCTGAAAGCCTTGCCGAATCAATCCCGTATTTCGTCACCAGCAAATTCATGACGGCTTGAGCCCTGTTTTGTGAGAGGGTCATGTTGAATTGGGGATCGCTCATGCTGTCGGTGTGACCTTGAATCTCTGCTTTTACATCAGGATAACGATTTAAGTAAGCGGCTAATTTTTGTAGTTCGGAATAGGATTCCGGTTTGACCGTTGACTGGGCGGTATCAAAATTAACATGAATGGCAATGGTCTCGACAATGGTTTTCTGAACCGGAGCAGCTGCAACCGCTTTCCCCCTCGGAATACACTGGGAGCCATCACCATGGTTTGTTGCTACGTAGTTACCGCCTGTTGACATCACGAACTTCCCTTCAGTTGTGTAAACACAACTACCTGCCATCGACTCTGCCGCTATTATTGTTCCCATCACTACAAAGAATGCAACCGCTACTAACAGCATAAATCTTTTCATTTTTTCCTCCTTTTTTTACAATATATAATATAAAAACAACTATCCTTTTTGATTATATAAATATAAGCGCAACTTCCTGCAACAAATCTTCTGATAAGTAGCTTTGTTTCTATCATAGCCTTTCATAAGCTGTAAAGCAACTAAAGCAACCTTTTTTTATTGAGTATTTTTGCAACGTTCTGTTTGTCCTCTAAACACCTATGGTTTGACATACCTTTAAAACAATGATATATGATATACTTTAATTCTGTAAACACGATCTGATCCAAGGAAACCCATCCTCTTCGAGAGGTTGGAATTTATTGTACGGGAGGAGTCACATGAAGCGTATTTTAATTGTCGTTGTTGCTATGCTGTTTGTTGCATCAGTTGCTTTTGCATATCAGGTCACCGGACCGGTGCTTGAACTGACCAATGACAAGATCGTTGTTCAGAAAGGCAAAGAAAAATGGGAAGTAGCACGTGACGCAAAGACAAAAGTCACCGGCGATCTCAAAGTCGGTTCAAAAGTAACGGTACAATATGAAATGAAGGCAACCAGTATTGAAGTAAAGCAGGAAAAAGGGAAAAAGAAAGCCAAATAAGTTTTTTTGAAACAAAAACCAAAGCCCCTGAGAAACAGATCAGGGGCTTTGTATTTACCAAAGCATCTGGATCAAGAGCAGGATTGAGATGCTCGCAATAAGAGCGAGCCCGAGCATAAACCCGATATCCGCTATTTTCTCGTACAGGTCAGCCCGTTTTTGATTTCGGATCGAAGCATAGGAAAAAAAGCAGGGAACAATAAAAAAGATAATACCAGCGCCCGCCGCTTCATCAATCAGTGTGGTATCTGACAGTCCGATCGCCTTAATCGAACAGAGAATGACGAAACACAATCCGAGCAAATTGGACGCAGTGGGAAGAATATGATGGCTTATTTTCGTATCGTCAGGCATGCAAAACCTCCTTTGTATAATCATGAGCAAAATCATTTTATTATAAGGGAAGAAAGTTTGCAAAGACTTTTCTAAGGATGGGATGGGGGCTTAGCTTTTAAGTTAGGCATACAAACGTCTACCAAGAGAGAAAGCCATAACCGCATCCGATTATGGCTTTTTAAATTGGTCGGGGCGAGCCGATTTGAACGGCCGACCACTCGCACCCCAAGCGAGTACGCTACCAGGCTGCGCCACGCCCCGTTTATCTATTGTAATAATTCCAGTACTTCCCGTAATTCTTTCTTTGCTGCTTCAATCGCTGCAAGCGACGGTTGTTCTCTCCCGGCACTCTGTAAATGTTTTCTGGCACCGGCAATTGTGTATCCGTCTTTGTACAGTAATTGTTTTACCTGAAGAATAGCGTCGATATTTTTTTTTGTGTAGAGACGCTGGTGTGATACACCTTTATTCGGTTTGATGTGTGGAAATTCAGTTTCCCAATACCGAAGCACATGCGCTTCAAGACCGGTCATACGGCTTACTTCTCCGATCCGGTAAAACAATTTACTCGGTTTTGGGTAATTCGATGACATGCTCTTTAAATATCATACTCGGCCGGAAACTGACAACCTTCCTTGGTGTAATCTCTATTTCCTGGCCTGTTTTTGGATTACGACCCTTCCGCGAGTTTTTGCTACGAACGACAAAATTACCAAACCCAGAAAGCTTGACTGTTTCACCTTCCTTTAAGGTCTGTTTAATCATATCCAGAATCATCTCGACAAGCTCTTCTGCGTCCTGCTTCGGCAAGCCGACTTTCTCAAAAACTTCTGAGATGATGTCTGCTTTCGTCATAGACCCCTCCTCATTACGGGACTTACTATAGTGCATAAGCACTTCAAAGTCAAGGCAAAATTGACCGTTTCCCGTCTCTTCTCATGATTCTTTTCATGCAGTATTGTAAAAGGGAAGCTCTCAGTTGTCTTGACTTTCCTCCTCCTTATGTTATCCTTTTTTCATATGAATGGGACAGGTGCGGAAACGGTATTCTGGCCACTGGCGGTCTATTTTGCCGCTGTGTTAATCATTGTCTCCATCATGATCGCCCTCTCGTATGTTCTCGGGGAACGGCATCAGGAACCACAAACCGGGGAGCAGTATGAATCCGGCATTGTTCCGACCGGATCGGCCAGAGTGCGCATTGACATAAAATTTTATCTCATTGCGATGTTTTTCGTGATTTTTGACCTTGAAGCGGTTTTTATCTTCGCCTGGGCAGTCTCGATTCGAGAAACAGGATGGCCGGGATATATTGAAATGATGATTTTCATAGGCATCCTGTTCATTGCTCTTGTTTATTTATGGCGACTTCGAGCCCTGGAATGGGGAAAATTCGTACGATAATTTCGTCTGTCGTTTCATATCTCTCAGCCTTCACCATACAGTATGTCTGCAGGAAAGGATTGCCGAATGCGATTTTCGCTCACAAACCCTGATAGTGTTAATCAGAATACTTTGGAAGATGTTGTTCGGAAGAACATTATCATGGCCAAATTGCAGGACATGGTCGCATGGGGAAGAAAAAACTCCATCTGGCCGTTTAATTTCGGTCTTTCCTGCTGTTATGTGGAAATGGCAACGAGCCTGACGAGCAAATATGATATTGCCCGTTTTGGTGCGGAAGTCATGCGCAGTTCTCCCCGGGAAGCCGATATGATGGTCGTTGCAGGCACCGTCTTCATTAAAGTAGCGCCAATTATCAAGCGCTTGTATGAACAGATGATGGAGCCGCGATGGGTAATCTCCATGGGTTCGTGTGCAAATTCCGGAGGAATGTACGATATTTACAGTGTGGTGCAAGGAGTGGATAAATTTCTTCCGGTTGATGTCTATGTTCCCGGCTGCCCTCCCCGGCCGGATGCCTTTATGGAAGGTCTGCTTCTCTTAAGCGAAAAGGTCAGCAAAGAACAACGGCCGCTCAGTTGGGTTGCAGGACAGCAGGAAAGCGTGCGGCCATCCATGCCCTCGCTGCGAGACAGTAAGCGGAAAGAACGCCAACAGGCAACCGTCTTTCGTTCCATGGATGAAGTATAAGAAGTTCCAATAATTCTTTTGAACTTCAAGCTTTGTAATTTGACCTTTAATTGATCCCATGACCTCAAATCATTCCATTCTTGTTGAATTAAAAGCATTCTTCGGCAATGCCATTCTCGCTGCCCAGGAAACAAAGGATGCTGTTCCTACCCTCTGGGTAACAAAGCATAGCATTCATGATATGCTGAAGCATCTTAAATGCAACAGTAAACAGCCGTATCGCATGTTGTACGATCTAACCGCAATTGACGAACGTACCCGTATCAATCGGCAGGATCAGCCTGAAAGTGATTACACCGTTGTCTACCATCTTCTGTCCTATGACAGAAATGAGGACATCAGAATCAAGGTTCCCTTGCAGGAAGATTTTTTGTCACTGCAATCCATCACCGATCTCTGGGAATCCGCAAACTGGTACGAACGAGAAGTCTGGGACATGTTCGGGGTGAAATTTGACGGGCATCCTCATTTAAAAAGAATCTTAATGCCATCATCCTGGAACGGCCACCCTCTTCGGAAAGACCATCCGGCACGGGCAACAGAAATGGATACGTTCGAGCTGCCGGATGAAAAGCAATTCTCTGAACAAGCCGAACTTCAATTCAAACCTGAGGAATGGGGAATGAAACGGCATGGCAAGGATTCTGATTTCATGTTCCTGAATCTCGGGCCGCAACATCCGTCTACGCATGGCCTTTTCAGGGTCATCGCGCAGCTCGATGGAGAACACATCGTTGATGCGGCCGTTGACATCGGGTTTCATCACCGCGGCGCTGAAAAAATGGGTGAGCGTCAGTCCTGGCACACGTATATCCCGTATACCGACCGCGTTGATTACCTCGGTGGCGTTATCAATAATCTTGCCTATTGTCTTGCTGTGGAACAGCTTGCCGGAATCGAGGTCCCGGATCGGGCAAAAGTGATTCGGGTACTGTTATCCGAACTCTTTCGGATTCAAAGTCATCTTGTCTGGTACGGAACCTTTGCCCAGGATCTTGGAGCTCTTTCTCCGGTTTTTTATATGTTTACTGACCGGGAAAAAATATTCGAGATTATTGAAGCGGTGTGTGGCGGCAGGATGCATCCGGAATGGTTCAGGATCGGTGGTGTTGCATCGGATCTCCCCCGTGGATGGGATGGACTGGTACGGTCATTTCTCAATTACCTGCCACCCCGCCTCAAGCAATACGATAAAATTGTCATGAAAAACAAAATATTGAAAGCACGGTCAATCGGGATCGGAAAATACTCGCTCGATGATGCAATTGAATGGGGTGTAACCGGCCCTGGTTTACGCGCGTGCGGATTGGAATGGGATTTCCGGAAAAAACGGCCGTATTCGGGCTACGAACAATTTGAATTTGATATACCGACTGCGGTGCATGGTGATTGCTACGACCGGGGGCTCGTACGAATTGAAGAAATGTGGCAGAGTCTCAGGATCATTGAGCAATGCTTGAACAATATGCCGTCCGGCCCGTATAAATCAACGCATCCGCTCACCACTCCGCCTTTGAGGGATGAAACCATGCATGATATTGAAACCCTCATCAACCATTTTCTGGGAGTGAGCTGGGGGCCGGTCATCCCGCCGGGCGAATCGTTTTTCGGAATAGAAGCCACGAAGGGCAATAACGGGTACTATCTGGTCAGCGATGGAAACACAACATCGTATCGAACCCGGATACGAACTCCGTCATTCCCGAATCTCCAGATGGTGCCGAAAATGTGCAAAGGATTAATGATTGCGGATCTTATGGCGATTCTCGGAAGCATTGATTTTGTACTCGCTGATCTTGACCGTTAAGAGAGTGAAAAGCCATGTTAACTGAACTGGAAATAAAAGAAATAACCGCTGAATTTGCACATGCTCCGACAAAGGCATCGGTATGCGTGGAAGCATTAAACATGGTACAGCGTCGACGTGGATGGATTTCAGATGAAGTTCTTGCGGACATTGCAGTACTGCTGGATATGAGTGTGCATGAACTTGAGAATGTGGCGACATTTTACAGCCTGATTTTTCGAAAGCCGGTAGGTCGCCATGTTATTCTGATCTGTGACAGTGTCAGCTGCTGGATCATCGGTTTTCATCCCCTGCTCGACTATTGCAAACAGAATCTGGGCATCGGGTTCGGAGAAACAACGGAAGACAAGCGTTTTACGCTTCTGCCGGTTGCCTGCCTGGGAGCATGCGATCGTGCTCCGGCGATGATGGTGAATAATGATCTGTATGGGCCAGTGACAGCTGACATGATGGAAACCATTTTTAAAAAATATGTATAACGCTATGGAACAGCCTTTAACCCACAATATACGCCCTGGATACCAACCGCTTTCTCTGAAAGAATATGAAGCGGCAGGCGGTTATCAATCTCTTCTTAAAATGCTGACGATGACTCCCCAGGACATTCAGAATCTTGTGACTGCATCAAATCTCCGGGGCCGTGGAGGAGCCGGATTTCCAACCGGTAAAAAATGGAGTTTTGTTCCGATGGGGCCGCAGGCACGGAGACCCAAATATTTCATTATGAATGCGGATGAAATGGAGCCGGGAACATTTAAAGATCGGGCATTACTGGAAGGTGATCCGCATCTTGTGATTGAGAGTATGATTGTAAGCTCCTATGCCATTGAGGCTGAACAAGCTGTTATTTTTATCCGTGCTGAATATCCTCTTGCAGCACAACGATTGAACCAGGCAATTGCTGAAGCATATGAGAACAATTACCTCGGTAAAAATATCCTAAAATCCGATTACAGTCTCGATCTTCGCGTTCATAGGAGCGCCGGCAGATATATGTGCGGGGAAGAGACCGGGTTGATAAATGCTTTGGAAGGCAAACGAGCAATTCCGCGTCCAAAGCCGCCGTATCCGCAGATCGCAGGTCTTTTTGGTAAACCGACCGTTGTAAATAATGTAGAAACTATTGCATGCGTACCGCATATCGTAAACAACGGACCGGAATGGTTCAGGAACTTGAGCAGACCTTCAAGCAGGACTACTGATGGCGGAAACAAACTGTACGGGATAAGCGGACGGGTTAAAAAACCCGGACTTTGGGAACTGCCTATGGGAACCACCCTGAGGGAAATTCTTGAAGAGCACGCCGGTGGCATGATGGACGGATACAAGTTTCGTGGTGTGATACCAGGCGGCGCATCAACGGGTTTTCTCGTAGAAAAGCATCTTGATGTGGTCATGGATTTTGATACGGTCGAAAAAACAGGAAGCAGGCTGGGCACCGGTACCATGATGATCCTGGATGATAAAACATGCCCTGTCGGATTCGTACGAAATCTTATTACATTCTTTGCACGGGAGTCATGCGGATGGTGCACACCCTGCCGTGATGGCCTTCCATGGATAGAAAAGATACTGACTGCCTTTGAAGAAGGAACAGGCAAAATTGCTGATATTGATATTCTCGAGCAACACTGCACACTACTCGGACCTGGCAATACATTCTGTGCTCTTGCGCCCGGAGCAATGGAACCGCTCCAGAGCGCACTCAAATATTTTCGCGAGGATTTTGAAAGACATATTTGGGATGAAGGATGCCCATACCGATAGCGACAGCAATTACAAAGTTCAAAGTTCAAAAGAATGTCTAAGAATCAATATAAATAAAAAAGCTTGGCTCATTTCTTTCTTTGAGCTTGATTTGAACCTTGGATTTTTAGCTTTGACATTATCACTATGATCACCATTTACATTGAAAACAAGCCATATCAGGTCAAAAAAGATCAGAATCTGTTGCAGGCTTGCCTGTCGCTGGGATTTGACCTTCCGTATTTCTGCTGGCATCCCGTACTGCATTCTGTCGGCGCATGCCGACAATGTGCAGTCAAACAATTCAAGGATGAACAAGATGCCAAGGGAAAGATCATTATGGCATGTATGATGCCTGTGTCTGATAACATGCGTATTTCCATCAATGATCCTGAGGCACAAGCCTTTCGTGCAAGCGTCATTGAATGGCTCATGCTGAATCATCCGCATGATTGCCCGGTCTGTGACGAAGGAGGCGAATGCCACCTCCAGGATATGACCGTGATGACCGGTCACACGTATCGCAGAACGCGCTTCCCCAAACGTACGCATACCAATCAGGACTTGGGTCCTTTTATTAATCATGAAATGAACCGTTGTATTGCCTGTTATCGATGCGTCCGGTTTTACAAGGATTATGCGGGAGGCCGCGATCTCGATGTCTTCGCATCCCATGATTATGTCTATTTTGGCCGACATAAAGATGGTCCGCTTGAGAGCGAATTCAGCGGCAACCTAATTGAAGTATGTCCCACAGGGGTATTTACGGACAAGACGCTCCAACGCCATTACACCAGGAAATGGGACCTTCAGACCGCACCTTCCATTTGCGTGCATTGCGGCATCGGATGCAACACTATTCCTGGAGAACGGTACGGCAGCCTCCGCAGAATAGTGAACCGCTATAACGGTGAGGTGAACGGATATTTCCTGTGCGATCGCGGCCGATTCGGGTATGAATTCGTAAACAATGACAAACGAATTCGCGAGCCCCTTTTAAATACCACTATTCAACCTGCTGTGAACTCAGAAACCCCATCGGAAATCAAAGGGACAGCATACCCGGAACCGTCGAAATCTTTTTGTGTATCCAAGGAAACCGCACTTCATCATATCCAGAATATTTTCGCCGATTGTGCTCATGTCATCGGGATTGGTTCTCCTCGCGCCTCACAAGAATCGAATGTCATGCTCAGGTCATTCGTCGGGACTGATAATTTCTATTCCGGAATGGAACACCAGCAGCAGGAACTCATTTCTCAAATTATCGAGATACTCCAAAAAAATCCGGCATGGTCGCCTTCGCTGCATGATGCCCAGATGACTGATGCAGTGTTGATCCTGGGCGAGGATATCACGAACACCGCACCCATGCTCGATCTCGCTGTCCGTCAGGCGATACGAAACAAACCACTTGAACAGACAAGAGCCATGCACCTTCCGGATTGGTATGACAACGCAGTCCGGACAGTAATCCAGGGCCAAAAAGGCCCCCTGTATATCATGACTCCGATTGCAACCAAACTCGATTCTCAGGCAACCCTAACGTATCATGCCTCACCTGATGATATTGCACGACTTGGATTTGCAATTGCGCATGAGTTATGTCCTGAATCGCCATCAGTGCCAGGCATATCGGAGGATATTGAACGGGACAAACTTGTTTCCCTTGTCCCGGAAATATCTGCTTGCTTGAAAAACGCAAAACATCCGCTCATAATTTCCGGAACAAGCCTGGGAAGTAAACGTATCATCCAGGCAGCAGCAAACATTGCATGGTCACTGTCCCAAAACGGAAGCCCGGCTGCCCTTTGCTACACGGTTCCTGAATGCAACAGCATGGGCGCCGGACTGATCAATGGCAAACCGCTGGATGAGGCATTCCAGTCAATCAGGGATAACGGCATTTCAGCAGTCATACTTCTTGAAAATGATATTTTCCTTCGGGCTGAGAAACAAATGGTTCAGGATTTTTTAATTAGGGCAACTCATGTCATTGCAATCGATCACACCTTGAACGCGACGACTGATCTGGCAGAGCTCGTACTTCCGGCTGGAACATTCGCAGAAGCCGATGGAACACTGGTCAACAATGAAGGCCGCGCCCAGAGATTCTACCAGGTCTTTGCGCCTGAGCATGCTATCCAGGAAAGTTGGAGATGGATTCATGACATTCAAGAAATATGCAGGAAAAAGAAACAGGGCGATCTCAGACCAATTGGATCATCAAAATCTATTTCATTATTCGACTCTATTGGTTTTCTCATGACAGAATCCATCCCCCTATTCAAGCCGGTTCTCGATCTCGCGCCTCCAGCTGATTTTCGTATTCACGGAATGCGGATCCCGCGCCAGCCTCATCGTTCCAGCGGACGGACCGCAATCAATACAGACAAGAATGTGCATGAACAAAAGCCTCCTGATGATCAGGATGCGCCATTTTCTTTTTCCATGGAAGGTTATGCGGGCATACCGCCTGCTCCGCTTATGCCCCGGTACTGGTGGCCGGGCTGGAATTCGCCGCAAGCCGTAAACAAGTTTCAACAAGAGGTCGCCGGTCCCCTTCTTGGCGGCGATCCAGGCAAACGGCTGATTGAGCCGCCTTCCGAACCTCTAAACAAGTTCTTTAAATCTATTCCTAATGGCTTCATGCCGAAGAAAGACACATGGCTTCTATTCCCGCTCTATCATATCTATGGGTCAGAAGAATTGAGCGTTCTTTCTCCTGGTATAGCAGAGCTGATATCCGATCCGTACCTTGCAATGAATCCGGAAGATGCAAGCTATCTGAATACAAAAACAGGTGATACAATCGAAATAACACTCAAAGAAAGAAAATTTGCAGTGCGGGTAATTATCGAGGCAAGCATTCCAAAAGGCACGGCTGGCCTGTATGCAGGAATGTCGAACGATATAAGAATTCACATGCCTTCATACGGCAGTTTGAAAAAACAATAACTATGTCTGAGACAATAAAACATCTGATAATTCTGTTCGGGATTCTTTTCGTGATATTGAATGTCGCGGCAGGGCTGATCTGGCTCGAGCGACGGCTTCTTGCCCTCTGGCAGGACCGGTACGGCCCCAATCGTGTCGGCCCGTTTGGGCTGCTCCAGGTGGTTGCGGACATGATCAAAATATTCATGAAGGAAGACTGGATTCCGCCGTTTGCAGACAAAGCGGTCTTTATTATTGCACCGGCTGTCATTGTTATTGTTACCCTCATGTCATTCGTGATCATTCCGTTTGCACCCGGCATTGAAGTCGTGAACATGAATGTCGGGCTCTTGTTTTTTTTGGCCATGTCATCTCTTGCAGTGTACAGCATTGCTCTTGCCGGCTGGGCCTCTGCCAGCAAATATTCGCTTCTTGGAGGAATCCGGGCAGCTGCGCAGATGCTGAGCTATGAAGTATTCATGGGATTGGCGCTCATGGGTGTCGTGATGCAGGCCGGATCGTTCAATCTCTCTGACATTGTGGAAGCACAGCGCCATCTTTGGTTCGTGATTCCGCAATGCATCGGGTTCGTTGTTTTTTTTATCGCCGGGATTGCGGAGACCCGGCGGCTCCCCTTCGATCTTCCGGAAGCAGAAAGCGAACTTGTGGCCGGATTTCATACGGAATATTCAGGGATGAAATTCGGAATGTTCTTTGTCGGGGAATATATCGGCATAACAATGATTGCTGCGCTCACAACTGTATTGTTTTTCGGAGGCTGGCTGGGCCCGTTCCTTCCGCCGATTGTATGGTTTTTCATTAAGACATTTTTATTTCTTTGTTTTTTTATCTTGCTTCGGGCATCGCTTCCCCGGTTACGGTATGATCAGCTTATGGCCTTTGGATGGAAGGTGATGCTTCCGTTGTCGCTTCTGAATCTGGTAGTGACAGGAGCATGGATTTTAGCAAAAGCATAAAGGATGTGCTCATGTTCAGTATTATCCGTTCGCTTGCAATGATTTTTATGACCATGTTCCGAAAACGGGTCACGATCCAGTATCCGGAAGAGAGACCCTATATTCCTCCGCGCTGGAGAGGACGGATCATCCTGTCCCGTGATCCGGACGGCGAAGAGCGATGTGTTGCATGCTATCTCTGTGCTGTAGCCTGTCCCGTTGACTGCATTGCGCTTCAATCAACCGAGGATGAACACGGCAGACGCTATCCGGAATTCTTCCGGATCAATTTTGGACGATGTATCTTTTGCGGTTTTTGTGAAGAGGCGTGTCCTACCTATGCCATTCAAATGACAACTGATTTTGAAATGAGCGAATACACGAGAGAAAGTCTGATTTACGAGAAAGAAGATCTGCTTATCAGCGGAACCGGCAAGTATCCGGGTTATAATTTTTATAGAGTTGCAGGGCTTTCGATCAAAGGGAAGGGAAAAGGAGAAGCAGAGAACGAACAAAAACCGATTGATGTGAAGTCACTATTGCCATAAAGGAAAACTGAACCACGAATGAACACGGTAAACCATGCACAGATGAAAAAAAAATTTATCCGTGTGAATCCGTGTTGATCTGTGGTTAAGGATTTATTGATGAATACTCTCTTTTATATATCAGCCGTCATAGCAGTTTTTGCCACGGTCATGGTCATTACCAGAACGAAAGCTGTACATGCGCTGTTGTACTTGATCGTCTCGCTCCTTGCTGTTGCGCTCATTTTCTTTGCGCTCGGCGCTCCGTTCGTTGCCATGCTCGAAATACTGATTTACGCCGGTGCGATCATGGTATTGTTTGTTTTCGTTATTATGATGCTGAATCTCGGGAGTGACTCGGCTAAACAGGAAAGCCAGTGGCTTGATCCTGCTACGTGGAGAGGACCTGCAATTCTCTGCGCGGTGCTTTTGATCGAACTGATGTATTTATTTCTATCGCATCCGGTTCGATCAGTTATTTTCTCCGTCGTTGGACCTAAACAGGTCGGAATTGCGCTTCTGGGGCCATATGTCATTGGAGTTGAACTGGCGTCCTTCCTGCTTCTCGCAGGACTTGTGGGCGCATATCACTTGGGAAGACCGCATAAGCATGAAATAAAGGAGACTTCATGATGGCATCTGTTCCCCTGGAACACGGATTGATTCTATCCGGAATTCTTTTTGCGCTTGGATTAACCGGCGTACTGATCAGAAAAAATATTGTGTTCATGCTGATGAGCGTCGAGATCATGCTGAATGCAGCTGGTTTGGCATTTGTCACGGCAGGCGCTCGCTGGAACCAGCCGGACGGTCAGATTATGTTTATGTTCATTCTTGCCATGGCAGCAGCAGAAGTTTCAGTCGGCCTGGCACTTGTTGTTCAGCTGTATCATAGTTTTAAGACATTGAATGCGGACGCTGCAAGCATCATGAAAGGATAACAGATACCAGAGGCCGTATGCTCAATCTTCTCGTTCTCATACCCGCGCTTCCCCTTGCGGGATTCATCCTCCTGGCATTGCGTGGCCGGCAGTTTCCTGCTGCTGCAAACGCATGGATCGGGACAGGCTCAATCGGCCTGTCAGCACTCTTTTCGATCATGGTTGCGATCAACTTTGTCGGAAACCCGCCAGAGGGGAATGTATTCATCCAAACTCTCTGGACCTGGATGCAGTTCGATGGGAATCCCGTAACCCTATCATTTTCACTCGATTCTCTGTCGCTCATTATGATCCTGGTCATTACCATGGTAGGCTTTCTGATCCACCTCTATTCAACAGAGTTCATGAGAAATGAAGAAGGCTACAGCCGGTTTTTTGCCTTCATGAACCTCTTTGTTGGCTCCATGCTGATTCTGGTGCTTGCTGGTGATTTTCTCTTACTGTATATCGGATGGGAAGGAGTCGGTCTTTGCAGTTATCTTTTGATTGGTTTTTGGTATCGAGATAAAGACAATGGCAAGGCTGCACGGAAGGCTTTTATTGTAACCCGTATAGGCGATGTCGGCATGCTGATCGGAATATTTCTTTTGTTTCTGCATTTCGAAACATTCAACATTCAGTCCGTGATGCAGGCTGCTCCAAAAACCTGGCAGATCGGTTCGAGCCTGGCCATCCTTGCTGCTTTTCTGTTCCTGCTTGGCGCAATCGGCAAGTCCGCACAGGTTCCGCTTCAAGTCTGGTTGCCGGATGCCATGGCGGGTCCGACTCCGGTCAGCGCCCTGATTCATGCGGCAACCATGGTAACCGCAGGCGTGTACCTTATTGCACGTCTTCACGTCCTGTTTGAGATAGCTCCGGTAATCCAAACCATGATAGCGATCATCGGCGCTGTTACCTTGTTGATTGCAGCATGCAGCGCCATGGTCCAGCGTGACATCAAGCGGGTGCTCGCCTATTCCACGATCAGCCAGATCGGATATATGTTCCTGGCGCTCGGAGTAGGCGCATGGTCAGCAGCCATATTTCATTTCATGACCCATGCGTTCTTTAAGGCGCTTTTGTTCCTTGCCGCCGGCGTAGTCATCCTGGCTCAGAATCATGAACATGACATGTTCAACATGGGTGGTCTTCGAAGCCTGCTTCCGCTTCCATTCGTTGTTTTTGTGATCGGTGCAGCATCCCTTTCTGCGCTCCCGCTCGTGACTGCAGGATTTTACAGCAAGGATTTCATTTTGTTGTCTGCATGGTATTCACCCTCAGGAAGCGCTCTTTTATGGGTCGCAGGAATTATAGGCGCTTTTCTCACGTCGATTTATGCATTCAGAATGGTTTTCATTACGTTTTTTGGAGTGTCGAAAATTCCGATAAGTCATCGACCCGGTTTTTTCATGATAACGCCGCTTATCATACTCGCATTCTTCTCAATATTCGGAGGCTACATAGAGCTCCCCGAGACGCATCATTTTTCATCATTTTTGAGTCCTGTGTTCGGCATTCCGGGCGAACAGCCAATAAACGGAGAAGGCGTGCTCGAGTTCGGCGCGTCATTGGTATCGCTTTCCGGCATCTTTCTTGCTTTGCTCTTTTACGTTTTACGTCCCGAATATGCAGGAGCATTTCGGGAAGTCCCTTTTTTTGCATCACTCGGGACATTCTGGTTCTCCGGATGGAAATTCGATGCCCTGTATGATCGATTGCTCGTAAGACCTTTTTTCTTGATTGTCCGTAAGAGTAAAAACGATTTTATTGATGCCGTTTATACGGGAATTGCATATCTGAATCGGGCGATTCACAACAATCTTGTCAGAACACAAACCGGGAATCTCCGGTGGTATGCAATGGGAATCACCGTGGGAGCAGTGGTTTTTCTGGGTATTCTTTTAGTTCGCTAATCAAAGGAGCAGGTCAGACACATGATTCTTGCGTGGCTTATTATCATACCGCTGGCCGGCGGGCTTGCAGCATGGCTTTTCGAAAAAAAGAACGCGCTCTTCGTTCGATGGACAGCACTGGGTTCGCTCCTGCTTGATTCCCTTCTGCTCGCATTTGGGTGGATTCAACCGGCTTTTTTCACTGGACCAGTCAACGATCCCTGGATGATCGAGCTAAACGTTCCCTGGATTCCGCAGCTTGGAATCAATATCCATCTGGCGATGGATGGCTTAAGTCTGGTTCTTGTCGCACTTACGCTCTTCCTCGGGATCATATCCGTCATCTGTTCCTGGAGAGAAATTCACGACCGAATCGGCGCATTCCATTTAAATCTGCTCTGGACGCTTGCCGGGATTCTTGGAATCTTCATTGCTCTCGATCTTTTCCTATTTTACTTCTTCTGGGAGCTTATGCTTGTGCCCATGTATTTTTTAATCAATATCTGGGGGCACGAAAACCGGATGTATGCATCGCTTAAATTTTTCATTTTCACGCAGGCCGGCGGTCTGTTCATGCTCGTCTCGATTCTTGCGCTGTATTTCATCAATGGGAAGGCAACCGGTATCTATACATTCGATTATTCCCTGCTTCTTGAAGTAGACATGGGGCCTAAAACAGCATTCTTTGTCATGTCGGGATTCTTTCTTGCGTTTGCCGTAAAACTTCCCGCGATTCCGTTCCATCCCTGGCTGCCCGATGCTCATACCGAGGCGCCAACAGCAGGCAGTGTTATCCTTGCCGGATTGCTTCTCAAAACCGGCGCCTACGGGCTGATCCGCTTTGTGCTCCCGATTTTTCCTGATGCTGTTGCGATGATTGCGTATCCGGCAATGATCCTCGGAGTGATCGGCATTATTTACGGAGCTATTCTTGCTCTCGGCCAGAAAGATTTAAAACGGCTCATCGCATATACAAGCGTCAGCCACATGGGGTTTGTTCTGATCGGGATTTTCGCGAATAATTCGACCGCTCTATCCGGCGCAGTCATGCAGATGATAGCGCATGGGATCAGTACCGGCGCGCTCTTTGTCATCGTTGGTTTGATCCAGGAGCGAATTCATACCCGGAGCATAGACAGGATGGGCGGTTTTTGGTCACCAGCACCGCGCTTAAGCACCGTCGGAATATTGTTTGCCCTGGCATCGCTCGGGCTTCCGGGATTCGGAAATTTTGTCGCCGAATTTATGGTGCTCGTCGGAACGTTTCGTGTGAGTTCGGTGATTACGGTGCTTGCAGCTTCAGGCTTGGTTTTAGCTGTTGTGTATTCTTTATGGATTGTCCAGCGCGTGTTTCATGGAGAGCCAATCGAACCTCTTTCTCTAACCGATCTTTCGGCGCGTGAAATTGGAATGATGTCTGCCATGGCAGCAGCTATTCTTTGGTTAGGTTTATATCCATTGCCTGTTTTAACGATAGTGGAACCAGTGATTGATAGTATTCAACAATATTCAGTACTCTAAAAATATTCGAGCACATGACAAAAACAGATATCATACTCTTGCTTCCACTCATGATCGTAGGCGGCACATCGGTCGTGATCATGCTGATTCTTGCCTTTTTTCGCAATCATGCATTAACCGCAGGACTTGCGATTATGGGTTTTGCCCTTGCAGCAGCAAGTATCCCGATGATCGCACCACTTTCTCCACGAAACGTCACCACACTTATCGTCATTGACCCCTATGCCCTCTTTTATATGGGACTCATTTTTATTTCAGGCATGGCAGTCGCTGCGCTTTCCTTCCCCTATCTTGAAATGCACGAAGAACATCGAGAGGAATATTATCTGCTTATCCTGGTAGCAACTCTTGGAGCAGCAGTACTTGTTGCAAGCACGCATTTCGTCTCATTCTTCCTCGGAATCGAGATGCTGAGTGTTTCTCTGTATGCGCTGGCCTCATATATCCGTCACAGCGACAAATGTATCGAAGCAGGAGTGAAATATCTGATCCTTGCAGCAGTATCGTCAGCCTTCATTTTATTCGGCATGGCGCTCATCTATGCAGAGATCGGGAGCATGGACTTTGCGAGAATCGCGGCCCGGATATCGGCAACTGGCGTACATGGGCTTACCCTCTTCGCAGGCCTGGGAATGATTATTGTTGGCATGGGATTCAAACTCGCGGTAGTCCCCTTCCATCTCTGGACGCCGGATGTGTATGAAGGCGCTCCTGCGCCGGTTTCTGCATTCATCGCAACCATTTCCAAAGGCGCAGTATTCGCACTGCTCCTCCGGTATTTTTCTAAATTGAACATTCATGCCCAACCACGGATTATTGTGATGATAACCATTATTGCAATTGCTTCGATGTTCGTCGGAAATCTGCTTGCACTGCTCCAGACGAACGTCAAGCGGATACTGGCCTACTCATCGATTTCGCATTTGGGCTATCTCCTCATTACTTTGATTGCAAGCGGTCCAACAGCGGTGACTGCCGCGACTTTTTACATTACGGCATACATGATCACCATGCTGGGTGCATTCGGGGTAGTTTCGATTTTATCCCGTCCGGAGCGAGACGCTGATCAGATCGAAGATTACCAGGGACTGGCTTATCAGCGTCCGTGGCTTGCAGGTATTTTTACGGTTATGCTTTTTTCCCTGGCCGGGATTCCCTTGACAGCGGGATTTATAGGAAAATTTTATGTGGTTGCTGCTGGCGTAAATTCCGGACTTATTGCCCTTATCATTATTCTCGTGATTAACAGTATCATTGGATTGTTCTATTATCTGCGCATCATAATTGCGCTCTATAGTGCTCCACGGGAAGCAGAAGCGATTCGAGTTGGAAAAACAATTTCTGGACATGCAGTGTTGGCAGGGCTCCTTATTGTCCTGATCTGGTTCGGAGTCTACCCTGGGCCGCTTATAGCAGTCATACAGAAAACAATTCAAAGTATATTATAAGCATTAACCGTCCATTGTGGAGGTTTTATGAACAACCTTGAAAAAATCGCAAAACGCATCCGTTATTACAGTCTTGTCATGTCTACTGAGGCGGCTTCCGGCCACCCAACTTCATCGTTATCTGCAACTGATTTGATGACCGGCCTCATGTTCGGAGGAACCTTTAGATATAATCTCGACAATCCTGATAATCCAAACAATGACCGGCTGATTTTTTCTAAAGGACATGCATCTCCCCTGTTTTATTCACTCTGGGCAGCCGCCGGAAAAGTTACGGAACAGGAACTAATGACGTATCGAAAATTTGGCAGTCCTCTCGAAGGTCATCCAACTCGAGCGTTCCGGTACACAGAAGCAGCAACTGGATCGCTTGGCCAGGGGCTCTCGATCGGGCTTGGTATGGCAGTACATGCAAAATACATCGGGAAGCTTTCGTATCGAACGTATGTATTGCTTGGGGATAGTGAAATGGCTGAAGGCTCACAATGGGAAGCCTTGGAACTTGCGGCTTATTATAAACTGAACAATCTTATCGGTATCCTGGACGTAAACCGTCTTGGCCAGCGCGGTGAAACCATGTATGGATATGACCTGGATGTATACAATAATCGCATCACCGCCTTTGGATGGGAAACGATTATGATAGATGGCCACCGAATGGAGGAAATCGTGAATGCCTTTCAACAGGCAGTTCATTCGAGAGAAAAACCATTCATGATCATTGCAAAAACTATAAAAGGCAAAGGCGTTTCATTCATTGAGAATAAAAACGGCTGGCATGGAAAAGCGCTTAAACAGGATGAATTAAAACAAGCGCTTCGGGAGCTTGGATCTGTCGATAAAACCGTGATTGGCACAATTGAAAAACCCGAACCTGTAAGTTCACAGCATGAGAAGACTGACAGTATAGAACCTGTCTCCTATACCGCTGAAAAACCCGTAGCAACACGGCATGCATACGGCACTGCCCTTGAGCGGATTTTTCCTCAGTATCCGGATTTGGTTGTGCTTGACGCTGAAGTAAGCAACTCCACATTTTCAGAAATTTTTCAAAAAAAATATCCAGAACGGTTCTTCGAGATGTTCATTGCAGAACAAAATATGGTCGGAACAGGTCTTGGCCTTTCACTTCGAGGAAACATCCCGTTTGTATCTACGTTCGCCGCATTCTTGACCCGAGCATTCGATCAGATACGCATGAGCCAGTATTCGAATGCGAATATCAAATTCTGCGGCTCACATTGCGGGGTATCGATCGGTGAAGATGGGTCTTCCCAGATGGGGCTTGAAGATATTGCCATGTTCAGAACGCTCATGAACAGTGTTGTATTGTACCCATGCGACGCTATATCGACGGAAAAGCTGGTTGAAGAAATGGCACACCATCAGGGAATCTCGTATCTGAGAACAACACGAAAAGAGACTCCGATCCTGTATAAGCATGATGATCAATTTCAGATCGGTGGTTCCAAAACACTTCGTTCAAGTGAAGCCGATGTGATCACCGTTGCGACTGCGGGTATTACTGTGTTCGAAGCAATCCGAGCGTATGATGAATTAAAGAAACAGGATATTTCAATCCGGGTGATCGATCTCTACAGCATCAAGCCAATAGACACTGCTGTTCTTGAACAGGCCGCACACGATACCAAAGCCATCATTACCGTCGAAGACCATTACGAAGCAGGCGGAATTGGAGAAGCAGTGAAAAGCGCTCTTGCAAAAAAGCCAATGTCCTTGTATTCTCTCTGTGTCAGGAAAACACCAAAAAGCGGGAAACCGCAGGAACTGCTCGAGTATGAAGAAATCTCCAGCCGAGCTATCATTCGCAAGGTAACTGAGATTCTGAAGCAATCCTGATGCCAGGGAACCGGAGGCAGGAATCGTGAAAACAGAACGGCTCTATTACCAGGACCCAGTTTGCCAGACGTTTACTGCACACATTGTTGAGCACTTAACCTATCAAGATAAACCTGCGATCATCCTTGATCGCACAGCCTTCTATCCGACTGGTGGCGGACAACCATCTGATCGCGGAATCATCAACAACGCTCAAGTCCTGGATGTGGTAGAACGAGAAGACGGCTCAGTCATCCATGTCCTATCCGAAGCAATTTCAAATAAAGAAGTAACCGGAACCATTGACTGGAACCGAAGATTTGATTTCATGCAGCATCATACCGGCCAGCATATGCTTTCTCAGGCATGTGAGGCAATTGCACATGCGGGAACCCGCAGTTTTCATCTTTCAGAAGATACCGCAACAATAGATGTTGATAAAAAAAATATCCCTGCCGAACAGCTTCAACAAATTGAAGCGCTGGCAAATCAGCGGATATTTGAAGACTTACCTGTTTCAACTCGTGTCGTCTCTCCTGCCGAAGCAAAGAAACTACCCTTGCGAAAACAGCCAACCGTAGACAGCAATATCCGGGTTATTGAAATATAGGGCTATGATTGGACGCCCTGCGGCGGAACCCATGTGCTTCATTCCGGTCAGATTGGATTGGTAAAAATCATAAAGACTAGCGCTGTGTCAGAAGGAACACGCATTGAATTCAAATGCGGAAAACGGGCTCTAACCGATTATTCTTCCAAGCATGATATCATCTCTAAAATTGCGAATAGTTTTTCAGTCGATTATCATTTGCTCGATCAGGCAATTGCAAAAATTCAGAATGAAATGAAAGATCTCCGGAAAAAATTCTCTGACCAGGAACAGCAATTATTGCAGTATGAAGCTCAGGATATTGCAAAGACCGCAACAGCATTTCCAGACTTCCAAGTTATTCTGCATATAGACAAAGATCGCAGTGCGTCCGCACTCAAAATTTTGGCAAAAAAATTGGCAGGAAGTCCCAAGACAGTCGTACTTCTTGCTTCTTTAAGTCCTGATCCTACCCTGATCTTCTCCCGTTCTTCAGACATTGAATTGGATATGGTTCCTCTTCTCCGAGAAACAGTCCTTCGCCTGGGAGGCAAAGGCGCAGGTGGTTCACCCAACTTTGCTCAAGGAGGCATTTCTCCAGCCGGACGAGAACAGGTCCAAACCGCTCTTGAACAGTTAATCAAGCAGATACGGTCATGACCTATCAGACTACTTTTTAATTTTAAACAGTGTTCATCAGTGGTTAGAAATGTTCTTGCCATTTTAAGCAAAGTGAAAGCGGAAATCTAACTCGTTTATCAGTGTCATTCCGAACGCAGTGAGAACACTTCATGAGACTCCTCAGTTGTTCCGCTCCACTTGCCGTTGCATAGTACAGGAAGATTATGAGTTAAGCGGCCTTATTCGCCTTTGAGGATCGCACCGAGGATTTTTTTGGCGCAATCGATAGTTTCAAACCCAGTGAATGCAAAATAGTAAAAATGCTCTTAATCTCAGGATTCCCTTTCTTGGAAAGCATTCTATAAAGATTCTCCCTGTTAAGCTTAGACTTCTGAGATATTGAGCTCATGCCTCCATGTGCTGCGGCCACATTTCTAAGAGCTAACAGGAAAAGAGCTTGGTCTTCCTCTTCCATTGCCGCATTAAGATATGCGGAAGCTTCTTTTGGATTTTTTAATGATTCAATAAGATCTTCCTGATAAGTAGTAATTTTTTTAGCCATTGCGACTTCTCCTTTTATAGTCTTCCCAATAGACTTTTGCCTGTGCGATATCTTTTTTTTGGGTCGATTTATCTCCACCCAGTAAAAGTAGAACAACAGTGTTTTTCTCTAAGCCGTAGTAAACTCTATACCCAGGTCCATAATCAACCTTTAGTTCAAAAATACCCTTTCCGACACAACGATTTTTCCCGAGATTGCCTAGACGAACATGGTCAAGCCGAATACGAATCTTCTGACGTGCCACTATATCCTTAAGGCCATCAAGCCACTCTTTAAAAGGCTTTTTGCCGGCTTCGGTCAGGTAATAAGATATCGAGTATGGGGAAATTTCCACAGGCAGTAGAATGTAGCATAAAAGCTACATAATTGCAAGGGCTAAAATGTATAAAAAGTCAGGAGTTCTGCTTGCACTATGCAATACCGGCCATCGCGCCTCGGTTGCATACTCCAGAAAGCATTCACCAGCCGTTATCACTTTGCCAATGATACAAAACTATCATAAATAATTTCCTAAGATCTTATTATGATCTTAAATTTTTTTTATCAATATCGTTTATCATTTTTCTGGAAAATTTGATGTATTTTTTGTTATTTGAAAGCTCTATTGCTTTTGTATACTCATTTTTTGCTTCATGAAGCTGGCCTTGTGAATAATATATAATACCCAAAATGCAATGAGGTTCTTCTTCATTAGGACTTAATTTGAGAGCTTCTTTGCAGTAATATTCTGCTTTCTCTCGCATAGTGAATGTAAAATACAGGTGTGATATTTCTCCATATGCGGCAATAGGATTGCCATTATGATATTTCACAATTTTTTTCATCAATTCCGCGGCCAAAGCGGTTTCTCCCAACGAATCATATATTGCAAATAAAAGAACGTTATTTACACTATTTGCTTTAATTGCGTTTGCTTTTTCGCAACACATTCGAGCCTTCGCGAACTCTTTTTGCGACAAATAAAAAACTGCATCACTGGTATAAGCGACGATATTTTTGGCATCTAACCCAATTGCTTTGTCAAAATATTTTTTTGTTTTTTCGGGATCTTTTTTAGATAAATAACGTGCATACATGACAAAACATTCAGATTTTACTTCGCTAATTTTCCGTCCGACAAAAAACCACCGTAAATAACAAAAAAAATTTTTAATATAAGCTCTATCTGTCTCATACCGTTAGCTTCATCAACAATTCCACTTCAATTATGGGAAATTCAGTTATCACTTCATTTTGCACTTAACAGGAAGCAACTTTTGCAATCTCTTTATATCCAAAATCCCACATTTCATTCGGAATAAGTCAGTCTACATTAACGCCGCCATGAGGTGCGCGTCATTCAGCGACCATCTCGACGGCGTGGTTGGGATTTATCATCTTGTTTTCGTTTTATCTATCAGTGATTTATAGATGCAGCATTCATATCGATTGCGCTCACTTCTTGCTCTCAATAAGAACGATCATTTATAATCAGGGGCTGGCCAAATAGCCTTACGTATAGTTGAATATTTACTTCTGTAGACAAGCGTTTCATTTTGCTTAATAGGGCACGTTGTGTTTCTTTGGTTGTTACAGCTGCATCAGGGATTACTCGGACTTGATCATAATCTGGACCGATCAAATGTTCTTTTAAAGCGGGTTCGTCCCTTCTCATCGGGGATGTAACAAAGAAGGTGTTGATAGTGCTTCTCTTGCGAAACGCTTCAACGCTCTTATCATTGGGATCAATCTCGTCCTTAAATAAAATATTCACATTATCTTCATCAATATCTACATATCCGCTATCATTGATACCAAAATAATATGATTGATAATTACCTGGATTTCCGAAGTAATACTCTTCATAATAATGAAAACGACGGGCACCATGATTTGCAGATATATTTTCCGGAGAGTGGGGAAAATCGCTAAAGTGTGTTTTGCCGAGAATAATATTAAAAGCAAGTGGGATCGCTTTACTAAAATCTTCAGGAGTGGATGTATCTGCAGTAAAAGCATGCTCAAGGATTTTGAACGAAGGGTTGAAATCTGCTTTTCGTGTAGTAACGCCGTACGCCAAAACTCGACCTGATTTATCAGTTAAAACTTGCAGATAAAAATACTGGTTCCCGAATATGTACTCTTTTATTTCTAAACCGGGAATAGATGTTGCGTGTTTGGCCGACACTTTATGTTCCTGCAATATTTGGGGCTTAGTTTCTTTTGGGGCGTTCCACCCAAAATAATAAACCAAATAGCCAGCAATCAAAGCGGCAATTACAGTCAAGAAGACGTATCCAATCGGCTTCTCATGCCATCTGTTTTTAGCGGGATTATGATCAGCGGAGAAATCATCACCCTTTTTGGACGCGAACGTCCCGGACTGAGAGCCACCGCTGCCGCCTTGCTGAATTTGAGAACCCTCCATGTGCTGTATATTAATAATATTTACTGCAGATGTTTCTATGCGAGTCGTATCTTTTTTGGATGAAAGTTCATTGACCTTCTCGGTTAGACGAAATGATCCATTGCCTGTATTTTCTAAGTAGCTTTTTTTAATTAACGATTCCAATCCATCTGCTAACTCAGAATTTTTATACCCGGTATTAAACCAAGAGTGCAAAATATTCCTATATGGCAAACTCTCGGTAGGCCGAATATTGAAATCAGAAAAGATTTTAAGTATCTTCTCTTCAATCTCTTCAATCGTTGGCAAGTGAGTCATTTTTTTCACCCATAATCTTACTTACCCAAAAAGACAGCTAGTTGATTCAACAAATCTGCAGCCAGAACAGAGCCGGTGGCACCTTCCAAAATATTTCTTATGGACTTAAGGGCTTCATGCAAAATCGCGCCTTTTGGACGACTTGATTTGAGTTGGCTCTCAATGGTTTCTACATCTGCCGCAACTTCGGCCATATCATCAACTTGTAGGTGAAGATCCTTAAGACTAGCTTTAAGCATAGTTATGAAAACTGGCAGAGTATCAATATGCCCAAAATTAAATGTGCCAGTTTGAGAACTCTTAGTGGTGCCTTGTTGAATCTGAGAGCCTTCCATGTGTTGAATATTGATTATATTTACTGCAGGAAAATAGTATGTGGGGCGCTCGGGATGAGATAATGCTTCTTCAACTTCGCGTATCCCATAATGCGTAAGCGAAATTGCACCGATTGTTTGATGCTCTATAAGGTTCTCATCTGCGAGGTAGTCTATTATGCGTTCAGATTCATCACGACTAAAGCCTAGTTCATCGCCAATCTCCCATAAACCAAATGCGGTAAACCTATCGCCACCGCTTTTTTCATAGCACAGCCATAAAAATCTAAACCGCTTATTTCTTAATTCATCAATATTTGTCATAGCCATAGTTTTCTCTCGTATAACACGCAGGTCACGCGCCGCCTTCTGGCGCGTCGTTGTGGACGCGCAGGTTGGCAATTCGTATTGGTCGTTGTGCGTTGCGTTTATTTAAAAGTGATGGCAATGGCTTTTTCCTCGTGAGCTCTTATAACTCTAAATGAAGCTGATCCTGCAGAAATGTCAGCAGCATTCATCAACTCTAGGGCATTCTTGGCGTTCAACACTTTTGAGCCGTTGATTTCTATTAAGATGTCGCCAGGTAGAACATTCGAGTAAAACGCGGGGGTATCTTCAATGACAATATTGACGACTGCACCGGTATTACGTTCAAATGAAACTCGCTGATCAGATGTTAGGTCAGCGACGGACACTCCAAATTTCAATTTTTTTGTAGAGCGTACAAAAAACACCGCCGTCTGATCGTACCTCCGCTGATGTGTCGTGATTGGGACTACAGTAGTTCCATATGTTGTACTTGAGCCGCTATAACCGCCGGAGACACCACCGGCATATACGGAGCCAGAATAATATGTTGAAGAAGAACTTGGAAGGAACAGAGGCGACGTGGTGGTCAGTGTATTCGTATACTTTGTATTTACCAGAACCACAGTTGCACCAACACGGCGCGCCTGATCTTTGACTTTACTTTCATCTTCATATCCACCGTTGAATGATGATTCGCCGATTGCGATATGCCTTTTAGAACGAAGAATCATAATGTCTTTATCAAAGTTGTTTGTACCGAATACTTGTGGTTCTTGATCGGGCTTTAGTATTTCAACGTCCTTTAATGTGGTCGCGTCTGCAAACGGTTTGTAGAATTGCTGATAACCACTTACGCATCCTGTCATAAAAAAGATTAGAGCCAGAGCTAAACTTCTTTGAACTGTTTTCTTGTAATTGAATAGCATTCTGCCTCCTTCTGGTTCCTAAACGTTGAGTCGCCTGCCAGACTCGAACTTCTGGTTGGCGCACAGTTTACATCAGAGCCAATGCCGCGAGTAAGTCGCGGCCCGCGCAGCGGGTCCGTCGATCTTGACTGCCTGGTTCTCCCCGAGCACAGCGATGGGTTAGGCAGTCCCGCCCTTACTCGCCGCATTCTCCCCGAGCGAAGCGCGGAAAGATCACGCGGGTGAGGGGCCTTGCCCCTCTCGACCCGCTGGTTGGAATATGTCAAGTTTTAGTCATCATCGAAAAAGCGACCGCGCTTAATATCGATGACGGGTTGTTTACTCTCAAGTTTTTCTATTTTTTGTTCCAGTTCGCTGGAACGTTCTAAAAGATTCTTGTGTTCTTTAAGTAGAACCTTAAATCCCTGAGGAGGCTTATTATGCTCAAGAAGTATATCTATGCCTGTAATAAAAGCATTAAATGCACGATCAACCGCATCTTGAGATTCATCTTCATTCCGTTTTTGGATCTCCGCGATTTCATCTTTATACTTTTTATGGAGAGAATAAATTTCAGAGATGAGATTAGAAATATGATCCTCCGCTGCCTTCTTCTGCATGGAGATTACGGCAAATTTAAGAACACCGGCTACATTGAGAAGTATTATTCCCACTGCAAGTCCACCCCAAAAAGGAGAAAGAAGGTCAATTGTCATGATTAGTTCTCCTTAGCTTTTTTCTTGGTAGCCCGCTGACCCCCTTGTGGGAGTCGAGCGTGTGGTTGGTAAATTCCAACTAATGATTATGCGGGTTCGGTCATCTGCCTAAATGCGGAGATGAGCGACAAACAATATTAAATTCTGTTTGAAACATGTACTCCTCTGCTCGTTAGTCAAATACTCACTTACAGAAAGAACTTCCTGAGGCGTAAATATATCATAAGAGCAATACTTCATACAGTAATTTTTGCTGGGCTAGTATATCGAAACGATTGTGAACGTATTCGTAGCAGTGGCATCTGGCAATACGGTTGATTACAAATACACATACACGTGGAAACCCATATGTTCCATGGTAAAAATTTCTCAGGAAATTGCGGAAGGATTGGCAGAGCTTCAAAAGCACCAGGTGGGATTCCTGTTAGAAATCCGCATTCCAATATCATTACTTCATTCCTTGTTTTTCGGTTGATTCTTCCCAAATCACTATGGTATAGTTCCCATATTCAAAGCAGTCAATTACAATCACATTCAGAATCAAAATAAGATGAGGTAAAATGCTATGCAATATAAAGCATGGTTTCAATGCATCAATCAACAGTGTAAGGAAAAATATCCTTTAAACACGGTTATTTACCGGTGTAAAAAATGCGGCTCGCTTCTTGAAGTCCAGCATGACATGACAGCGCTTGCCAGGCGCGATGCCAAGGCCTGGATGAAGCTGTTTGAAGACCGATATAAATCCACCCAGTGGCCTTATGGATCGGGTATATGGGGGAAAAAGGAATGGATTCTTCCGCAGATAGAGAATGACAACATCGTTTCTTTATATGAAGGAGGAACGAATCTATTCTGGGCTGAACGGTTTGGGAAGATCATCGGGCTCGATAATCTCTGGATCAAGTTATGCGGCAATTCTCATAGCGGCTCTTTCAAAGACCTCGGCATGACTGTTCTGGTATCCCAGGTCAAGCAGATGATCAGTGAAGGCACGCCTATCCAGGCCGTTGCTTGCGCATCAACCGGTGATACTTCAGCAGCCCTTGCAGTATACTGTGCAGCTGCGGGAATTCCCTCCATTGTCCTCTTGCCAAAAGGGAAAATATCAATTGCTCAGCTCGTCCAGCCGATTGCAAATGGTTCTCTTGTTCTGTCCCTTGATACGGACTTCGACGGTTGTATGAAGGTCGTTCAGGAGATCACGAAGGATGAGACCCTTTATCTTGCCAATTCCATGAATTCGCTCAGGATCGAAGGCCAGAAGACCGTCGGCATAGAGATCGTCCAACAGTTTGACTGGGAGACTCCTGATGTAATCATCATTCCCGGAGGAAACCTCGGGAATGTTTCTGCACTCGGAAGTGGTTTACTCATGATGCGTGATCTTGGACTTATCACCAAGCTGCCACGCATCGTGGTAGCCCAGGCAGAGCGCGCAAACCCGCTTTACCGTTCGTATCTCAAAAAGTTTGAATCATTTGAACCCATGCAGGCTGAGAAAACTCTCGCGAGCGCCATCCAGATCGGAAATCCGGTGAGCATCGAGAAAGCAATCAGAACGCTGAAGCAGTTTAACGGTATCGTGATGGATGCAACAGAAGAAGAACTGGCAGATGCGGCCGCACTCGGAGACACAACCGGAATGTTTAACTGTCCGCATACCGGTGTCGCACTTGCCGCTTTGATCAAGCTTATCAAGAAAGGTTCGATCGATAAATCCGAACATGTTGTGGTCATATCCACAGCACACGGCTTGAAATTCACGGATTTCAAAGTTCGCTATCATGAAGAAAAACTCGAGTTTCCGAGCAAATATGCCAATAAGCCGATCGAAGTTCCCGCCCGCGTTGATGCTGTGAAAAAAGCACTTGACGAGGCATTGAAAAAGAGGAGAACCGCTGATGTCTAAGAAAACAACATCATCTTCAAAAAACTGGAAACCGGCCACCCTGGGAATTCATGGTTTGGGCCATGTTCCGCATGCACATCATGCTGTTTCCACGCCGATTGTCCAGACATCAAATTACTATTTCGAGAATACCGACGAAGTCTACGCGTTTATGAAGGCAAAAAGCGAAGGCCGGATCATTCGTGAACATGAGTACGGGCGGTATGGCAATCCAACCCAGCAGGAATGCGAACGGAAGCTTGCAGCCATTGAAGGTGCAGAGCGGGCAATCTTGTTCTCAACAGGGATGAGCGCTGTGATCCTGACCCTGCTCACCTATATGCGTCCGGACGGGCATATCATTTTTACGAGCGATTGCTACCGCCAGACACGAGATTTTGCAAAGAACACGCTGGCGAAATTCGGTATCAAAGTCACGATGGTTGATCCGACCGCAGAAGCAATCGAAAAAGCAATACAGCCAAACACCAATATCATTTTTACTGAATCACCTACGAACCCCTATCTTCGCGTACTTGATCTTCCGGCAATCGTGAAAGTCGCAAAAAAACGGGGCATCATGACGATGATTGATGCCACCTTTGCAACACCGTATAATCAAAAGCCGCTCGATCTTGGTATTGATATCGTGATTCATTCAGCTACAAAATACTTCGGCGGTCATAACGATCTGCTTGCAGGCGTTGTTCTGGGAAAACACGACCTCTTAAACGATCTCTACAAAATGCAGCGGATGATCGGCGCAACCCTTGGGCCATTCTCCTGTTTTCTGCTTGAACGGGGTCTCAAGACCTTCGGCTTGCGTATGGAACAGCACAATCGCGCCGGGCTCGAAATTGCCCGCATGCTTGAATCCCATCCAAAAATTGAAAAGGTGTGGTATCCGGGGCTTGCTTCTCATCCTGACCATGTCATAGCAACCCAGCAGATGAAAGGCTTTGGGAGCGTCATCACGTTCCTAGTGAAAGGAAATGACGCAGATACTAGAAAATTCATCGACAGCCTCGAGCTTTTTCTGATCACGCCGAGCCTTGGCGGAAGCGAAAGTTTGGTAACCCAGATGTCTATGATGTCTTTCTTTGATTATCCGGAAGACTATCGCCAGAATATCGGGATTGTGGACAATCTGGTCAGGATCGCACTGGGACTCGAGGATGTGGATGATCTTATTGCGGATCTGAAACAGGCGTTGGAAAAAATCTGAAGAAGACCTACGCCTTTCCTATTTTCTTCACAAATATTTCCCTGGTAATGCTCTTATCAACCGCGACCATGGTTTCTCCGAACTGGATCACGTACGAGGGCCTTTTCTGATGCAGTTTCAGCACGCTGCCCGGAAGAATTCCCATTGCTGAAAGGCGGTCAAGCCGAGAATGGGACTCTGGAGTGATAAATACGATTTTTGCCTGCTCCCCGGGCATAAGATCAGCCAGAGGAATGACCAATGGCCTTATTTCCTGCTTAAATAATGAACAGCATTTGCCACGAGGGATCGGCTTGCCATCCGGCGAGGTCGGCGGATGGCCCAGCAGTGTGCATACGCTGTCCGTCACCTCAGGGGAAAGAATATGTTCGAACTTGCAGGCTTCGGCTTCAGCCCGGTCAAGCGCAAAAAGATCGTGAAACAGCCGAAGCGAAAGCCGATGTCGCCGCACAAGCTCGCGGGCACGATCATCTCCTTTCGGAAGCAGCTCCAGCATCTGGCCTTTGCTTTTTATCCATCCGTTTTTAGCCAGCTGCTTCAGAATGGATTCGCACCCCTTTATCGCGCAGTGTTCCAGTACTTGATCGAGCGTCAGAATTCCTTCTTCTCGAAGCGTCCAGATGATCTCAAGAAGTTCATCCTCTTTTTCGATCTCAGGCAAAACACATAAGGAAGGATGACCAGCTTTTCCTTCAGGAATATCAGTTTTTTGATCTTTCATGGGTCACCTCATTTCATTCTTTACGACTCCATGCCTACAAAACAATATTGAATGTCTTAAATACTAAGTGTACCAAAGCCCCAATACCGAATGCAAACGGGAAAATAAATGCTACCATGTACAGCGCAATCTTGAGCCCACGCTCTTTCACCATCATGAAAAAATTCGCAATACAGGGAACAAACAAAGTCATAACGATAAGCCCGATCACAATCTGATTTGGATTCAGCATTCCCTCCTTTGCAAGCACGAAGAGGCCCGCTGCGCCATAGTCTCTCCGTAAAAAGCCGATCACAAATGCTTCCGCTGCTTTGCTGGGAAGTCCGAGAAGCCCCACAACCAGTGGATCAGTTATTTTTTGAAGATAGTCAAGTGCTCCCAGTGTATGTCCCAGAAAAAGAATAAGCGTCCCTAGGATAAAGAGCGGAACCGCTTCCTTTAAATACCATTCAACCCTGGCAAGCGTCTTGACAAGGATATTGGATATATGCGGAATTCGCAAAGGCGGAAGCTCGAGAATAAAATCAGAGGGTTCTCCGGAGATAACCTTCGATGCAAGATAACCCGTCAGAAGCATCACCATAACAATTGTCAAAAGCCATATACCGGTGGCGACAGCTGATATACCGGATACAAGGCCAAGAATGACACCCAATTGCGCAGAGCACGGAACTCCCAACGCAAGGAGGAGGGTCACCAAAATCCGTTCTTTTCTGGTTTCAAGAATCCGGGTTGTCAAGGTTGCCATGGTATCGCATCCAAGCCCGAGCACCATCGGAAGAACCGCCTTTCCGTTCAGTCCCATGATCCCGAATATTCGGTTGACCATAACAGCGAGTCTCGGAAGATACCCTGAATCTTCAAGTAAACCGAACGCGATAAAAAAGAACCCTACGATGGGAAGCACGATCGCAATTGAATAGGTCAAGGCCATCGTAACTAAACCGTATTCACCAACAAACAACTCACGTAAAAAAGGCCATGGAAATAAAAAATCCACGACCGTAGTACTCAACGGGTTCAAATAAGTTCCGAATACGGTTTTTTCCAGAAACGTTACCATGACCCCAGCGCCCAGTACTCCGACAAATTGATAGACAAGATACAACACCAGGAGAAGAATGGGAAAACCCAGGACCGGATGCATGCTCAGGGAATCGAGAAAGGAACCAATGCTCGACTGACGGTCATCCCGTTCACGAATCATGACCTGGGCAAGAATCTGATCTGCCTTCTGAAGGCGCTTGCTCGTGATGATGTATCCAAGAGAATTATGAAAGCGGGATTGCACCGACTGTCGTATGTGTTCGATCGTTTGAATGGAATGATGATCAACGCGAGCATGCAGCCATTCGTTCAAGCTCTGATCTCCTGAGAGAATCATCAGAGCAAGAGATCGGCGGGAAATCGGCGATTTTGGAAGAAGCGTGGCAATCTCCTCAATTCCTCGTTCAATGGGTTCTTCGTATGTTACGCTGAGAGATGTAATGCGTGGTTTTTGGATTGCTGCGAGAAGCGAATCAATACCGTTTTTTCTAATGGCAACCGTCTTGACAACCGGAACGCCGAGCAGATGCTCCAGTAATGCCTGATCAACGATGATACCCCTGCTTTTTGCCTCGTCATCCATGTTCAGATCAAGCAGAAAAGGAAGCCCCATTTCGGCCAGTTGCAGGGTGATGAGCAGCCCGCGCCGGAGATTCTTCGTATCGGCAACCTGGATAACCACATCGGGCCGCTCAGCGAGCAGTATATCCCGGGTGACCTCTTCATCTTCAGACATCGGCACGAGCGTGTTCACTCCGGGCGTATCAACAACAACGCTCTTCACTTTATGTAACGTTGCATTCCCATACGTCACTTCAACCGTAGTTCCTGGATAATTGGAAACCGTGACATAGGTGCCGGTCAAAAGGCCGAACAGGGCGCTTTTGCCGACATTCGGATTTCCGATCAACAATACTTTACGGTAACTGGATGAGGAATCAACGGTGCTAGAAGCGTTATGATGCATTACTTCTCCTCATATCGAATGATCAATATAACTTTCATTTTTTTGGTAGATACATACCGTGCGTGTCTCTGGTTCTGAGTCTGTTTCTATTTTTTAGTCTATCTTTCTTCAGACAATCATTGCAGAGTCCATATAATTCCAGTTTATGACTAGCAACCTGGAAACCTCGTTTTTTAGCTACATCATGCTGGAGAGCTTCGATACGCTCGTTCTCAAATTCCATAATGGAGCCGCACCGCGTGCAGATAAGATGGTCGTGGTGTATATCCGATTCTTTATACTCGAATCGGGTAAAACCATCATGAAATCGCCGCTCTTCGGCAAGACCTGCTTCGGCAAGCAGCTTCAGGGTTCGATATATGGTCGCATAGCCGATACCGGGATCGGTTTTCCTGAGTTGCGCATACAGGTCCTCAGCACTCACATGTTTTTTTGCCTTGAGGAAAACCTCTAGGATTCGTTCCCGTTGGACCGTCAACCGGAGCCCTTGTCCTGCAAGAAATTGAGATAATTGTTTTTGCGGCTTGTTCTGCATAGCTCCTTCTTGAGAATGATTTTCAATAAGATTTGTACCATCATCCCGCCTTTCTGTCAACAGAAAACAAAAAGGCCCTCTTTAAATACAAGAGGGCCTTTTCAAGGATATACCAGAATAAGTTTCTTTTACAATTTCATCAGTGCATCCTGCTTCTGATTCCAGAGAAGCCACTCATCCGTTTCACTACTCGGATCAAATTTTTGCGGTTTTGAAGCAGTGCCGTCCGGTGTCACCGTGACCTGCTGCATGGCCATGACAATAACCGTCCATTCCTGCATGGCTACCTCATGATACGGCGGCGGAACCGCATGAGGCCCGGGTACTTGTTTCGGTCTCGATAGTCCGGCCTGCGGTTGCGTTGCTTCCGGCTTCGGCGTCCCGGAAACAGATACCGAACCTTCATACACTCGGAACAGAGAACTTGCATCCGGTTCAATAGTCACTCCGTACACCGTGCCCCGGACTCCGGCGACTGCATTCGAAGTCTCCACCGCGACTGCTGACTTCGGGGTCGTCAGTTTTTTTACCTGTGCCCAGAGTTTTCCCATGAAAAGGCTGATTTTGAAATGCTTGTCCTTTGTTCCTTTATCATAGGACAACTCCTGGATTCTGAATGAAGAAGCCTCGGCAAATCGCATGACTGTCCGGTCAGGGAAACGAATTGCAAGCCGTGCGCCTTTTTCCACGGTCACCGAATCGTGCCTGGCTAGTTTGTCGCCGATCTTCAGTATCCGGCCTTCAGGATTGGCTGCGGAAACCGTCCGGACGGTGCCGGTAACCATGCTCACAACCGCATTTTTCGGCCCTTGCTCCGCGATGGAAACCAGTGGATAACCTGAAAGCAATCCAACCATGCAGAGGCTCAACACAATCTGTTTCATCATGTTTTTCTCCACGTTACTGAATGCTTACTTTTACGATGTCGCCAGTCTTAAAGCCCTGGCCTGATCGAGATTGAGCCACAGAGAGATCCATGTCCGCGCCAAGATCATTTTTAATCACCAGGGCCGTGCCGATCAAATCTTCCATGGTTCCCAGTCTTTGCTTGGTCTCCGGATCGATGATCTCTTCACCTGCGCGGTACACATCGAGCTTGTCACCTACGTTCAACCCTGATTTCTGACCAGCATTAATGTACAAACTGGTGCCGGAAACTTTGGCGACCCGTCCGCTCCATTTCCGGGTCCCAAGTTGTTTCATCATGTTGACCATGCCTTTGGTAAGGGCATCCCGCAGCGCGCCGTCACGCAATGACGTGTCATAGCCTGCCTTGCTGCCGGCTCCCAGGAAGGTCGAGGTTTTTTTATCGTAGATCCCGGTTCCGGAATCAGCCAGTATCTGAACACCGGTTGATGTGTCGACAATGCGATAGTCGACAGTCACGGATGCAATCTGTTTTTTGCTCTTGCCGAGAATATAGTCGCTGCCCTCTTCTGTTTCGGCGTATGCTGTAACCGCTCCGGTGACAATCGCGTTCAACCCCATGACCTGTCCCATTCTGGCTGCGGTTTCAGGATTGATCGCACCGGTCGCTCCCATCCGCTGCTGGGCAAGGATTGACTGCATATCCTGCTGCGGAACAACGATAAACCGGCCTGTTTTTTGAAGAATCGTACCCAGAATATCGGCTGCTGCTTCACCAATACCCAGAACCCGGGAAGGCGTTCTATTTTGGAAATTCACAACTCCAACCCTGAGTTTCGGGCCTCTATATTCGGATATGCTGCTGCTCGTAGGAAGCTGCTTCGTGGTATCCGTTAATGTAGGATCATCCTTGACTGCTCCTGACGTGGTCGGACTGCATCCGGTTGCAATCATGCCAAGGACTACAAAAATGCTTATGCCAAAAAAAACCATACTTTTTTTCATTCGTTCCTCCCCTGTATAAAAAATCAAATCATGAATATGAAGAATAGAGCTAAAACGTCTTCAGCGGTGCATTGGGATTCACCGGTTTGCTGCTGCTTATGCCGAAAGACCCTGGTCCCCACGGTACGTTGCTCGATATCCGTTCGACCAGTTGTGTTGATTCGTAATCAAGATGAATCCCAATCGCTTTTGTGATCAGCTTCACACCTAAACTTATGGCAAATGATTTCGTGATATCTTCCGTACCTGTGGTGCCTTGATAAAGAGTTATCCACGGCACTTCGTTGTCTCGTGAATCAAATATTTTTGCCACCACCGCTGTAGCACCTCCTGCTTTTCCCTTCATATATACTTCACTTTTGACGCCAAGTCCCTGTTGGAACAGAGTTACACCCGTTTGCGTATTCACCAGTTTGAATTTTGCACGAACCTTCCTTACATTATAGGCTCCAGTCGTTACTTCATCAAAATCCATTAACGTGCCGTACAATATCCCTTCAACATCGAGTGTCTTGCCCAGTTCCTGCGGTGTTGTCATATCCAGCTGGCCGCCTAATGTTATGCCCATCTGATCCCGAAGGATCTGATCCGTTGCTTTGATATCCATGACAACATACGATCGGCGCTCCAATGCTTTTACCATTTTCTTGCGGACGACATCCGGGCCTTCAACATCAGCGGTATCGTTCCGCATCGGAAGAACAGCAACCCGTTTAAGCGGGTTATTTACATCACAATAAAGAGGAACTTGACGGGATACTGAACATGCCGTCAGCATAATCATCACGGATATCAATGCGTACGGGATTGTTCTTTTTCGCATGGAGACTCGTACCTCAAAATTAGTACACAATAATCACTCTGCAATATTGAAGAAAATTATTCTGACTGTTCAAACGGCGAAGCATCTCAGCATCAGCGGCGCCTACCACAATGTCCGTTTTTCCTTTGCCGGATGCTCCCGTAGCCTTGATCACCGCCGGATTGTCCGTCACCCGGAAATTATGAGCAGCAGCCTGCACTTCTTTCGCATAACCGGCAGCTCCCTGTTCAACAACATTCGTCCTGGTCACGATCTTGCCCACGTAAATTTCCTGTCCCTGAGGATCCAGGATTCGTGGCAAAAGAGCCGGTCGAAGTCCGGTGCCGCGCCCATCAATAACCACACCGGTAGCAACGCCACCTTTAAAATCAATGGTTGGTTCAGAAGCAGGCAGTGATGGTTGTACTGGTTCAACCTTCTTTTCAGGCTCAACGGATGGTATGGATGGCAATTCTTTCTTTTGAGAATCACTCACGGGTGGAGAAGGCTCTTCTTTTTTGCCGGGGCCAGCAGGAACCGGAGTTGCGGATCCGGAATCAGGGCGTTTTTCAGGAACTGATGGTGTAATCCCTGGTTTTGAAGGTGGTACGGGTTCGGGCTGAGGTTGTATAATTGTGGGTTTCCGGGACGGAATTGAAATACCGCCGAATGTCTGGGGCACAAGCGTATCCAGAAACGCTCCCTGAATGGGTATTGCAACCTGTACTTCAACCGATCCATCGGAAAAATAATCGGTCTTCACCACTCGTGCTCCCTGTACAATGCCTTCCACTCTTGTCCGAATAACATCATTTTTAACCAGAACATTTTCGACCACGGTCTCTGAATCTATCCTGACGCCCTGGATAACCTCGAGAAGATTCCTGATCGCAACAAGAAATCCTGCCCGTTCGGTCATGGCCCGGGCTTGTGCCGGATTAACCGCGAGCCGTGAAGGAACACCGATGCCGGTTGCCATAATTTCGCCGGTCGTCCAGTTGATCCGGCCGGAATTCGTTGTTTCAATCGCATCTCCGGGAGTGGTTTGTTGTGCAAATGCAGAAAAACAGAATAAGAACGCCAGTACCACTGCATAAAAAGCGATTAACAATGATTTGTACATTGTCATCTCCTCATGAATGACCATCTGAGATTCGTCATGCTCATGAAAATGGGCATCCCGTAACAAGCAAAACTGGATTCCCGCTTTCGCGGGAAAGACGACTTAGTGGGCTTCATTTAGCCCCTCATCACTTCACAACAAAATCAAGACGCATTTCTTTTCCGGAATGTACATCTACCGTGCCAGAAGAAACTTCTCTGTCATTCCGAAGAACTGATACTTTGTAGGACCCCGGCGCAAGACCTTCGATCCTGTAGGAACCCTTGTCAATCGAGATACCGTAGCTTACCGTGCCTTCCCGGTAGAATACATCTCCATCATCAACCGGTTTGCCCGATGCATCGCGAACGTTTCCGAAAATGACCCCGCCCGGATTGAGCGCTGTATCAAATCGGTAAGTCCGGCCTTTTTCGATCTGAATTTCTCGTGATGATTTTGAGAACCCTTTGCCTTTCAGTTCAATACGGTGTTTCCCTGAATCGGAGACGGCAACCGAATACGTTCCATTTGCAAAAGAGTTGGGAGTTCCTTTGCCGTCTTTCCATACGACAACGGTTCCCTCGGGTACAAAATTCCCCGAAGTGTCTGTTACCTTTCCAGTAACAATAGCCGCGTATTGCCGGTCATCCATTCTCCGGCCAAGCCGTTTTATCTTTGGGACCGGGAGAATGTCTGCCATTCGCGTTTTATCTTTATTCTCTACAATGGTATAAAACGTCGCCTTGTCGACATCAAGATAACCGCCGGAATAATATCCAGGCATGGTTTCTCCGTCCACTCGCAGAATGATATGAAAAGGATCGACAAAATTATGTGAATGCTCGGCATCGGAAAACGTCCAGCCCAAATCAGGATAATATACTTCAAGATACGCATGAAATCCGCCATCATTTACCTTCACTCCCCAATACTCTTTCGAAAAACCCCACTCATATCCCGGAGGCAGATATCCGTGTGCAACGCGCGCGGGAATTCCTGCTGCACGGATGAGCGCCACCGCAAGATTTGAATATCCCACACAATATGCTTTTTTATACTTGAGAGCTGAAACAGCATCTGCAGGAACCGTCAGGCTTGCATCAAAGGTCAGGGTATCGGCAATCCAGGAGAGGATGGAATTCACTGCTTCATGTGCATATCCGCTGCCTCGTGTAATCTCGGATGCCAGCCGGACAATTGACGGATGCTGTGACTGTCGGTCTTTTTCCGGAGCAAGGTACTGTGCAAGAGAAGAAGAAATCGATGCAGATTGAATCGGAAATTGAACCCGTGTTTTCAAAGGTGACATGCGGGAAGTTACGGTTACCCGCTTGCTGAATTCATCGAGGATAACGACTTTCTGTTCAAACGATTCATTCGAGTAATTCGGAATAAATGCGACCCCGCGAGGATTTACAATGTCATAGACAACCGTGTGCTCTCCTTCAAGCACAATCAACCCGGCCTCTGTAGCAGGGACAAGGAGAAGGATCAATAAAACGGTGAGCAATGATATGCGTAGAGGGTTCATAAGAAGAAACCGCCGCTCCCCGAAAACAGGAGCGGCAATATCCAGATCATTAGAATTTCAGTTGATCTTTGAATGCACGGATCGCGAGCAGCGCATCAGCGCCTGAGACGAAATCCATTCCATGAAATTCACCGGTCGCTTTGTCAGCCTCCAGGAATCCGCGGGATGTGGTGACCATGATCGCATTGAATGCATAATGATCATTCCGGACTTCAGGGAACGGAGAAGTGGCTCCGAGAAACTTGGTGGCAAGCTTTTCATCACCCGTTACTTTGATCAGAAGGTCCTCAAGCATAAGCGCAAACTCAGTCTTGGTGATGAGTTTATCCGGTTCAAATAAATGGTTGGGACCTGCTTCAAGTCCGCGAATCCTGAGATGCAGGACCGATTCGATGCTCGGCCTGAGCCAGTTGTCTGAAATGTCTGTTGCAGCCGGCATAGAAACGGTTTTATCCGGTGAAAACCGGTTGGTTGATTCCGTCGGCGGTTTAAATGCTGTATCGTAGACTTTGATCCCCCGCTTGGTAAACAGTTTTTCCAGATTCATTTCCTGATCAAACAAGGCTGCAACATCAGCGCGATCTATCTTCTGGATCAAGGCAATCTTTTTCCCGATCTCTGTGCCTGGCGCGGCTCGCTGAATTTTTTGAATCGTTGCCCATTCCGCATTTGCCTGTCCGGTAAATTCCTTGTTTATTTCCAGCACCTTCTTAAACATACCCGCTGCCTTGTCAAAATCAAGAGCGGTCATATCAGCCATACCCATATAATAATGGAGCGGAGCGCTGTTCGGCTCTTTTTCGATTGCATTGGAAAATTCGTTCTCAGCTTTTTTGAGCAGCGTGGCTGCTTTGGCTTGTTCCTTGCTCATCTGCATGGTAAACAGTCTGATCATTCCTATGCGGGATTCAATTCCCTGATCATACTGTTTCGCTTTGGACATTACTGCAAACGCCTGAGTAAAATCCGCTTCTTTGCCAAGAACCAGTCCTTTTCCGATATAACCAAGCGGCCCTGCAGGCGCAAGATCGATTGCACGGTTAAATTCACGATGCGCTTCAGCGAGCTGGTCTTTTTCCAGATATTTCAAACCCTGAGCATAATGGTATTCAGGAGTATCCATAACTGAGGTAGAAGGAGCGGCCTTCTGACTGCATCCATAAGCTGCAAGCACAACCACTGCCAAAACTGCTATCAATCGTTTCATGGGTATCATCATAAACCTCCGGGACCGTATAAGAATCTTCCTAAGAGTCTAAAAACTAATCAACCAGAACAATCACTCTGCACTTTTCAAGCATGCTCATATTTTCAGACGCACTTTGCAGCAAAGCAGCATCCGCATTGCTGATCACCATATCCACCCGTGAGTTGCCGGACACTTTCAATGCCTTAACCATGAGCGGCCTGTCCGCTACGCGGGAATTCGTTTTTGCAGCAGCCGGATCCTTCAAATAACCGACCATCCCTTCTCGAATGGCAAAATCGCGATTGATCCATGCAGATCCGTACACTTCCTTTCCATCCTCATTCAAAATTTTCGGAGACATGGCAGGCCGTATGCCAAGCCCGCGTGCATCGACGATGAGACCCGTATAGAGCTGCCCGGGAATGCTCGACGTCGGGCTGCTCATAATTCCCTGACCGGTGGTTTTCGGCATAAGTGTTTCAGCCAAGGCTCCGGTCAGTTTCATTCCGACCGTTACTTCAACTGAACCATCAGACATGTACTTCTTGTCCATGACTGTGGCTCCCTGGATAATGCCATTCACCTCGGTTTTGATCACGTCGCTCGAAACCATAAAATTCTCAATCGTGGTCGTTGCATCAACTCGTACTCCTTTGATCGCTTCAAGCAGATTCCGGTACGCAACAACCTGGGCCGCCCGTTCAGCCATGCCTCGTGCCTGAGCAGAACTTGTCGGCTGGGAAGGCGGAGCACCGATCCCGACCGCGGTTACCACATTCGTCGTCCAATCAATCTTGCCTGAGGAACCGCTTGATTCAACAACATCCTTGATAGTGCCTGCAAGCTGTGCTGAAGCATCTGATCCCGTAAAGCAGATACAAGCACATACAATAAAAGCAATAACCACAGTTTTCCATACATTCATTGCAATACCTCCTGATAGAGAAACTCGATCCGATTTGTTGATGTCATATGTTTTATTTAAAAAACTTTAATTTTCAAAGATATATGGCACAGATAATAGTAAGATCGGAATAGAAGAATGGATTAACATGTGCAATAAACTATACCGAAGTCGATAAAAAATGTCAATGTAAGTAATGACAAAAATGAAGCAAAAACTTAGAATGCCCGTGCCAGGGTGCATGCAATCACCTGAGATGCTCCGGCTTTTTTCAACACGCGGCTGCATTCATTCATGGTAGCTCCGCTCGTAAACACATCATCGATCAGGACCACGTTCTTTTCTGCTATGCGTCCAGGATAACGAAGATCAAACGCTCCTGCAACATTTTTGACCCGTTCTTCACCGCTCAGTTCAATCTGTGCTCGCGTCGGTCGTATCCTGAGAAGATTGTCATAGGAAAACGGGATCTCAAATGCCTTGTGTATTTCATAGACAAGAAGCAGTGATTGATTAAATCCTCTCTTCTTCAAGCGCATGACATACAGCGGAACAGGAATCAGAACATCGACGTTTGCGAGGAGGCGAATATGTTGTGCCATCCATTTGCCAAGCGGTTTTCCAAGCGCCCTGCATGGCCTGTATTTATATTGGTGAATTGCTTCACGAAGCGAACCCTCGAAATAACCAACTGCAAATGCCTGATCAAAATGAGGCGGGTGCAATCTGCATACTCCGCAAATATGCTCTGGACTGTGACGTAACGTCTCTTCCGATTCAAACAGCCTTCCGCATCGCGCGCATGCCGGCCCTTCGATAAATGAAAAATCATTCCAACAGGAAGAACACAGGTAGGGAGTAGAAAAATCGTCAACGAGTGAATTACAGTGCGAACAGCGCGTGGGAAAAATGCTATTCAAGATAGAGTTGGAAAAAAGGATTATTCTGCTCATCATAACAGGCTATTTCTCAATATGAAATAGACCGGCGAGCCGTATGCAAGCTCACCGGTCTCTGTAGTTGTTCACGTTTGCTTATTGCTTACTTTTTTCTCGGTCCGGCCAAAGGAGCTGCAAGGTCACGTTTTTGCTCTTTATTCAAAAGCTTCAACGTTTGCGGCCACTTTTCATCCAGGATCACTTCTTCTCCTGCTGGAATAAAATCTATATGAGAGGATAGTAAATGCCCGGAATTGCGATCTCGTTCATGTGCTTTTTGATTAACCATCTTCTTTTCCGAATAGCTGACAAGACAAGCTGACTGCACGACCGACTGTCGGTTATGCTTGCGAGCGCCTGCATCAAAGAGTCCGCATTCAAATCGCTTTACGATAACGTTCGGGGAATCAAGCGGCACCGTAGTCAGTTTTTTTGCCCTGCTCTTAATCCCTTCGAGTGGCAATACCTTCTGAATCTTGCTGACTTGTTTATACTTCGGCCAGTCAAAATCAAATCCGAATGGTGTTCCCTCGTTATCAAACATGATGGCAATTTTGGAACCTGGACCAACAATGGATACATTATTTATCGTACGGGTAAACACAACGGTGTTTGCATACACTTTTTCTTCAGGCTTTGAAATTCCTTCTTTCGCTTCTGCAACGCCACCAATGGCATACTCAGTAAACGAAGGGACCAAATCCTCACCTTTATCTAACTGAATATATCGTGACAAATTCGCTTTGACAAATTGTCTTCCCAAAGTTTCAAGCCTCTCCTGGGAAAGACGTGATGATACCGGAAGACCGTTCTCCTTCTTGTTTTCCAAATACCCGTAATTACGGTAGCGAACACCACTCCCATCATTGCTTACATCGAGGAACCAGCCAGCGCCGACAATGGACACATGATTTCTTCTGGTTTTTCTCTCGATTTTTCCTGCTGTAGTAATCGGCGTCTTCGCCTTCTTGAATTGATCCAGGAGCGCCTTTGATACGGCTTCTTTCCCGGGACCAGGAACCCGTTCCAAAAGAGTCACTTCTTTTTGTCCGATCCCTTCTTTGTTCGATCGTTTTTCCAAATCAATCCGCTGTTGAAAATCCGCAGCATTGGCAAATGAACAAAACAGAAGCGTCACCAGAAGCGCCGCTAATTTTTTTAACCTATTCATACTTCCTCCTATCCAAATATCAAGATCAATACCATGAAACGCATATCATGACTTACAGATTATTCCAATACCAATAGCAGTAATAGCTAATACTTCCATCTCTAAGACGAGGATAGGACGGATAATTCTGCCACTTCATGGTATCCCGTCTGTTCCCACAATCAGCTGCACTTGATCCGGTGGCCATCACGGTAGCATCCTGTGACGTGGCCCAGTCAGAAACTCCATCTTTCCATGACCACTTGATACTATTCTTTTTCTGAAGATTGTCCGCGAAATCTTCACCAACTTCGTCAGTGGTAATGCCATCATACAGTTTGTCATGACTTCCTACCGCAATACGCAATCCGCCACGAAAAATCGATCCCATCCGTGTCCACATTTTTCCATCATTGAATTTCAGGGTCTCGCAGGAATAAGTCGCCAAAATACTTAATCCATACGAATCATCTCCAAGACGCATTTGTGAAGAATTCGCGAGCATGTTTTGATCCCACATTGCCCAGACCGAAATATCGCCCCATGCACCACCATGGGTACTTGCATAAAAGAGGTTCACATTATCAAGCGTTCCCGAGTCTCCTCCCTCTTCCCACCACCACTCGGCGCCATGCAGATTATAATAAAAAACCTTGGTATCCGTATCATCAAGTTCATTATTAAACCAACCGCATCGATTCCACGTATAATCAAGCGTTGTCTGCCAGCCGTTCTGATACTCTTTCTGACAACCGGTTCCGAAACGTGCCTTTGCCCAGGCAGTATTAAAATCGGCAGCAACCATATAAAATGCAGCAATAATGATTAGTGTTAATAGCTTTACAAACTTTTTACTTTTCATAGAAATCCTCCTCAATAAGATAAAATCACTGCTTAATATTGTTTCGGTAAATTGCCTCCTTTCTGGGAAATAGCAGATATCTGCATTAACCCTCCCTTCTCTCTTTGCCTATGCTAAAGCTCTATTTCGTATTTGGGGTGGTTTACAATGAGAAGTGAATAGTAGTTGCGTTTAGCAAGAATTAGCCTAAGCCGATCGATCAAGACGTAAAATACTCTCCAGTCATTCATTAATGTCACAAGTTGATAAATTTGTTTACTGAAGGATTAAAGCAATAATTTATAACTATTACCGAAAAGAGCTGCACTGTCAATCACCATACATGGGTATTTTATGGGTATATAGAAAGTTGCATTGATTGTTTTTTCAAATACTTGGTTGTTGTAGATATGAAAAAATGCGCACTTATAAATATAGGGGACTATAGGATGTCACGTCTTTTTCAGGATACAAACAGATGTCTGATAAGGATGCCTGATGGGAACTAACAATGCGTTAGAGTATTTTAGAGTATTCAAGTGTCAGAGGGATAGATGCAGAATATCCATTCTGAGTTCACAGTTCAGCGTCACCGAAATTTCTTTCTTTTGCAATATTTCTGTAACAGTCATACGATATAAAGATTCTGACAACAATAATAAGAAACGTTCCTGATAGAAAGGAATTCAGTGTATTACTTTAATAAAATCGCAGACAGCTTAATCAAGCTCATGATTCCCCTGGTTGTCCTCGCCCTTATGATGGGAATTGCGCGGCTCGTTCTCGACTTGCGCACGGTGTTCGGAAGCCAGACCATCGCGATAGCCTTTGATATGATGGTGACGAACATCCTTTCGATGTTTATTGTGATTGAACTGCTGCGGAGTGTCATGGAATACTTTGCCGTGCATCGTCTGAAGATAACATTTATCATTGATGCCGCGCTGGTCTTTGTGCTCCGTGAAGTGATGGTAGAGCTCTATCGGCATTCGTTGCAAACAACCTCGATTTTAGCTCTTTCGGCTTTAATCCTCGTAATGGGCTGCCTCCGAACGCTTGCAGTCGTATTTTCACCTGAAAATTATCTGGAAAAGGAAGAAAAACAATATGGCGGACAGCGTTGACAAAAATCGGGCATCATTTGTAGCAGAAATTTTTTTACTGCTCGCTTTGATAGCTGGCATCCTCTTCCTGATAGTATATTGGAAATAATGAAGAAATAATTTATACAGGAGTTTTCAACGCCGAACAATCAGCAACGTGCGCCGCTCGCCATTCTCTACCGCTCGTTGAACCTGATCCCCGCACCCTTCACCATACACCTGCTCGATCGTTTCAATGAATCCGGGGCTCATCGTGCGAGAACCTGGCTCTTGCCGGACATTGCAGCTGAACAGAAATGCATCATCGATCATTCCTAAAACCTCGTCACCGTCCGAGAAGTGCATGGGCCAGAGCATGCAAACCTTCGGCTTTACCTGTTCCAAAGGCAAACCAAGAGTAAGAGCAACGGTGTGCAAGGAGCAATGGGTCCGGTGATCAGACCAATAGGCAAAGACACAGAGCCCATTCTCGTTTGTGTCAATTGAAAAAAGACCCGGTTCCTCCTCTTCGAATACATTATCGTATCCTCCGATGGTCAGAAGATGAGGACAGAATTTGACAACCTCGGGCAGAACCTTAATGATTTTCTTTATCTCTGCCGTGGTAACGCATACCTCATACGACGCGCAGCAGCATTTCTCTCCCTTGACGCAGCCGTTGCAGTGGTTCTCGAGCTGCAGGAGCGACTCAATGTCAACATCTACGCTATTTCGTTGATGTTGGGGCAATTGCTTTTGACGATGCTTTTCAGGTCGGCTTGATTTCATAGGACAGTAAGAAAGAGATCAAGATAGAGTGAACATCAGCCATTCGTCGAGAAACGGTGTTTTTTTCAACTTCAGTTTCTCAATCGAGCGAGTTCAAGAGTATCATAAGTAAATTGGAAATTAAAGGGGGAAGTCATAAAGATGCCTGATGCAGGATGCCGGATACCGGATGGTAAAAAAAATCTGAGTTCATAGATTCACTGTCACCGGAATTTCTTCCTCTTGTAATATTCCTGTAACATTTCCCTTGTATAAACAAACCATGATACTCTTATCTCAAGGAGGAACCAGAATGAAAAGAACATTATTTCTATCATTGATTGCAGTTTTAGCATTCGCAACACCAGTATTCGCCCAGGAAACCGTGAACGGAGCCGGTGCAACATTCCCTGCCCCACTCTATATCGCATGGGCGTATGAGTATAATAAAGTGAGCGGAGTAAAACTTAATTATCAATCAGTAGGTTCTGGTGCCGGCCAGCGCCAGATCGTCGAACGGACAATTGATTTCGGCGCTTCCGACGATCCTCTTCCTTCAGAGAAACTTGCAAAAGACAACCTGATTCAATTTCCTACTGTTATTGGGGGCATAACCCTTGTCGTGAATATACCCGGTGTTAAATCAGGCGAGATGAAGCTTGATCCCACGGTGTTAAGCAAAACTTTTCTCGGGGAAATAAAAACATGGGACGATGCACAGATTAAAAAACTAAACCCTGGCCTGAATCTTCCTTCAACGCCGATCACCGTTGTTCATCGTTCGGATGGATCAGGGACTACGGCTATTTTCACTCACTATCTCGCAGAAGTCTCGCCTGCCTGGAAAACCAAGGTTGGTGAAGGTAAGTCAGTATCCTGGCCTATTGGAATAGGTGGCAAGGGGAATGAAGGCGTTGCCAATTATGTAAAAATGACCCCCAATTCAATCGGGTATGTCGAATTTGCTTATGCAAAACAGAACAAACTCGTATATACGAAGCTCAGGAACAAAGCGGGAAATTTTGTAGAACCGAATTTCGAATCATTCGAGAATGCGGCAGAAACCGGGAATTTTTACCCCAAAAAAGATTTCCACGTCTGGCTTACGAATTCGCCGGGCAAAACTTCCTGGCCTATTGCAGGTGCCACTTTTATCCTGCTTGCAAAAGACAAAAAAGATGTCAATCGTAAAGCAGTAAAATTCTTTAACTGGGCATATACAAACGGAGATACTACTGCAAAAAATCTCGTGTATATTCCCTTGCCGAAAACATTGAAAGACAAAGTACGAGCATATTGGAAATCAAAAGGCATTCAGTAACTCTCAACTCAGCGCCGACTCAAACAATGTTGGTTTAAGCCTGTCGTTTAAACAATTTTCGTCATAAGGAGCACTGGTAGTGGCGATCATACCGAAAAAAAATCCTCTGGATATGACCTTTTCCCTGATTACTGCGATCGCATCGCTTTCTGTCATTTTTATTATCATCGGCATCTTCTGGATCCTGATCAAAGAATCGTCGCTTGCCATGAGCAAATTCGGAATCATTCAATTCTTGACTTCAACCGCATGGAATCCCGTTCTTGAGATGTTCGGTGCCGCAACGAACATCTACGGAACGTTTGTTACCACGGCGCTGGCTCTTGTTTTTGCAGTGCCTACGGCTGTAGGAATTGCGATCTTTGTTACGGAAGTTGCGCCGAACTTCTTGAAAGGGCCTATCGGGATTGCCATTGAGCTTCTTGCAGCCATTCCGAGTATCATTTACGGAATGTGGGGTCTCTTTACCCTTGCTCCGATCATGAGCAAATACATTGAGCCCGCGCTCCAGAACTCGCTCGGGAAGTTGCCAGTCTTTGAAATTCTATTCCGAGGTACTCCTCTGGGAATCGACATTCTTACCGCAAGTGTTATCTTGAGTATTATGATCATTCCTTTCACGGCAAGTATCGCACGAGATTCCTTTAACCTCACACCATCCATCGTAAAAGAATCAGCGTATGCCATAGGAGCGACGAAATGGGAGGTGATCAAAAATGTAGTCCTTCCTTATTCAAAACTCGGGGTATTCGGTGGGGTCGTGTTGTCGCTGGGACGGGCGCTGGGCGAAACCATGGCAGTCGCCTTTGTCTTAGGTAATAGCCATAAAATAGCAACCTCGTTCTTCGATGCTGCTGCGACGATTACGGTCACGCTGGCAAATGAATTTACAGAAGCTGATAGTGACATATATCTTTCAGCATTGTTTTATCTTGCATTGGTTCTGTTTGTGCTGAGTTTTGTTATTTTGGCAATCGCCAAGCTTTTTCTGCTGCGGGCAGAGGAAAAATACTCGAGATGAAACTATCGTAATGCCAAAATGACAAATCCAAAGTTCAAATCAATGTCAAAAATCAAAGATCAAACGTTTGGCATTTGTTTCATTTGAACTTTATTTGAATTTTGGATTTTGTAATTTGAAATTGAAGAATTATGACTATTCAACAAAAACGAAAACTTGAAGGCATTGTCGCCCTCACTCTCAGCTCTTTGGCTGCTACAGCAGGCTTGTTCTGGCTCGTATTCATACTGGGAGACGTGATCATTCACGGGATCGGAGCACTCAATATAACCCTTTTTCTGAACGATCCTGTCCCTCCCGGCATTGAAGGCGGCGGCCTGCGACATGCGTTTCTCGGTCAGCTCATGATAACGTTTTTTGCAACCTTAATCGGTGTCCCGGTCGGCGTACTGGGCGGCACCTTTCTCGCGGAATACGCTCGTAGAACGAAATTTTCAAGGGTCATAAGCGTCTTATCCGATATCATTGTGAGCGTACCCTCCATTGTCATTGGAACGTTTATTTATGCGCTGCTCGTTAAACCGTTGGGTCATTTCAGCGGATGGGCAGGCGCCATCGCGCTTTCAATCATTATGATACCGGTTGTGCTCAGGACAACCGAGGACATGCTTTCCATGGTGCCATGGACTCTGCGAGAGGCAGCGTTCGCTCTCGGAGCTCCTTACTACAAGGTCATCATGCAAGTCGTATATCGGGGAGCAGCTACCGGCATATTGACCGGCATTCTCCTCTCGATTGCCCGTGTCGCAGGAGAAACAGCCCCTTTGCTGTTCACCTCATTCAATAATAATTTCTTTTCTCTCGATATGAATAGACCGATCGCCTCGCTTACGGTCACCATATTCCAATATGCCATGGGCCCGTATGAATCCTGGCATCAACAGGCATGGGCTGCTGCATTCGTAATCATGCTGTTTATTCTCATCCTTACATTACTGGAAAGGCTTATTTTAAAATGGAGATACAAAAGTTGACCTCACATCAGATTGAAATCGAGGTGAAAAATCTTGATTTTTATTACGGGGGAGATTCCAGAGCACTGCACGACATCTCGCTCCCAATCTACAAGCATAATGTCACTGCCTTGATCGGGCCTTCAGGCTGCGGGAAAACAACGCTTCTCCGATGTTTCAACCGCATGCATGATCTTTATCCGCATCACCGATATGAGGGTGAAATATTTTTTCAGGGCACCGACATTCTGGGCAACGGCATTGATCTGATACATCTGAGAAGCCGTATCGGAATGGTTTTTCAGAAGCCCACTCCCTTTCCGATGTCGATAGCGGATAATATTGCCTATGGGCTTCGGCTAAAAGGAATCAAGAACAAAAGCGAATTGACCGGCCGTATTGAACAAGCATTGCGAGACTCCGCTCTCTGGAATGAGGTGAGAGATAAATTGAATGCAAGCGCGTATGAACTTTCCGGAGGTCAGCAACAGCGGCTCGTGATCGCCCGGGAAATGGCGGTAGAACAGGAGGTTCTTTTGTTCGATGAACCAACATCGGCTCTTGATCCCCTTTCAACGGCCAAGATCGAGGAGCTTGTCGTAACGCTGAAAAAGAACATCTCAATCATTATCGTGACCCACAATATGCAGCAGGCTGCACGCGTATCGGATATGACCGGATTCATGTATATGGGCGAACTGATCGAATACGGGACCACTGAAAAAATATTCACGAATCCGGATAAGAAACAAACAGACGACTATATCACGGGAAAATTCGGCTAATGACATCCAGCTCTGCAAAGCATATTTGTATTCGGTTTTATCACATAAGGAGGATACTATGACCGCACAAAAAGAAACAGACCTTGCAAAACTCAAGAAGGCTATTTTGAAAATGGGAAGCGCGGTCGAAGATGCGATCGGCAAATCAAACAAGGCTCTCGTGAATCGGGACTGCGACCTTGCACGCGCCGTTATCGACGGTGATGTGGTCATCAACACGTTTGATGTGGAGATCGAGGAAGAATGCATCCGGTTCCTTGCTCTCTGGCAACCGACCGGGAGTGATCTCCGCTTTGTTACAACGGCGATAAAAATTATCACGGATCTCGAACGGATGGGTGATCTTGCGGTTGATATTTGCGAACGGGTGGTTGAGCTATGCGAGGAGCCACCGCTCAAACCCTATATTGATCTGCCTCGCATGGCAGAAGCATCTCAAAAGATGCTCAAAGAGAGTCTCGATGCATTTCTTGCCAGGGACGCAGACCTTGCCATTCAGGTATGTACGGCTGACGATTTTGTCGACGATCTTACCAGGCAAATTTTTAACGACCTGCTCGTCTATATGCTGGAAGATCCCAAGAATATTTCTCGTGCCGTGAGGCTGAGCTACATCACCAAATATCTTGAACGGGTGGCAGATCATGCCACCAATATCGCTGAAATGGTTGTATATATGGTGAAAGGAAAAGTTATCCGGCATATGGCGTGCGAAAATAATCGAAAATCTTGAAAAAACAGAGAAACATTCTGGCCATACAATACCATTTTAAAATGAAATCTTCTCAAAATCGCTCATAATTCAGTTGTTTTTTTCATGACTTGCCTTTATAATTAAATCGACTTTAAAAAACGAATTATGGACACGGATGTAACCTGAAAATTCGGGTTTTGTGATGCTGTGGATTATCCGCTCCATCACATAAATATCCGTGTCCATTTTTTTTATTGCCTATGTTTTCTCGTTTCGATTCAAGAAAAGTTCTCATCATATCGCTTGTCATTTCCCTCGCGCTTCATATCGTGATGATTGGTGTCATGCTGTTTATTTTGAAAAAAGAGCAGCCTTCAGACGTACCGCTCTTTACTCCGGTCGATATTGTGAATCTGCCTCGTCAATCACTCCAAAAACTTCCCCCTGTTGCTCCACCGCCACCAGTGATTGACCGCATGCCGGACCGATTACCTCCTGATAAAGTTCCTAGCCCGAAAAAATTCGGGACCAGCGATGATGTTCGGCTTCCCAAAGTACTGCCTCGCATGGGAAAACCAGAGGGATCAGACCAGGGCAAGGATGATGGCCGCAAAGTACCGCAAAAACCTTCAGACGGGCCGCTTCCCTTCCTCACGCAACGGGACATTGATGAACTTGCTCGTAAGGGAATGCCGGAAAGAAAACCGGGCGACGATTCCATTACCCTGGACACTGATGAATATAAGTTTATTTCGTATAATCGCTGGCTTAAAATCAAGGTCGAGAGCGTTCTCAAATATCCCGAACTTGCCGCGGTATCGGGATACCAGGGAACACTGTACATTAAGTTCGATATCTTGAAAAATGGATCACTTGGCAATCTGGAATTATTAAAATCATCCGGATATAAAATTCTTGACGATGAAGCATTGCGCGCAATTCGCGATTCAGCACCTTTCCAGCCGCTTCCCAGTGAATGGAATATGGATCGCTATCCAATACGTGCGGCGGTCATTTTCTATCTTGGCGTGGGGTACGTACGATGATCGATCTTGTTAAAATAGGCTCCGTCTTTCTGATTATTGTGCTGCTTCTCAGGTTTCGCTGGAACCTGGGGCTCGTGATGTTCATCGGCTCCATTCTCCTGGGTACGCTCTATCTACTTGATCCCCTCCGTCAGGCAACTGTTATTCTTAAGGCCAGTGTTGATTTAGAAACCTTGAATCTCATAGCAGGGCTGCTGTTCATTATGGTTCTTGAAAATATCATCCGTAAGCGCGGCGTCCTGAAACGAATGATGGAAGCAGTGGTGAACGTTGCACAAGACCGGCGCATCGCCATGGCAGTGCTTCCTGCGGTGATCGGTCTTCTGCCGTCTGCCGGCGGTGCAGTCTTCTCCGCTCCCATGGTTCAGGAAGCCGCAGCTACCGTGGCGGTGACTCCTGAACGCAAGGCGTTCATCAACTACTGGTTCCGGCATATCTGGGAATACGTGTCTCCGCTCTATCCGGGTGCCATTCTTGCTGCTGCAATCATGCAGATATCGCTCTCACAGTTTTTGCTCTTTCAAGTTCCTTTTTCAATTGCCGTAGTTGCAGTTGGAGCGCTGCTCGGCTTTCGCGGAATTCCAGAGAGTAGCATAGAAGGAAAACGGGATGCACAGGAATTTAAGGCACTCGCAGCTACCATGATTCCGATTCTTGCATCCGTTATTCTGGTTGTTGTGTTCAAGATACCGCTCGCATTCTCCATGGCAGCAGTCGTTATTGCATTGTTGTTCTTTTATCGCTACTCATTCAGAGATATGAAAACAACACTACAGGAAAGCATTTCATGGAATATGACGCTCATGGTAGTTGGTATCATGATTTTTAAAGGCATGCTCGATGCCACAGGTTCGATAGAAGCGTTACCTCCCTTTTTTAAGGCAAGCGGATTACCTTCTGAAGTTGTCCTCTTTGCGCTCCCCTTTTTTGCTGGACTTTTGACCGGCCATACGGTTGGTTATGTAGGATCAACATTTCCGATTCTTGTTGCCATGCTTGGAGGACAGGCGGATGTCCCATCCATGGCATTTGCATTTGCAAGCGGATTTGCCGGGGTCATGCTTTCGCCAACACATCTTTGTTTCGTCCTGACAGTAAAATATTTTAAGGCTGACATGGCAGTCATGTACCGTCTTCTCTGGCTCCCGGTATCCCTGGTTTTTCTCGTAGCTCTGATACGGTTATGGGTTTAGATGGCAAACGGTAACCACCGATTAACACTGATTAGCACAGATAAAAATCTTTATCTGTGAGTATTTTACCGTGTTGATCCGTGGTTATCTACTAGGTGTTAGGAGAGCAAATCATGCACATCGAGTTTAAAACAGGCGTTCAGAACATGCATTTTGATGCCGTGACGTGGTGGTTAGCAGAAACGTACTGGTCTCCAGGAATTACCAAAGAGGAAGTCATGTATGGTGCTCAAAATTCGAGCCTCGTTGTTGGCGGATTTGATGAAGCAGGAGAACAGCGGAGCTATATGCGGGTCGTTTCCGACAAAGTGCGATTCGCGTATGTCCTCGATGTCATTGTACATCCAGAATATAGAAAGCGCGGTATCGGGAAAGCCATGGTAGCCTTTGCCATGCAGCATCCGGATCTGCAACTGGTGTATCAATGGCTTTTGCGAACACGGGATGCGCAGAATGTATACACGCGTTTAGGATTTAAAACCATGGAAAATACGTGTAATTGGATGATGATCCGGAATGAACGGCCAGACAGGCGCATCTTCTCTTTAAGGGAGAATAAAAATGGATAATCAGCAAAGCATCAACAGAGTTTTTTGCATCGGTCTTAATTATCGTGAACATATCAGCGAATTGTCATTTACCATGCCTACGACCCCTGTTATTTTTATGAAACCTGCATCGTGTGTCATTGGTCCCGGGGAAGACATTCATTTCCCTGCTCATGGCAAAGATTTTCAGCATGAAGTGGAACTCGTCGTTAAAGTTGGCAAAAAAGGAAAACCGCAGACACCACACGAAGCCCACGCAATGATCGATTCCCTTACAATCGGGCTTGATCTCACCCTGCGCGATCTTCAAAATGATCTCCGGAAACAAGGCATGCCATGGGAAATTTCAAAAGCATTTGAACAGAGCGCACCAATCGGGACATTCATTCCTTACACATCTTCCCTGAATCTTCAGAATATTCCATTCAGGTGTACGGTCAATGGAAAAGAACGACAAAAAGGAAATACACAAAGCATGTTGTTTGGCATAGATGACCTGCTTGTGCAGATTAGCACCATCTGGACGCTTCTGCCGGGTGATATCGTTTTCACGGGAACTCCCCCGGGGGTTGGGCCGCTTGCGATTGGAGATGTGGTCGAGATCGAAAGTGATCTGATTGGAAAATTTTCCTGGAAGATTGTGGAGTAGAGTTCAGAGTTCAGAGTTTAATTGGGTTTGCTCTAACGCAGTGAGGACGTGCTTTATTTTTTCTCGAGCCAAGCGTTTTTGCTCGGGAAGATGCTTGTATTCTTCAAGCATCTTTCGTGATTCAAGAAGCTCCTGCTCTAGATCATGAACACGTATTGAGAGTTCCTTGTTTTGAGTCACCAGTGATCTGACTCTTTTTTCAATTTCTCCAAATCGTGCTTCTAGATCGTGTACATGGATTTTTTTCATGGTATATTCCTATTAATGAAGCGATCATTTAATCCATAGTAAGAGCGGTTTTTGCATGTTGCAAAGGCATAAACATCGCCTCCTGATTTCCCGACTTGCCGTATATCCTCCGGTATTCACCGTAATTCCTGAGTATTTTTTTCACATAGCCGCGTGTTTCAGAAAAAGGAATAGATTCCACAAACACATCCCAATCCGTAATCGGTTCGTTTTTCTTGATCCATCCGGCAACTGCCTCAGGTCCCGCATTGTATGCAGCAGCTGCAAAAAAAACATTACCATTGAACCGTTTCAAAAGCGAGCTCATATACCACGATCCGATATTAATTCCTACATCAGGGTCGAACAGCTTGCCTCTATCAAAACTCTTGAGGTTGATGGTTTTCGCAACCTGAACACCGGTCGATGGCATGACCTGCATGATCCCCCGTGCTCCTGCAGGAGAAAGCGCAGCTGCATTAAACTGGCTTTCCTCCCGAATAATGGCTGCAATGAAATAGGGGTCCAGGTGGTACTGTCTGGAATAGGAGGCAATGGAATCCCAATATGCCTGGGGATAGGCAAGATACCAGAGATCATCGGGCACATTTTTTCTTGGAGCCTCAAGATACCGGTCATAATGTCGGAGAACTAACACATGGGAACGGTAATAATCCCCCAGCTCAAAAAAGGCTTTGCTCAATCCGATGAGCATTCCTCGTTTTCCCTGAAGTTTTCCCTGAAGCAGGGCAAGCTCGGACGCAGCTTCTTTTTTCATGTTAAGATGCATAAGCTCAAGAATTTTTTTAAACAACGGCTCTTCGGTCAATAATTTTCTGGTTTCTTCGGTCCAGGCAGGGGGGATATCGTCCGTTTGATAAGAATACAAAGGATCATCAGGACAGCTGCTGTCAACACACAATGCCGGCTCCAGAACCTCTTTTACTGAAACCGTTTTACTTTGTACTGTCTGAAGAGCAGCAATACGCTCCTGTGCCCGATATCCGTAATAGGTATAAGTCCCTCGTTTCAATACATGCTGATAGTATGCTCGTGCACCAGAAACATTTCCCTGCTTTTCAGCTATTTTCCCCTGCCAGTAACGTGCCTGATTAACCAGAAAGGAATGAGGATAGGAGGCAACCAGTTCTTGCAGTATCCGCTCGGCTTTTTTATAATCTTCTATTGCATAATATCTCCAAGCTTGCCACCATAACGCGCTGTCGGCAAACCTGCTTTCCGGATACTCTTGTGCGAGCCGGTTATAGGCAGCCAGCGATTCGTTCCATTCTCCCGTTTCCCGGTAAATATTCCCAGTCAAAAAAAGCGCGTCATCAGCCCATTCACTGTCAGGATAGTTTTCAAGAAGTTCGGAAAAGCGTTCGATTCCCGCTGTCCATTCTCCTCGTTTACTATATGATCTCCCGATCCAATATAATGCTTCTGGAACTCGTGGATCGGAAGGGTTTCTTCGAATCATCGACTCGAGAAGTGAGGCGGCTTCTTTCCTTTTTCCGATATGAAACGAAGCAATACCCGTACGGAAAAGAACCTCATTTCGGAAAGAAAATCCGGGATCACGATCAAGAAGCTGGTTTAATGTTTCAATGGCTTTCCCATATTGCTGTAAGCGATAAAGAGTCTTCCCCCGTTCAAACAGCTCTTCAGAACTGGCTTCCGGAATTTTCCACCCCTCGGCTTGAAATCGGGCGAGTTCCTGGTCAACCTCCTGATCAACGCCATTTCCCGGATATGCGGTCCACACGTGTCGATATACTTCTACTGCCTCGGGAATTCTCTCTTGCTGTATCAGGCATCGTGCGAAGCGTAAGCCGGCCTCGGGAGCTAAATCGGAACGAGGGTGATCATGCAGAAACTTTTTGAAAATCGTTCCCGATTCTTCATACTTACTCATTTCAAAAAGCGCCTTCCCTCTCTGAAATGCCGCAGGGGTTACCAGAGAACTTTTGGGATAATCATGAATGAGCTGGCGGTACCCTGCTTCTGCATCCGCATACCGCTGATTTGAAAACTGATAGTCAGCGAACAGAAACATCGCATAGTCTGCAAGCAGCCGATATTCACTCGTGACCTGAAGCATGGCAGCCTTTGCTTCTTCTTGCATGTCCATCTTGATCCGGACTTTTTCAGTCAGAAACAATGCCCGCCGGGCCCAAGGCGTATCCGGATATTCATGCATGATCTGCGACAGGAAAGGAAGAGCCTCTGCCGGATGATTTGATTCATAGGCGTCGATCGCACTCTTGAGCAAATAGGAGGGAGAGGACGAAGAACTGTTTTTTTCAGTAAATGATGATAAAAATGGCGTCAAAGAATCTGAAGATTTTTTAAGAGCGGTAGTATGCTCTTCTCCGCAGGACCATGCGAGAAAAAGAGCACAGAAGAATATCAACAGTTGCATGATTCGCATAGATGGGGAATTCTCTCCTCGGTTACTATCATATAGCCGCTTCGCGTTTGTGTCAATAGAAGTGTAGAATGAAAAGAATAAGATCGGAAAGTAAAGACTCAATAAAAATGCCGTCACATTTTAATAACGTGACGGCATTATCAGAAAACACGAGATGCTTTATTTGGTAATCAATCTTCCTCCGGTTTTGCTATGCCATACTACGAGGAGCGGACTTGCAACAAAAACGGAAGAATACGTTCCGATGATCACACCCATAAGAAGTGCCAGCGAGAAGTAATGAAGCACTTCCCCGCCAAATAAAACGAGCGCGACAAGCACCAGCGCAACGGTAAGGGTAGTGATAACCGTCCGAGACAGCACCTCATTGATGCTTTGATTTACCAGTTTGGGAAGTGGTTCCCGCCTGTTTTGTTTCAGATTCTCCCGAATACGGTCGAAAATCACGACCGTGTCTGTAAGCGAATACCCTGCCAAGGTAAGCAGCGCAGTGATAATGAGCAAATTGATTTCATAATTCAGAATATAAAAAATTCCGAGCACCGCAAGCACGTCATGCATGGTAGCCATGGCAGCAGCAACACCGAACTTGAATTCGAAACGGAAGGCAATATAGAGAATAATTGCCAGGATCGAGACGGTAATGGCAACCAGCGCATCGCGCTGAAGCGATTTCCCGATAACCGGTCCGATTTCTTCAATGCTGACCACTTCAAAGGGATTATTCGGAAACTCCTTGGTAAACATTGACTGGATTTTTTCGGATGTTCCCTCGGATTCACGCACTTTAATCAGTATCCTTTTCCCGTCTTCTCCTACCTGCTGGACACTCGCACCAGGAAAACCATTTTTTTCCAGAAGAGTGCGTGCAGTATCAAGAGGAACATTTTGCTGAAAGCCGAGTTGTACGGTTGTTCCTCCGACAAAATCGATCCCCAGGTTCGCTTTCCCCCTTCCGATCTGGATCAGACAAAGAATCCCCAGGAGAATAAAGAAGCCTGAAATAGCAAACGAGATATTTTTCTGTCCCATAAAGTCTATTTTTGTTTTATGCAAAATTTGCAGCATGTGACCCTCCAAAATCTTGGTCTTCTTTTAATTTCAGAATTGTCTAAATGCTCAGTTTATCCAGCTTCCACCGGGTATTGATAATATCGAAAAGCACTTTCGTTCCAACGAGTGCGGAATACAGATTGATCAGAATACCGAGGCTGAGAGTAACCGCAAAACCTTTAATTGGCCCGGTACCGAACATAAACAAGACAACAGCGGTAATGAGCGTTGTAACGTGTGAATCGAGAATCGTCAGGAATGCCTTGTCATATCCGGCATCCACTGCAGGCCTTGGCTGCTTCCCAGCACGGACTTCTTCGCGAATGCGCTCGAACATCAGCACATTCGAATCCACGCCCATACCGATGGTAAGAATGATTCCGGCAATACCCGGCAGGGTCAACGTCGCACTCATAAGCGCCATCGCACCGAGCAGCAGCACGAGATTCAGGACAACCGCATAATCGGCAATCAGACCGGACATGCGATAATAGAAAACCATGAACACCAGGACAAACAGACCGCCGATCAATGCTGCCCGAGTACCCATGGTGATAGAATCCTGGCCGAGCGATGGGCCGACGGTTACATTCTGGATGATCTTGACCGGCGCAGGAAGCGATTCACGAAGCACGATGGCAAGTTTTGCAGCTTCGTCATGCGTAAAATGTCCCGTAATCTGGGCGCTTCCGCCGCTGATCCGGTCTTGAATTCGTGGAGCGGAATGCACCGCGCCATCAAGCACGATGGCGAGAAGCTTCCCGATATTGTCGGCAGTAATCCGGTCGAATATCTTAGCTCCTTCAGTGTCGAAATTGATCGATATTGCCGGCTTGTTGAACTGATCGATACCGACCTTCGCTTCTTTAAGACGATCACCGGTCAGGAGTGTTTTTGAAAAAACAAGGATTGGTTGTTTCGATATTTTTCCGGATTCGTTTTCCCGCTCTTCATACAGGAGTTCGGTTCCTTCCGGCGCCTTGCCTTGCAATGCCTGTTGGAGATGCGCGGGATCCGTATCAACCAGCTTGAATTCAAGCCTGCCGGCAGTCCGGATAAAACTGATTGCTTCCTGCGGATTCTTGACGCCGGGAAGCTGAAGCGCGATCTGATCCTGCTCTTGCTTGTAAATCGCGGGTTCGGCCACCCCGTATTTATCGATGCGCCTTCGGGTTCGTTCAAGCGCTTGGGTAACCGCGGATTCCTTGATTCTTCTCACTTCCACAGGCTTCAGGCTATACACTAATTCCCTGCGGTTCCTGGTTTTGAGATCAAGGATTCCATAATTGTCTTTTACAAATTTTTCTGCTCGTTCTTCGAGTTGGTCTCCGAATTTAGCGGAAATAGTCTGACCTGCCCGATTAAACACAACTGCAAGCTGCTGTGATACGGCAGTTGCCTGGAGATCGGCAACAATGTTATCAACCGATGATTCCACTGCCTTGTCCGTCTCCACCTGCATCACGATATGACTTCCTCCCCGCAGATCCAGTCCCAGGGAAATCTTCGGAACGCTTTGTTGCCACCACTCGGGGAGCGTGTTTACGAGCGAGGGCAGAAAGAGAAATACGGCGATCGCTATGGAAAGAACGATAAGCGCCAGTCTCCATCGAATGCTCTTTTTCATATACTAGCCTCCTGCTATAATGCTGTTACTCTTCCTAGAGAGTAGCTTCAGAAAAAAATTCCTTACAACACGTCTGATTTCTTTCCTGCTGAAATATGCTTACTCTTTTTCTTCTTCGCCGGTCACCACCGTGCTGACCGAACTGCGGGTAACCTTTACCTTGACCCCTTCAGCAATTTTAATTGTAAGGGTTGAGGGAGTGGTGTTCTCAACGGTGCCGTACATTCCGCCTGCGGTAACAACCCGGTCACCCTTTTTAAGATCTTCCACCATCTTGCGGTGCTCTTTCATTTTTTTCTGCTGCGGTCTGATCATCAGGAAATAGAAAATGGCAAAAATGACGGCCATAAAAATGAGGCTGGACATGCCGCTTCCGCCCTGCGCCGCCTCTCCGCCTTGTGCACCCATTGCATATGCTGTTTCAATAAACATTGCTTCCCTCCCTTGTCATTATCTATAAAATTTTTTAATCAAGTCGCATTATACATCAACTCGTTCACGTTTTTTCATAAAATCTTTTTTCAATTGTACAAACGACCCCCGCTCGATTGCCGTCCGAATATTGCTCATCAGGTTCAGATAAAAATGAAGATTATGGATCGTCCCGAGCCTGAGGGCTGCGATCTCTCCCGCATTAAATAAATGGCGAATATATGCGCGGCTGAAATTCCTGCATACGAGGCAGTCGCATTCCGGATCAATCGGCTGAGGATCCCGTTCATACTGCGCGTTTTTAATGACGACCTTTCCGAACGAGGTAAAAAAAGTTCCGTTCCTCGCATTCCGGGTTGGCATAACGCAGTCAAACATGTCAATCCCGCGCTCAACCCCTTCAAGCAAATCTTCCGGTGTTCCAACTCCCATCAGGTAGCGCGGCTTCTCTTCCGGAAGAACGGCTACTGATGCCTCGATCATTTCATGCATCATCGGTTTCGTCTCTCCAACCGAGAGACCGCCGAGGGCATAGCCGTCGAACCCGATATTAACGAGCGCTTCCCCTGATTCCCGGCGCAAATCCGGATACATGCCTCCCTGCAGAATACCGAACAGCGCCTGGCCTGTTTCCTTCTTTGCGGCACGACACCGTTTCGCCCAGCGGTGTGTCCTTGCCAGGGACTCCTGTGCATAATCCCGCGTTGCGGGATACGGAATGCACTCGTCAAAAGCCATGATAATGTCAGCGCCGAGCGCTTCTTGGATTTGTATCGCATATTCAGGCGTAATCACATGTTTGGCACCGCCGTCAATATGCGATTGGAACGTCACGCCGTCTTCGGATATGGTCCTGAGATCCGCAAGACTGAATACCTGGAAACCGCCGCTATCCGTCAGAACCGGCCTGTTCCAGCTCATGAATTTCTGGATTCCGCCGAATTCTCGAATTAGTTCATGGCCAGGCCGCAGAAAAAGATGATATGTATTCGAAAGTATAATTTCAGCATCAAGAGCAATCAGATCGTCAGGCAACAGAGTCTTGACGGTCGCCTGAGTTCCCACCGGCATGAAGACCGGAGTGTTGACCTTTCCATGCGAGGTAACGAACATTCCCCGCCGTGCCCGGCTATTCGAGTCTTTTTTTATCAGCGTGAACGTAAACACAATACCATGACCTCGGCTATGATGCCAGGTCTTTTCACATTCTTTCCGGTGCAGCAACACCCAGGATTGTGAGTGCGCTCTGAATCACGGTCTTGATCTGTTTCATGAGAAACAGTTTTGCGCCGGTTCGAGCCTGCTCATCGGTAATGATCCGATGTTTGAAATAATAATTATGCAGCAGCCCTGCCAGGTCCTGAAGATAGTAGGTAAGCCTATGTGGCTCGTATGCTAACGCGGCCTCTTCGATCAATTCAGGATATTTAGCCAGCAGCTTGATGATGTTCTGCTCTTCCACAAGATTAAGCAGCGAAAGATCAACCTCGTCTCGTGTCGGGATATTAACGTTTCTTGTTTCGGCCTCTCGAAACAGGCTCGCCAGGCGGGCATGGGCATACTGAACATAATACACCGGGTTTTCGCGTGACTGTTCTTTTGCTACATCCAGATCAAAATCAAGATGACTATCCGATCGCCGCGTCAAGAAAATATACCGCGCTGCATCCGTCCCCACATCCTGAACAACGTCCCGAAGGGTCACAAACGTACCGGCACGTTTGGACATGGGCGCCAGTTGGCCATGGCGCAGAATTGCGACTAGCTGAACAAGCAGCACATGCAGGGAATCTTTCGAATGACCGAATGCCTGGATCACCGCCTGAATACGGGGAATATACCCATGATGATCAGCGCCCCAAATATTGATTAGGGTTTTAAAACCCCGCGCCAGTTTATTCCGGTGATAGGCAATGTCTGTTGCAAGGTAGGTCCAGCTTCCATCTTGCTTTTTTACAACCCGGTCTTTATCATCACCAAATAATGTCGACCGCAGCCACCATGCGCCTTCCTGCTCGTACAGATTTCTGCTCTCTCGCAATTCATCAACAGACTTTTGGACTGACTGGTCTTTCAGTAGTTCCCTTTCGCTGAACCAGGTATCGAAATGAACACCGAATGCTTCAAGATCAGTCCGGATATCAGCAAGCATCATATCCTTGCTGAATGTTCCGAAGAGGGACTCGCATTCCTGGAAGGGAATATTTTTATACGTATCACCATACGTTTTCCGGAATGCATCGGCTATCTCATGGATATAATCGCCATGATATCCATCTTCCGGAAACACTGCATCCTGACCCAGCGCCTGCTGATACCGGGCATACACGGACTGGCTCAATAAAAGAATCTGCCTGCCTGCATCATTGATATAGAATTCGCGGGAAACATCATACCCCACGGCAGTCAGAAGATTTGCCAGAGCATCGCCAACAGCAGCACCTCTGCCATGCCCAACATGCAAAGGACCGGTCGGGTTGGCGCTTACAAATTCAACCAGGACGCGTTCTCCCTTTCCGATATTGCGAAGCCCGTATGCTCCTGCTTCCTCATCAATGGCAAAGAGGGTTTTTTTCCAGGAGTCCTGTTTCAAAAAAAAATTAATAAACCCGGGGCCCGCGATCTCGGTTTTTTCTATAATTCCTGTTTCATCCTGAATATTGGCAATGATAATTTCTGCGATCTTCCGGGGAGGTTTTGCTTCCGGCTTCGCCAGCGTCATTGCCAGAGAGGTAGCCAGATCGCCATGGTTTTTTTCTCGTGGGGTGTCAAGAAAGACAACTGGGCAGGTCTCGAGCTTTAATTCGCCCTTTTTTCTGGCCCGATCCAGGGCGTCTAGAAGAATCTCCGTTACGGTCTGTTTCATGAAAAATAAGCACTTTCTGTCCGATTTGTGAGTGTGAAAGTATATCGCATCTTCGAAAAAAGTCAATAAAATAATCCCTTTACTTGATTCTTTTGGTGTGGTATTCTTCGAATAATGAGGGAAAGAGCATGTGGATTCAGATGAATGTCAATACGATTCTTTTTGACAGCAAAAACAACAGTTACATTGTCGTTCTCAAAGATGATTCCGGAAAAAAAATTCTTCCCATCTGGGTGGGGGCAGCTGAAGGAAATTCGATCGCCATGGCAATGAGCAACGTCAAGGCCTCCCGTCCTTTCACGCATGATCTTATGGTCACCATATTCGACCGGCTGGATATCGAGATTGCCCGAGTGGTGATCAGCGACCTCATTGACAATACCTTCTACGCTTCACTGTACCTGCTGCACAACAGTAGCGAATTCCACATCGATGCACGCCCGAGTGATGCGATTGCGCTTGCCATCCGTATTGGCGCTCCCGTCTTTGTTGAAGAAGACGTTATCACCAAGCAGGATTCTTCAATTATCGATACGTGGATGAAAAATATGGGTGAAAGCGGCGGAACAGAATATAATGCGTAATTAAAAAAATTCCAAAGTTCAAATCCCAAATTTCAAACCTGCTTGGTTCCTGATTATTTATTTGTCATTTGTTTTTTGAAATTTGACATTGCATATTCAAATTCCCCACCTCGGTGCTAGATCATTCTCAATTCCCATGGCGTTCAAGACTCTTCCCACCACAAAATCAACGAGCTGCGACACTTCCTGCGGATGATGATAAAACGCAGGCATGGCAGGAATAATCTGGCAGCCCAACTCTGCAAGCTTCAACATATTCCTGAGATGAATTGCGGAAACCGGTGTTTCTCGCGGAACAAGAAAGAGGTTTCGTTTCTCTTTGATCGTCACATCCGCAGCGCGTTCAATGAGGTTGGATGCAAAACCATGTGCGATAGAGGCCAAGGTTTTCATGGTGCACGGAATAACAACCATAGCATCCACTTTGATCGATCCGCTACCGATAGGCGAATACATATTATCCTCACTAAAAAAAAGAACCTGGCCTTCTTTTGATCCAAAGTATTTTTGCAATCCATATTGAATATCGGTTTCCGATCCTTTCAGATGCAAATTTGTCTCATCGTTCAGAATGGAAATTCCTTCCTGCGAAATACAGACATAGAGCGAATGGCCCGCTTCAATTAACACGCGGAGAAGCCGTTCTCCATAGACAGCTCCGGAAGCACCGGTTATTGCTATGGTATATGTTGCCATACGTTTTCCTCCCTTGACGGTAGCAAGAATCCTTTCATTTATGATGAATGATTCGTGGTTGGACGGCTGATTCTAAGCATAAGAATCAGGACGGTTGCTAAAAAAGCAACTCCTGATCCCATAATAAATGCTGTAGCAGTTCCATACATTTGCCAGACCAGACCGAATAAAAGTGATGCAGGAAGCGCTCCGACACCAATAACCAGGTGATACAAACCGAATGCCGATCCCCGCACATGAGCGGGAATAAAGTCTGCTACCAGCGCCTTTTCCACTCCCTCAGTCAATCCGAAATATATGCCATAGACAGCGAAAAGCGCCCATGCCTGCCATTGAGCATCAGCAAAGGCAAAACCCATATACACAAACGCATACACGATCCACCCGGAAACAATCACTTTTTTTCTTCCAATGCGATCCGATACAATACCACCAGGAATGGAGACTCCCATCTTCACAATATGCAGAACAACCCAGATGGTGGGAAGCAGCGCAACCGGCACTCCCAGATGCTGAGCGCGCAGCAAAAGAAATGCGTCTGTAGAATTTCCGAGCGTAAACAGGAACAGGATGGCAAGATACTTTTTGAAGTTCGCAGGCATGCCTGTCCAGGCAGCGCGAATGTTAAGTGAATCCCTCGAGTGCGTATCCGGGTTTTTTAAGGACGTTTCCTTGAGACCAAACAGAAGGACAGCTACGGCAAGCCCTCCGGGAATAAAGGAAAGAAGAAAAACCGTGGTAAGATTTTCCTGTGTCGTGCCGCCGAGGAGCAGCAGAAGCCCGGTTGCAAGAAGCGGTCCCATGATTGCTCCGCCGTGATCCATGGCACGATGAAAACCGTATGCCATGCCGCGTGATTCCGGAGCAGTTGAATCCGCAATCACGGCATCGCGTGGCGACGTGCGAATCCCTTTTCCCACACGGTCGAAAAAACGAAGGACGAGTACCCCGAACCACGATGTTGCAAGCGCAATAAACGGCCTCACGATATTCGACGTAGAATATCCGGCAACGATCCATGCCTTGCGCTGCCTGGCCCGGTCGGAAAGATAGCCTGAATAGAGTTTCATAAGGGAAGCGGTTGTTTCGGCTATTCCTTCGATAAGTCCGAGCGCAGCAGGTCCAGCCCCCAGAACAACTGCCAGAAACACAGGAAGCAGCGGATAGATCATCTCGGATGCCCCGTCGTTCAACAGGCTCACAAACCCGAGAATAACCACATTACGCGACAATCCCCTGATTCCTATTTTGGGAACCGTTCCTTTTGTTTCTAGAGAATCAACAATTCCATTCCGGTCATGCATGGTCATGGCAACGGAATCCTTTTCATCACCTCTTCAGGAGTTATAGCTTTCATGCACTGCATAGCATCACAGCTCCGTTGAAAACAGGGGGAACATTTGATCCCCATCCGAATAACAATATGCCTTTCTCCGTATGGCCCTGTTCTCCAGGGCGCCGTCGGTCCGAAGAGCGCAACGACCGTCGCACCTGCAGCCGCCGCAAGGTGCATGGGCCCGGTATCGGTTGTGATAAACAAATCAGAACAGGATGCGAGAGCGGCCAATTCCTTCAAGGTGGTCTCACCTGCCCAGTCATGCGAATCCTGGGTCATGAGAGAACGAATATGGTTGATCTCCTGCTTGTCCTCATTGCTCCCGGTAAAAATAACGAGTGCACGTTTTTCAAGCACAAGCCTGTCTGCAAGTTGTGCGAAATGTTCAGCCGGCCACAGCTTAGTCTTCCATCGGGCCATCGGGTTCAGAATAACGAGCGGACGATTATCCGGATTGATGGTCGCAATTCTCCGCCTGATGACCGCCTGTTCCCGCTGTATAGGGAGCGTGCACAAAAAGGAAGGTTTCGGAGACCCAAGATATCGAGCAATATCCAGATACCGCTGCAGTGCATGTTTCTCAATGTCGTAGGCTGGCAGACGTTCATTCAGGAAAAGAGCAGAACCTTCCCGCGTTCCATTAAATCCGATTTTCCGTTCAGCACGGGCAAAACCAATTAAAATCCCGCTTTTGAAAAGGCCCTGAAAATCAATGGCAATGTCATACCGTGTACTTCGGAGAATGCGAAAAAAACGGGTTATATGAGCAATACCCTGGGAAAAAGTGAATGGATTCTTAAGCATCCGAAGCCAGGTCTTCCGGCGAGAGATCAAAATCGTGTCGATACTTTGATGGCCTTCCAGAATCCCGGCTGCTGCTTCTTCGACAATCCAGGTAATACGGCTGGAAGGATAGATGATTTTTATCGCTTCAAGCGCAGGAAGGGTTTGTACCACATCGCCGATGGCGGAAAGCTTGACAATGAGAATATTCATATTACCGAATGATTTTATCTTAATCTATCTGACCAGACGAGTCAATCAGATTGTCAGGGTATGATTGTCAGGGTAATGTGGACTTTTTAGCTTGCATTTTCTCTTTATTTTGTTAAAATTTTTACAGATTTATTTTCTGCGCATCTATTCTTATACTCATGAACAAAATCATCCGGATTTTCGACACATGTCTAATCGAGAGAGAGGAGACAAGTCATGACCAGAAAGGTCAAAGCGAAAAAGAAACAAACCAAAAAAACAGCAGTCCGCACGGGAGCGAAGAAACCTCCTAGAAAACCCGTAAAAAAGAAAGCCCTCAAAAAAACAACAAAAAAGAAACCTGCTAAAAAAGCGGCTAAAAAAGTCACTCGTAAAAAAACCGTAACCCGGCCAGCCGAAAAAAAAACAGCTGCACCAAAATCTATCGCCGTTAAATCCGCTCTAGCCGCAGCCACCCACCAACCGGCTGAACCAGGGAGCCAGGAAGAGGCTGTTGGTACGGTAACGCATTATTACAGCCATTTGCAGGTCGCAGTAATCCAGCTGAACAAGGGCATGATCAGGGTTGGAGATACGATTCATATCAAAGGAACAACCTCGGATAGCACACAAATTGTGGAATCCATGGAATATGAGCATCAACCCCTCACGGAAGCGGTCGCCGGTCAAAGCGTCGGTCTTCGCGTGAAAGATATCGTGCGTGAACATGATATCGTCTATATTGTAAAGTAAGCGTCCCACTGTAGGAGAAAACAGTAACAGGCGCGGGCATACACTGCGCCTGTTTTCATGTGAGCGCTTAAGCGATTTTCCTATCAGGTCAGGACCCTCATTCCAATTCATTTTGTGGTACATTTGGAATCAATACACGTCGTCAAGGAGCACTCGTATACCTCTCATTCACGGAAATACAACCGGTTTAAAACCTGCACAGATTAAAACGATTGAACGATTGTATCGCAGAAAAATGCCGCCTGAAATGCTCATATCTCCTGAGGCTGCCCGGCTGCTGGCCGAAGCATCGGCTGCAATCGGGAGACAGATTGGGCTTCTGATTGACCGTTCCGGTTCAGTAAGAAATGTGCTGATAGGAACAAACAAGGACATTCTTATTCCCGAGCTTTCAGAATATCGGCTCGGCACACGCCGGCTTCGGGGTATCAGGTTCATTCATACGCATCTGAAAGATCAGCCGCTCAACCAGGAGGATATTACGGATCTTGCGCTCCTCCGGCTGGATATGATCGCCGCGCTGACCATTACAAAAGACGGCCTGCCCAAAACAATTTCCGTTGCGTATCTTCTTCCTCCAAACCCTAAAAACGAGTTGTATGAAGTGCTTGCTCCACAGCCGGTTTCACGGCTCAATCTCAAGGTAGATGAATTCATAGCAGATATTGAGCGCCAGATGGAACGAGCCCGGGCTGCCAGGGAGGTTGCAGGAAAAGACCGGGCAATTCTGGTAAGAGTTTCTAAAAAAAGCAGGCAGGAACAGGAAGAATCGATTGAAGAGTTAAAGGAACTCGCACGTTCAGATGCCGTCACCGTGCTGGATACGGTTGTTCAGCGTCTTCATGATCTCAATCCAAAATATCTCATGGGAGAAGGCAAACTCAAGGAATTGATTATCCGTTCGCAACAAGTGGGCGCGGATTTGATCGTTTTTAACCAGGATCTGACCCCTGCCCAGGTAAAGGCCATCGGTGATATCACTGAAATGCGCGTCATCGACCGCACCCAGCTTATCCTTGATATTTTCGCGCGCCGGGCGCACAGCGCAGACGGAAAGGTACAGGTCGAGCTTGCGCAACTCCGATATCGGCTCCCCAGGCTCTCAGAACGTTCAACAGCCCTTTCCCGCCTCACGGGCGGAATTGGCGGAAGAGGTCCCGGAGAAACGCGGCTCGAGATAGACATGCGGCGGGCACGTGATCGGATCAGGAGACTTGAAAAACAGCTTGATGCGCTCGGAAAAGCGCGGGAACAGCGGCGCGAAAAACGCGTACACAGCGCCATTCCAATTGTCTCGATTGCCGGATATACCAACGCTGGCAAATCCACTCTGTTTAATGCACTCACGAAATCCGAAGTCACGGCAGAAAATCTTCTTTTTGCCACGCTCGATACCGCAACCCGAAGACTTCGATTCCCCCGCGACCGTGAAGTGGTTATTACGGACACCGTTGGATTTATTCAGGAACTTCCGAAAGAGCTCCTGGGAGCGTTTCGTGCAACGCTCGATGAAATGCAGGATGCAACCATTATTTTGCATGTGGTTGATATGAGCACTCCGCGATTCGAGCAACAAATGACGTCAGTTGACCAACTATTGACCGAAATCGGTCTTGATCATATTCCCCGTATTCTCGTATTCAACAAAATTGACCTGGTAAATCCGTCGTGGGCGAAAGTAATTGCAGCCCGGTACAGGGGCGTCCTGTGCAGCGCTGTTCATCCGCATACATTCAGACCGCTCCTGCAGGAAATTGAAAAAAGTATATGGCCGGAAAACAGGCAACCCAGGCCGGAGCATGCGAAAAAATGAGTTTCCAACAAAATAACGTTTTGACAAATATTGATTTTATACCTATAATACGATTGGTTTCATATATAAGCTTCAAACGCCTTTCATTGTCGTGGGAAAAAGAGTGAAGATTAAGATGCACATGGGAAGCTATCCATTGGGAGGACATTAATTATGGAAACGAGTGAACCGGGGAAAAGCAAGTTCCCGTTGTGGATGCAAATTCTCGTGGGTCTTCTTTTCGGCGTGGTTGTCGGAATGGTATGGCCCGGGGTTGGAGTAATGTTGCAGCCGATCGGCACTGCCTTTGTCAAGGCGACAAAAATGCTCGTTATGCCTCTTGTATTCACCGCCGTTACGCTCGGTGTGTATCGCATGGGTTTGGATTTGCGACAGTTGGGAAGGCTTGGAGGAATCGCGTTTCTCTGGTTTTATGTTGCAACCGGAATTTCAATTGCTTTGGGAATCGGACTGAACCAGGTTTTCCATCCCGCTGCCGGTGTCCCGCTCCTGATAGCCGGAAATATTCCGCAGAATCTTGCCACGTCGGTCGATTGGACCAAGTTCTTTCTCGATATGATTCCTGATAATATTGTGACCTCTGTTGCACAGCAGAAAATCATCCCGACCCTGTTTTTTTCAGTCTGCTTCGGGCTTGGACTGGCTGCACTACGGGATACGGCAAAGCCATTCATCAATATTTTGGACATTATTATGCAGGCCATGTTTAAACTTACGTCCGGCGTTATGGCAACAGCGCCCTTCGCGGTTTCTGCAATCATGGCATGGGTGGTGGCAACCCAGGGAAGCAAACTGATTCTTGCAACCAGCAAACTGATCGGCACACTGTATATTGGTCTTTTTATTCTTATTCTGTTTTTCTGGCTTATTCTCTGGATCCTGAAGGAAAAACCATTCCAGACAACGAAACTGGTCATGGAACCGCTTTTGATTGCCTTTGCTACAGCGTCCTCTGAGGTTACCCTGCCAACCCATATGAAAATCCTGCAACAGGCAGGGATACCCAACAAGGTGGTTTCATTCGTTCTTCCGGTCGGATACAGCTTTAACCTCGACGGATCAACGCTCTATCAGTCACTTGCCGTCTGCTTTTTGGTGGAAGCGTATGGATTTCATATCGATCTTCCCTCCATTTTGACCATTTTGTTTACGACCTTCATTGCGAGTAAGGGAACGGTTGGTATGCCTGGCGCTTCACTCGTCGTGCTCGCGGTGATCCTGACAGCTGTCGGTCTTCCTCTTGAAGGAATCGCCATGCTGGCGGCATTTGACCGGTTTATGGATATGGGCCGTACCACGCTGAATGTGTTCGGCAATACCATTGCAGCGATCATCATGTATCGATTTGGCGGAGACCGGCTTGCTGAAACGGAAACTACTGAAGCAGAGGTAGTAAGCGCATAATATTCTTGTTTTTAATTAGGAATATCCGATACTAGTACAAACCGGCTTTTCGTCAGAGAAGCCGGTTTTTTTTATTCTGGATAAAGAGCTCTCGCACATGCTACAATTTGATACAGAACCGGATGAAACGGTCTGTCCAGGCATGTGTCCTAGAGGAGGAATGAGAGAATGGATTTTATCTGTTCCCAATGCAAAAAAACATATCCGATTGACAGCATTCATTATCAGTGCGAATGTGGAGGACTTTTTCAACTTGGGAAAGAAAAAAACGAAACGGTCAGTACGGCAATCTCTCTGGGAGAAGTTACAACCCCGCTCCTCAAAAGAACCGTGCTGCAGAGAGATGTTTTTTTGAAAATAGATTATATGAACCCTACCGGATCTTTTAAAGACCGTGGCGCACAGGTGCTCATTAATGCAGTACACGAACGAGGGATACGGGAAGTTGTTGAAGATTCCTCCGGAAATGCAGGTGCCGCCATTGCCGGGTACTGTGCTGCAGCAGGAATACGATGCAATATCTATCTGCCGGAAGACACATCCGCAGGAAAGATCAAGCAGATCAGCGCCTATAAAGCAACCATCGTGAAAGTTCCCGGGACGCGGGCAGATACGTCAAAAGCCGTTTTAAAAGCTGCTGAATCAACGTATTATGCTTCACATGTGTATAATCCACTTTTCTTTGAAGGTACGAAGTCTCTTGCCTATGAAATCTATGATCAGATCGGAGTTCCCGACTACCTTGTCGTTCCGGCCGGGAACGGAACCATGCTGCTTGGCGCGTATATCGGCTTTCAGGAGATTGGAAAGCTTCCGCGAATAATCGCCGTTCAAAGCAACCGGTGTGCTCCGGTTTTTGCCAAATGGAAGAATCAGCCGCCGGGCGAATGCACACCGACTATTGCAGAAGGCATCGCTATCAAGGAGCCAAAAAGAATAGATGAAATGATTAATGCGATACGACAAAGCAACGGAGATGTGATAACGGTTGACGACGATGAGACAAAGAAGGCTCAAGACATTCTTGCGGGAATGGGTTTTTATATGGAACCGACTTCAGGAGCAGCGGTTGCAGGGATGCTGCGGTACTTTCCGGAAGGATATGATAAAAATCTGACCATTGTCGTTCCGTTAACAGGCAGTGGATTAAAAAAGTAATATAACCCCTTTCAGGGTGTATGGCATGAACATACAAAAAGGAGCGAATGACGACTGAAATCGTTGTCTTGAACGATGCGGAAGTGGAAAAACTGATTTCATTTGATGAAACCATGCGCATGATTGAGCATGCGTTCAGTGACTACGCCATGGGGAAAAGCCGCGTGTTCCCTGTTATCAGGGAAGAGATACCGGCCTACCAGGGTTTATTCGGCATCAAATCCGGGTACCTGGAAACGAGCGATGTCCTGGGTTTCAAAGCCGGCGGCTTTTGGTCGAATAATAAAAACAAGGGACTGGCGAATCATCAGTCGGTTATCGTGTTATTCAATCCAGCAACCGGCCAACCCTGCGCGTTTGTTGCAGCCAATTTTGTAACACAAATCCGCACTGCAGCCATCGGCGCTCTTGCGTGCAAATACCTGGCTCGGCCGGATTGCCGCTCCCTCGCAGTCATCGGCACCGGGCAACAAGGAAGAAATCAGCTTCGTGCAACACTCAAGGTTCTCCCCTCTATCAAGAAAATATATCTCTACGACATCAATATTTCCTCTGCAACAACACTGGCCCGGGATATGGCTTCCTCGTCCCAGGAAATCCGTGTTGCTGAATCGCCGCAGCAAGCCTGCACAGATGCTGATGTCATTATAACTACCACTTCGAGTTACCAGGCAATTGTCCTGGATGCATGGATCAAACCGGGAACGCACATCAATGCCATTGGCACGGATACGCGCGGAAAGCAGGAGCTCGATCCAGCCATTTTTTCCCGGGCAATGGTTATCGTTGATAACAAAAAACAATGCCTCTATCTCGGCGAATGTCAGCATGCCTATACCGCAGGTATTATTACACCGGAATCGATTGATGAGCTTGGTGAAATCATTACCAAAAGGAAATCCAGGCCAGCGGATCAGAATCAAATTACTATTTTCGATACGACCGGAGTGGCGATCCAGGATCTAGCCACGGCCGGCTATGCTTTTGAACAAACGCGCAAAAAAGGCGTTGGCAGCAGAATACATCTCTAAATGAAAGTGGAGCCCTTCCGGCAGGAGCCGGGGGGATTCCCTGTCGCAGGGATTGAGCATGAATATCCTTTTACCTGCAATAAAAATAAGCTAGAGCGGGTAGTCCTTTTGAGGAGAAAAAAATGAATCTTTCCGAATTAGAAACCCCCTGCCTTCTTCTCGACAAGCAAAAACTGGAAAAGAATATCAGCACGATGCATCAAAAATTGGCTCGTCTCAATGTTCCGCTCAGACCGCATGGAAAAACGGCAAAATGTTTTGAGGTCATCCGTCTTGCCCTCAAAGGACAACCCGGAGGAATCACCGTCTCCACCCTGAAAGAAGCGGAATATTATTTTGATCACGGCATAACCGATATCCTGTATGCGGTGGGAATAGCTCCAGTCAAACTGGAACGAATTGCACGTTTACAAAAAAGAGGAGCCGCGATAACAATCATTCTTGATACGCTTGAACAGATCCACATGGTGGCAGCAGCCGGCCGAAGGCTGGAAACAACCTTTCCTGCATTGATAGAATTGGACAGTGACGGCCATCGATCAGGCATAACGCTCGGTGACCCCCTGCTCCTTGAGCTTGGTCATACGTTGAACAGGCAAGCAGGGGTTGCATTGAAAGGTGTCCTGACACATGCCGGCGGATCCTATGATGCCAGATCAACGGATGAAATTCGTTCCATCGCTGTACAAGAGCGGAACGTAGCCGTAGGCTGCGCTCAGCAGCTGCGAAATGCAGGATTACCGTGTCCGATCGTGAGTGTGGGTTCGACTCCGACTGCTGTTTTTGATGAAGACCTGACCGGCGTAACCGAGGTTCGTGCCGGTGTTTTTATGTTTTACGACTTGTTCATGGCAGGTCTGGGGGTTTGTTCCATCGATGATATTGCCCTTTCCGTCCTTGGGTCAGTGATTGGATATCAAAAAAAGAAAGGATGGATCATTACGGATACGGGTTGGATGTCGTTATCGCGTGATCGGGGCACTGCCCGTCAGAAACTGGATCAGGGATATGGCCTGGTCTGCCAGCCAAATGGAAGTTTGCTGTCCGATTTAATTGTGGGCTCTACGAATCAAGAACACGGAATAATTCAGAATCGTCAGGGAAATGCAATTACGTATGCAAACTATCCCATTGGCAGCATGCTGAGGATTCTTCCGAATCATGCATGTGCAACTGCAGCAATGCATGATAGATATTATGTTGTAAACGGTGATGGTCCTGAAGTGATGGATATCTGGTATCGGATAAACGGCTGGTAAAGGCTTCTGCCTGGAAAAAAAGGCTATGTCCCATATGGGGCATAGCCTTTTTTATTGCAAGAAAACGTATTACGCAACTACTGCATCGTCGGTCTGCACGCCCTTACCGCCGAACTTATAGAGCAAGAGTGCGGCACAGGTGTTACCGAACACATTGATCATGGTGCGGCCCATATCCATGAAGCGGTCAACACCGGCGAGAATGGCTATGGATTCAACCGGAAGACCGATTGAGGTCAGGATCACGGCCAGCACAACCAAGGAAGCTGCAGGAACGTTTGCAGTACCCTTGTTGGCAACAAGCGTCGTGATCAGGATGGTGATAATTGCGGATGTGTCGAGGTGCAGTCCATAGGCTTCGGCCAGGAAGGTGACAGCCAGTGACTGATACATGGCGGAACCATCAAGGTTGAAGCTGTATCCCAACGGAATAACGAACGATACGACCTTGTTCGGGATTCCCAGCTTGTGCTCGAGGATGTCCATGAGCACGGGAAGCGTAACTTCAGATGATGCCGTGGTGAAGGCCAGCAACAGCGGCTCTGCCACTATTCTGGTGGTCTGGATTGGCTTCATTTTGATGAGCAATAAGAGTATCCAGAAAAGAACCATAACCACGAGGATACCGACATACAGAACACCGATAAGTTTTGCCATACCAAGCAACAGTTTCGCACCCTGGGTTGCGATAACCCATGCCATGATACCGGCAACGGCATACGGAGCGGTTGCGATGATACCTGCGGTCAGTTTGAACATTGCCTGCAGAATGCCTTCCATGATTGCAACTACCGGCTTGCCGGCTTCTTTTACGAAGGCAAGGCAGAGACCGAAGCAGATCGCGAAGAACAATACAGGAATGATCTTCTGTTGTGCAGCAGCCATGATGACATTGTCCGGGATCAGGTTAAGGAAGAACGCTACCCAGTCAACTGAGGTCGCGAGGTTGGCCGGAATGCTGCCACCGGTCGCCTCAAGCGTAATACCCATGCCCGGATGAAATACAGCATTCAAAGTAATACCGATAACAACGGCTACGCCTGTGGCAAAATAGAACCAGATAAATGCCAGTGCGCCAAGGCGACCCAATGACTTGAGGTCGGCTCCCATTTTGTAAATGCCGAGCGTAACAGCACAGAACACCAGCGGAATCACGATCATTTTAATTGCTTTGATGAACGCGAGTCCGAGCGGCCGGAGCGCTGCTCCGAATGTCGGCCACAACAACCCGATGATGGTACCGATAACCAAACCAAGTACAATTTGTATCCACAGCGGAAACTTACTTTTTTTCTTTGATTCTTCCATTATTATTCCCCCTCCTTTTATTTGAATACACTTCTTAACTTTATCGTTTTTGGATTCGGGCGCTCCAATCGCCGTCCTCGGCATGGTACGCGCCTAAAAAAACAAATCTACTGCGAAAAACACGAAGCTTGTCTTTTTTACCTCCTTTTCTTTGGATTTATTTAGCACAAAGCTGCATGCGCAGCTCCGCCGCATAATCGTGGAATACAACCAGTGTTTCTTTCGGTGCGTTTTATTATTATATGAAGACAGAATGAATATATGTATAGATGATTGGTTACAGGACGAGGAGTGCCGGAAGGGAAAACAAAATCAGTGATTTTACCGGAAGAATACCAAACCCGGAAAATCTCATGCATAACTCTTTGCAGCATCTTTGATATAGTCTTTTTTGTGCTCATAGCCGCTTTGCGTGCTGCTTATGACATTTTTGGAGCATTGGTAAAAAAGTACTAAATCAGCTCGGTCAGTATAATGATAAAAGGTGCATTTGTCAAATTTTATTTTTTACCAAAAATGGCAGAAAAAAGAGCTTATATGCCGCCGACAGACAACTCCTCCACCCGTAGCGAAGGCGAACCGATCCTTCCCAGAAACCGGATATCATTCCCAACACCATTTATCTGTTTCATAAGATGAAGCAGATTTCCGGCAATGGTTATTTCACGGACAGGATAGACTCTGCTGCCTCGTTCGATCCAGAATCCGGTTGCTCCAACGGAAAAATCTCCTGAAATAGAGTTGGCAGTATGCATGCCCATGACTTCGGTCACGAATAAGCCCTGGTCCAGAGACCCGATCAATTCTTCCAGGGACGGTTTTCCAGGTTCGATATACAAGTTCGTTATGCTGACGCCCGGAATGCCGGCAAATCCCCCCCGGATCCCGTTTCCTGTGGAGAGAGTGTTATCCCTGTTTGCGGTATACGTATTATAAAGATAGGAAATCAATTTCCCCTTGTCCAGAATGGTCTTCTTTTGCATGGGAACCAGCTCGTCGTCTGAAGGTGCGCTACCCAGGCCATGTTCCAGAAGGCCGTTGTCAAGAAGCGTAATTTTGGAAGATGCGACCTGTTGACCGAGACAGTTTAAAAAAAGCGATTTCTTTTTTTGGACAGTGTCTGCAGCTAAACCGGCTGCAAACAATCCGAGAAATTCCTGCGCTACCGGCGCTTCAAGAATTACCGGCACTTTTACGGAGCCGATACGTTTCGCGCCCAACAGGTCGAGCGCCCGCTGCGCGGCCTTGCGCCCTGTTTTTTCAAACGACACGTTCTGATAAAACCGGTTTATATCGAATTCATAACCTGCCTGCGATTCTCCGCTCTCTTCCGCGACAGTTTCAATGCCGGCAGAACAGAGGGTGCTTTGATAAAAAACCTGAGCACCTTTCGAATTCAGAATATAGGTCTCAGCATGCACAAAACCAGCCGAGGCCTTGCGAACACGTTTGATCCTGGCATCAACACCAAACGCTTCCCGCTCGATGGCCATAACACGGTCAATTTTTTCCTGTTCCGCAAGCGACACGATTTCCGGATCATACAAGGAAACGTCCGGATATGGCGTAGAAGGTTTTTCCGGCAGGGAATGAAATTGATCGGGCTCGGTATTGCGGGCATTCGTTGCTGCGGTTTTCACAAGCGTGGCAATGGCATCATTCGAAAAATCAGTTGTGAAGGCAAAGCCCATGTGGGATCCGATCAGAACACGAAGACCTGCGCCTCTGTCTTCTGCGCGGTCGAATGCTTCGACCTTTTGGTCTTTTACTTCAATGGATGTGGAGCGAGAATGCCGCAGAAAAACTTCCGCAGCATCCACGTTGAGATCCTGCGAGCGGGAAAGGATTGTTTCAGCCTGCTGTTTGATAGCGGCATGTTGCCTGACACGTCCCATGGAAAATGCTCCCGGATTGGCTGACATGATTATGTGAAAAGGTATTGGTTTTCACTCTCTGCAATAATGCGTGACTGAATTATTCAAAATAACTTGCCGACGCGGTATCCGATTCCCATACGGTAACGCTCGCGACTTCGACGTTATTGTCATTGATTTTCTTGGTCATCATATCATAAATCCATTTGGCAACATTTTCAGATGTCGGATTGATCTGGGTGAATGGAAAAATTTCATTCAGGCAGGTATGTTCGAGCTGATCCAGCACTTCGCGAAGCGCTTTTTTAAGCGTGTGAAAATCAATGGCCAATCCTTGCTCATCCACTCGTTCTGCGGTCACTGCCATGGTAACACGCCAGTTATGACCATGGAGTTTCTCACACCTACCTTGATATCCGCGGAGCTGATGCGCAGCAGCAAATTTTGATTCAACCATGAGTTCGTACATGAGGTCAGATAATATGGCATACGATTTCAAATGTCAATATGGAAAAGTTCGTAGAACAGCAGAAATGCCCTTGGAAAAAACACCCTGTTCAAAATTCAACGGCTTTCTCATCGCTGAAGCCTTTTTGTTTTTTTGTTTTGTTTAAAACAATCATGGTTCGAAAATATTCTTGCAAAAATTTGCAAATTCAGCTATGATTTTTTTAATGGAAGTTCGCAAGGAAGCATCTCAACAGACAGTGGAATTGCAGTTCTTACAACAAGCCCAATCAAGCAAGGTCAAGCTTCATATCGGCCACATGAACAAGAACGAGCAGGAAGGTATCGTCAAGGATATCGGCAGATATGAGCTCACCATCAATGACAACGGCAGAATCATCACCCTTCTGAAACAGGAAATTTCATGCATCACTGCCCCCTATCCGCTGATTCCCATATCAAAAGCAACAGCGCCCGCAGGATATGAGCCTGCTGAAGCACCAGCGGGATCAAAACCGAATATCCAGCAGGAATTTCTCGATAAAGCCATCAAGGAAAACCAGGTGCTTACGCTCTATCTGATGAACGGCCAACGGTTTAAGGCGGTGATTACCGGATATGATAATTTCACCATTCTTTTACGGGACAACGCCAAACAGCATCTGTACTACAAGCATGCAATAACAACGATCAATCGATAAAGGACCCTATGGAAGGAAACCTCCTCGACACCATCCTGCATACACATCTCGAGAATAAGACAACAGTGGCGATAACGCTCCACAATAAAATCCGCTTAACCGGGACGGTCAAGGCGTTCGACAGCTACATTCTTATTCTTGAAAGCCAAAAAATGGAGCTCGTGTATCGCCATGCAATTTCCAGCATCACTGCACTTGACCAGGTTCCCGTGATCACCGTTCGGGAACCGGCAATAAAAAAAGCTGTTCCTCCCCCGTCACCAGTTACTCGTCGAAAATCCGAACCTTCGGCAGCAGTGCTGCTCTCTCCTTTTCGTGAAAACCGCAGCATCAATAGTTCCATGAAAGACGGATTATTAAAATGGATGCAGGAACAAAAGGCGGCAAAATAGCATGAACAAGCTGCATATTGGTCTTGCCGTTCTTTCCGGTTTTCTGCTGGTTGTCGCGTTTCCTGAATGGAATATCTGGCCGCTTGCCTGGTTCGGGCTGGTTCCCCTGTTTTATGCCATAAAGGAAAAAACCGTTTTCCAGGGCTTCTGGCTCGGGGCAATAACCGGCAGTATTTTTTTCATTGGAACCGTTTACTGGGTAACCAATTCAATCCATTTTTACGGCAATGTCCCATTCATTCCCGCATCAGGCGTTACGCTCCTCTTATGCGCTTACCTTTGTTTATATTTCGGAGTTTTTGGCGCGGTATTCGTTCATCTCAGGAAATATCATCCACTCCTTGTTCTTATAGCAGCGCCTGCCTTATGGACTGCGCTGGAATTGGCCAGAACATACGTATTCAGCGGCTTTCCCTGGGTCTTGCTGGGATATTCTCAATATCAGGTTCTTCCAATAATCCAGATTGCGGATATCACGGGTGTATATGGAATTTCTTTTTTGATCGTCATGGTGAATGTGGCTCTCGAGCAGATATTCAGAAACAAAAGGCAGTATGCAGGTATTCTCGTTGCCTGCTTCATACTTGTTCTGGTCTTGGGATATGGATGGAATAAACTCCAGGCTTCCGAAACGAACAATGATGAAATCACCATCGCTGTTATCCAGGGAAATATCGAACAGGACAAAAAATGGGATACAGCCTTCCAGGTAGAAACAATCGAAACGTATAAAAAGCTGACGGAAACTGCCCGACTACAGAATCCGGATATTATTATCTGGCCGGAAACCGCCACACCATTTTATTTCACCGGCCAACGCGTACAAGACCAGGTCTTGACTCAGGATCTTATAAAATTTGCAAAAAGCATCCGGACTCCGATTTTGTTCGGAAGTCCCACATATACCGTAAAACCTGATAGAAGAATTACCGTCAGCAATTCCGCATTTCTGCTCTCTCGTGAAGGAACCATTGAAGCGCAATATGACAAAATCCACCTTGTTCCTTTCGGCGAATATGTGCCGCTTCGAACGGTATTATTTTTTGTCGGGAAGATGGTGGAAGCTATCGGAGACTTCGAATCCGGAGACACTTACACGGTTATGACTGTTCCCTCGAGAACCAGCGGAAAACAGGTGCCGATAAGCACCGTGATTTGTTACGAGATCATTTTCCCTGATCTCGTCCGGCAATTCGTGCAGCAGGGTGCGGGTGTAATAACAACCATCACAAATGATGCCTGGTTTGGAAAAACAGCTGCCCCGTATCAGCATTTTTCCATGGCAGTATTTCGCGCCATTGAAAATCGAGTGCCGATTGCCCGGGCAGCCAACACAGGGATTTCAGGATTTATTGATGCAAAAGGAACGGTGTTAGATGCATCAGATATATTTGTTCCCACCTATCTTATTCACCGCATTATTCCTGGCTCGGCAAGAACATTCTATACCAGCTATGGCGATCTCTTCTCCTATCTGTGTCTTGTCCTGAGCTTCCTGATGCTCATCGACATCATGAAAAAACGCTCCTGGTTCCCGAAAAATCATTGAGAAATTACTGAGCACCCGTCTTTGTGAGCCTTATGCTCCGCGTTCGCCCGCTGATACAGGAATTTCCTTGTAAACAGCTCTCAAAAATTCCATGGATTTAAGCCGTTTATTCATGAGCTGGATAAGATACGAAGAGAATGCCTGTCCAAGTTCCTGCATGATTTCCGGTGAAGGCTTCAGACGCGATATTTTTTCCATGTCCATGCGCAGTGCCTGATAATAAAATCCCGAACTTCCCCGAGATATTCTGAACTGTGCATCGCCGGATGAGACCATGCAGTCCGAGCAGACGACTCCGCCTTTCATGCTTAAAAAAATCGCTGTGCCCTTCGGAATAGTGTTACAGGAAAGACAGTAATCCAGTTTCGGTTGATATCCCAGCAGGGACAATAATTTAATTTCAAATATCCTGAGTAAAAAAAGAGGGTCTTCCCCGTTCTCAAGAAGCGCAATGGCCTGAGAAAGCAGAGCATACGTATCACTATTGGGTTCATGAAGAGGAGCGAGCTCTTTGACCAGCTCCAGCATAACCGAGCCTGCCGCAGAATAATATAGATCAGTGCACAACATACGTGGTTGGAACAGAATATCCGCTGATTCAATCCGTATAAGATCCTGGAATTCCCGTTCGTGAAGATACAGCCTGCAGGTCGTGAACGCTTCAAAGGCCGCACCAAAACGCCGGAATGACTTGCGGGCGTTTTTTGCCACTCCTTTTTGCAAACCACGATCAATCGAGAAGAAGGTGACTAGCTTGTCTGCTTCTCCCAGATTCATACTGCTCAGAATGATGGATTCGGTTTTTGATTTCATAAGATTGTATTTTTTAGCCACGGATCAACACGGATTTTAGTCTGGATAACCGTAAAGAACCACGGCATTATACACTGTCACGAGGACGGAGAAAACAAGGAATTTTTTGGGAACAAAACCTCCTTTCAGTATGTCTCATGGGTTGGATGCAAAAAATTAAACCGGAGAGAAAGGAGAAGAAAATGCGAAACATATTCATGATAGTACTCGGAATCTTCCTAGCAGCAACAGTAGCCCCCGCTCATGCCATGAGCAGGGTTATCCCATCAGGAGAAGTCTCGGTCGAGGTCGTGTCAGATTCGGGCAGCACATTCCAATCCATACCGCATAAAGATTTTTGGCAAAGCAATACCCATGTCATCAAGAAATTCCTCGAGGCACGGAAAGATGAAAATTATGGCATTGTCATCAAGAATCACTCATCCGAACGAGTTGGTGTCGTCATTGCTGTGGACGGCAGAAACATTATTACGGGCAAACGCTCTGAACTTAAGAACAATGAAGGCATGTACGTCGTACATGCGTATGATACGGTACGCTATACCGGATGGCGAACGGGACAGGACAAGGTACACCGCTTCTATTTCACGGATGTTGCGGATTCTTACAGCGTAAGAACCTTCTCCGATTCATCGGCAATGGGCGTTATTGCTGTGGCAGTCTATCGCGAAAAGCAAAAGCCACAGCCCGTATGGGAACAGAGGAAAGAAGAAAAAGCTGACTCCCCTGCCCCTTCAGCAAGAGCTTCAAAGAGCGCGGACAAGGCACTGGTCAGAGAAAACGCAGGAACCGGATTTGGCGATGCCCATTATTCTCCGGTCATTACAGTGCAGTTCGATCCTGAACGTAAGCCCATCCAGAAAAATTTAATTAAATATGAGTGGAGAGACGTGTTGTGCAAAAAAAGGATTTTATTATGCAGTCAAGAATATGGAAACCGGCTCTGGGACGAGGATAGATACGCGCCCAATCCGCCGGGATATCCGAAAAATTAAATAAGGACATGCTGAGCCTTCGGAATACCTTTGTTCTATTGACATTACTATAATGTCGCGCTCTTCTTACAGTGTAGAGATATTTCACCAAATTTTTTTAAAGGAGGTTTACCATGGCCAAACGAGAAGGCACGATGGACACGCAAGCGATGATGGAAATATACAAGAAGGCAGGAACTCCGGGCGAGCATCATAAAATGCTTTCAAAACTTGAGGGCACCTGGACGACCAAAACCAGAGGATGGATGGAACCCGATCAGCCACCAATGGAATCAAGCGGCACATGCGAACAAAAGATGATCCTGGACGGACATTACGTACGGCAGGAGTATAGTGGGGATATGATGGGCATGCCATTCTCCGGGGTTAATATCATGGGATACAACAACCATACGAAAAAGTATGAATCAATCTGGATCGACTCGATGAGCACTGCCATCTTCTTTTTCGAGGGAACTGGAAGCGCAGACAACAGGACGATTACGCAGACATGCAGCTATGACGACCCTGCTAAGGGCCCCTCCGTCTGGCGCAGTGTATCCAGAATCAGGGATGACAATACTATGGAGTTCGAGATGTTCATTACTCCCCAGGGAGGCAGAGAAGAGAAGATGATGGAAATGACGATGACACGGAAGGAATCCGTGGCTCGCAAGGCAGCATAACGCAGATACAAATCCAAAAAGGCCGGAGAAGGAGTATCTCCGGCCTTTGATGCAATTATTCCAAAAAAGTTATCGATTATATTCGAGCATCCTTCATTGCTTCTCGAGACCGTCTTCTGATATAAAGTGCCTCTTCTTCCGGTATTCCAAGTGATAGAAGAAATTGCTGATGCATTTCCGGAGCCCGGCGCTCGAACTCCGCATGCCACTTGTTCATGGCAGCTTCATCCATTCCCGCAGCACGAAGCATTTCAATCCAAGTCCGCTTGTCTACTGCAACCGGAAGTTTTCCAAGCGTCTGGATGCGCAACATCTTACCGAGCAAATGCTGTTGGAACTGTAAATGACGGATCTCTTCACCGAGCTCTCGCATGCGCCGCTGCAAGACTGGTTTATTCGAATTGTTCCTGGCGGATAAAATACGACGAATATCTTCAATAGTCAGTCCTGCCTGCCGGAAGCTGCAGATCGATGCCAGTCTGTCTTGATCTTTTTTCGAATATTGACGATAGCCAGTTTTACTTCGTTCCGAGGGTTTCAACAAGCTAATGCGGTCATAATACAATAATGTACTGCGCGAAAGGCCGAATTTCCTTGCCAACTCAGTAATCCGAAACATCACATCCTCGATTCATTTCAAAAATGAACGCCCCGGGCATTATGCCTGAGGCGCTTCTGTTCACTTTGATTTCAGACGAATTTCCGCGATCTTCTCAGCAGGTAGCCCAAGCCATCCCAAAAAGCTCTGATGGCCTTCCGGATTCTCCTTCTCGAACAGGCTATGCCACTTCTGCATGGCAGAGTCATCCAAGCCCATCGCGCGGAACCGTTTTACCCATTCGTCTACCGTAACCTTGGTTTTCATGATCATTTCTCCTTTCTCATTTTTTTCATGGCCGTGACAAGAGAAAGAATAAACTATAAAGCGGTAGACGGGTCAAGTGAAAAAGTTACCTAAAAGGGACAATCAAATGATCCTATAAGAGCCATTATCTCATCTTAATATATTGATACTTCCTTTAATATGGTAATTAAGATATCTTCCTATCGATTGAGCACTCATTAATTTTATATTCTGCTTTTAGGAATATTTAAATATTGCTATAGGGAACCGTTGCTGAACATGACTTGCAACGTCTTTGATTTGTAACCGACCAATTTGATACTCGAGGAAGTTACCGGCACCATTTTCATAAATTAATTTTAGCAAGTTTATAGCAGTCATCATTGCTTATTGGACGCTTTCAACAATTCTCATTAGTTTTTAATGTTCCCGAAAATCTTTAAGGACGTTGGTTATTCCACCTCTGTGTCAGTCAAATGCGCCTCTAAGGCATGAATAGAAACAACGTCCCAATGTTTTGTTGTGGCAAATTTCGAAAGATCATCTCTGGAAGTGTACTGAATCAGTAGCGTTGTATGAGTACTACCTAACAGCGACCTTTTCCCATTGCTGATGTCTTCTGTGTTTAGTACTAATACATCCATGGCGACATTGTCAATTGTAAAGACCTGACCTACCGAATGTTAGGAAGTAATTAATCACTCATACCCCATAAGCATCAACAGCCGATGACGTTTGAGTTAGGAGGGATTTTTGTCATATCCTCATGAACCAATTTTTTTGACGCCATTTATTTTTCAAAATAAACTCTTGGGGATTAAGAATCAAATAAACTTTGTTTTTGAATATCCAGTTCCGTTCGTTAAGTTTTTTATTTAGCGATTGGAGATTATCTATCACTACATTTGCACCGCCGTCTGTCACTCCAATTAGATATTGGTTGTTGAATAGTGATTCTAAAAGACGCTCAACTTCGGCGCTTTTCATGCCAGCAGAAATAGCTATATTTTTAAATTTTGAATACTCACAAAGTGTTTCGTAATAGTAACTTTTTTGCAGTTCGTGAAGTATGTTTTCTATTTTGGGGAATTCTGCTTTAACTTCTGCAATCATATTATTGTGCAGAAATATCGTATACGCCTCGATAGCATAAATAAAATCATCATCGAGCACTTTAGCATGATCATTGTTGACGGCTGATTCAAATAATTTACTTAAAATGTAAATAATATCACGTGGCCGCGCTACTGCTAATTTTTTAATCAGATCAAATGGATGTTTATCTTTCGAAAAATCAAAGTATTCTTTCCATACTTCTTCTATTTCATGGGATGTAGTTAAATTTAAAATGTATTTAAACCTCTCCTCCACAAGTTTTTTTAAGAGATTTCCATGATGTTCCCATTTGATTTCATATGATCTTATTGTCAATTTGTCTGGTTCCCTTGTGCGTTGAAGAATATAATCATATATATCTTTTCTTAACATTATGATCGTGTTAGTTTTGATTTGTTTATCTTGTTCTTTCGATAACAACTCTCTTGCAATTTTATCACTGTATTCTAATAAGCCAAGGATCATATCAGACTGAACAGTCAAGTTATTGCGGGAATCCCAGCTTTTGTCCAGATTATCGGCAAGGATATTAAGCGTATAATATTTCTCCTTCTTAAAATATAGACGTAACACCTGAATAAGCTCGGTCAAATAACTTTTATATAATTCATCTAGCATTGCGGGATTTTCGACGATACTTTTTCCGTTCAAAGCCTCATGAATTTTTTTGATTGCACCAAAAAAGTTTAATGACAAAAGATCTCGGTGGTTACCTCTAAATTCGAGTATTTTCTCTTCTTCTGGTAAAAGAGTAGTATGCTCTTTTTGAATAATTTTGTTTTCTATGGCCAGAAGCAGTTTGGAAAGAATGACAAACTTCCAAACTGAATAAAATAAAGAGCGCTTTGAAATTTCATTTCTATATACTGATGATAATTCAACATTTTCCAGCAGCTCATCAGAGTCTGGTTTTAATATAACATTATAGTTGATTGCCTCCTTCTCAAGATCTTTCTCAAGCTTAATAAATAATGCTGACTTACCTGATCCTTTTCTTCCTACAAATACAGAAAGCGACCTCGACGCTGCTTTTTTGTACGCCTCAATCTCTACGAAATAATGAAGAAGTGATTCTTTTTCTTCTTCAGCAATTTCGCAGCCGATACCAAGTTTAAGAAGATTATATTTTTTATCAACTACTATAGCATCTGCTTCTGGCACTCTAACTACCTGATGCTTTGAAGACACAGATCCAAGTTGAGTTCGGATCCAGTCTTCTGTTTTTATAACGCATTCCTCTGAACTCGTATATTCCACTAAAATATCGTCATAATCGATTGGTGCATTAAAAGGAGCTGGGGCGACCAGCAATACATTTTTGTCTAGACCACAACCAATGCCGGCGTAGAAAGAATATTCTGCGTTGTGTCTTAGATTATCGGTGGTACTCTTTCCATGTAGGTGAATAACTATATTTTTAACTTTATATAATGAATGTATATACCAACTGAGAGTTTGATATTCGACTTCACTTGTATCATCATGAATTAAGCGATACTGTGAGGATGTCAGGAATTCTGTCAAGTCAAGAGAGGCTTGCGTGTCGATTTTACTAGAAATATAAAAAATATCATGAGTATCTATTTCAGCTTCGTCGAGTTTTATTAAAGAAGACAGAAGAACCGTTTGAACTCTATCCTTGGTTTGCAGTTCCGTTTGAATATGTTTATAGTTCGTGTATTGCTGATAGCCTATATTTTTTAAGAAGCGACATGCAGAATATCTTTCTTTAGCGCCTTCTATCGATGTATTTATAAAAACTAATAATTTCTTTTTCTTTCCTATTGCATACCCAAGCTCAAAAAGCACATTATGATTGAGATATGTCAAGTCACATGCAAATAATTCACTGCTATCAATATTCTCGAGCACTGTACGATTTATTATTTTCCCCCCTACTCGCAGGTCTTCCCATGACATCGCAGTGAATCCTCTTTGGTGCGTATTGTATTCAATAATCGCTTTTTTAATAGCATCTATTGTGTCATGATGCCCGCTTTCATACGCAAAGAATATTTTTTTCATCATAACATGTTCTCCATTATTAAAACTAAAATCCAGGCGATGGCAAGGGGACATCCTATAGTCCCTCTGTCTCAACAACACACTCTCCAACAAAAACATATTACTCTCAGGGCTAACTGGCTCAGCTGCTTTAATTAAATTGTTTTATCGGATCTGGATATATAGATAGATATTTGAAAATTATCGTAGGCAAAAGGAAGACTATCGTTTGTTGCGTTTTTATTATACGAATATGAGATGTGATGTCAAGGAGTTAAACAGGATACAGGATTCTAGAAACCGGATGCCAGATTCCGGATACCGGATGATGGATACAAAGCAAAACGTCTGATCATGAAACGTGATTCAAGAACACATCATTGTTTATTGTACAATTTCATCCAATTCTCATCAGCTTTTTTGATATTCCCGGGAATATCCTTGCTCCATTTTTCATACGCGGATTTGCTGCAATTCAAATAGAGTTTCCCGTCAACGATCTTCCATATTTCGGGATCGGTTATGGCTTTCCGCCCTTCTGACATAGCCCAGGCACAATAACCATCATACTGGGGCGCATATTTTTCTGGATTTGCCGCAAACAGATCCCGGTTTTCTTTCTTTGCAAAATACCACGTCATGCCGTGCCATTGGAATGCAAAAGAGTCGCTGCCTTTGAGCGCCTTACTGTATTTGAAATAAGCGACGGCATCGTATCCCTTTATAGCAACGGTATCTACCGAGGATTTTGCTGCAACAATGTTTGTTAATCCGAGCAAAAAAAACGATAGAATAAAAATTCCATTGATTGTTTTCATGGGTCTCCTCCTTAAAAACTATCTTCTTGTTAAATTATATTCTATTTTCAGGAAGAATAAAAAACAATCCTTAGGCGCTTGGCTTTTGCTTCTTGCGTTTATGGTTCCATATATAAGCGGCTGCAATACCTACACTAAGCAATACTGCCCCGATCAGCGCCTGATGAGAATACTGCATGATCAAGTCTCTGTTTGCACCGATAAAATACCCGATATACGATAATACCGTAACCCAAAGTCCTGCTCCAAATAATGTATAGAGCGTAAATTTTACATGGTTCATTCCTGCTAGCCCCGCAGGAAGCGATATCAAATGCCGAACCACTGGCAAAAGCCTGCCGATAAAGGTGGATACTTCGCCGTGATTTTTAAAAAAGGTTTCTACTTTCTCAAACTTCTCTTCTGTAATCCAAACGTATTTTCCGTATTTGAGCAAGAGCGGTCTCCCCAAGTACCGTGCGACAAAATAGTTTGCATACGCGCCTACAAGACTTCCCACCGTCCCGCACAGAATCACGATTGCCATGTTCATCTGGCCTTGTTGGGCAAGATAGCCTGCCGGCGGCATCACGATTTCGCTTGGAATGGGAATAATCGAGCTTTCCATTGCCATCAAGAGGAAAATACCGGGATATCCGAGTGCCCCGATTGTTGCTACCAACCATTCAATGATTTCATGCATTGATGCACTCCGTAAATAAATTTCAAATAACAAAGCTCAAATATCAAATAAAGTTCTCATCATCAAATCACAATATTGAAACGCTTGATAATTTGAAATCGTTATTTATTTGTGATTTGCAATTTATTATTTGATACTTGCTTATTCTGTTATTATTCCAATATTCTTCAGCATCCGCTCGTCTTCGCGCCATCCCTTTTTCACCTTCACGAGCAGCTGAAGAAAAATTTTTGTGCCAAGCATTTTTTCAGCATCCTGTCGTGCAAGCGTACCGATTTGCTTCAGCATTCCGCCGCCTTTTCCGATAAGAATGCCTTTTTGGGAGTCCCGCTCCACATAAATAGTGGCCGTAATCCGGACGATCTTCGGCTCTTCCTTCATTTCTTCGATAACCACTGCCGTGGAATACGGGATCTCTTCTTTCGTTAACCCGAATATTTTTTCCCGGATTATTTCTGATACGATAAATCGTTCCGGCTGATCTGTCAGCTGGTCTTCCGGAAAATAATGCGGACCTTCAGGCATCTGCTGAAGAATCCTTTCCACAAGTCCTCCCAGATCGCCTTGCAATGCGGAAACAGGAATAATTTCGGCAAATGGATACAGGGTTGCATATTCCTGGATAAGAGGCAAGAGCATTTCTTTTTTGACAAGGTCTGTTTTATTAATAAGAAGAAATACGGGTTTTTGTATCCGGGCAAGTGTTTCTATGATGAATTTATCTCCTGCTCCGGGCCGACTGGTAGCTTCAACGAGCATAAGAATAAGGTCAACATCCGGGTATGTTGCAAGCGCGGTCTTGACCATGAACTCGTTCATTTTATGGATTGGTTTATGGATGCCCGGAGTGTCGAGAAAAACCATTTGGGCATTCTGCCGGTTTACGATACCAAGAATCCGGTTTCGGGTCGTCTGGGGTTTATCCGAAATAATTGCGATTTTCTCTCCTAAAAGCGAATTTAAAAGGGTCGATTTTCCAACATTCGGTCTGCCGATGATGGAAATGAAGCCGGATTTGAACAATTTCTTGTTTGTCATGCCGGTAGAATACCTGAATTCACTGCAGGGTGCAATAGATTTTGAATACGCATTCCAATAGGTACTCACTAATTCAGGAAAATCTCTTTAAAGTTTATAAAGAGCATGCCGATAAGAAAACCATACATCTTACTATAGGTAACGGGAGGGAATGAGGGATGGAAAAGGTCATAAGTGAAGGCATTCAGCATGAAATTGTTAAAACCTATTATTTGGAAGGCATTCAAAAAAACAGCGATATTCCTGTTTGCATCCTGATTATCAAGGAAACCGCAGAAGGACAGGCCTATATCGAAAACAAGGTCTGGAACAGGGACGAAGTGGTCGATATCACTCCCGAAGGATCCCAGGAAGTAAAGATTATGTTCCCGTCGCTCCGGGTTGCCATAGCCAGGGGATCAAAAAGAATCCTTACAGCCTATCCTGATTCGACTATTTTAAGTGATGTTCGAGGCGGCAAAAAAGCGGTCATGGTTGAATCCACAGGCAGCAGCAGAACCGAAAACAATCTTTCTTTATGTGAAGTGAATGAAGGGATCAATTACACAAATTACGGAGAATTTGCTCAATCCCAAATTTGAGGGGACCTGTAGAAAAGGATGCATGTAGCATCTTCTGACGAACTGATTTTTTTCAGTCATGCTCCCCTCGTTCTTCTCTTCAAACACATCCCAAAGCAATACCCAATCGGATAGCTGCAACAAATTACATTGACAATGCCATACCCTTATCGGTATTATCTTTAGCTATGCAAACCAAATCCGGGCCTCGTGAACTCATTGAGAAAATAGTCTCTCTTAAAAAAGCACGCAATGCAGTAATCCTCGTGCATAATTATCAGCGGCCTGAAGTTCAGGACATCGCAGACATCACAGGTGACTCCCTTGAACTTTCAAGGGCAGCTGCAAAAACGGATAATCCGGTCATTGTCTTCTGCGGTGTCCATTTCATGGCGGAAAGTGCTTCCATCCTTTCTCCGGACAAAACAGTGCTGTTGCCTGAGGTAAGCGCAGGCTGTCCCATGGCTGACATGGTTACAGTAACCGGCAGACGCGAAACCAACCGCAAACTTTTCTCTGAACTGTTCGGTATTTCATTTGAGTTCGCCGACGAATTCACCCTTCTTGACATGAAAAAGAAATATCCCGGAGTGCCGGTGGTAGCCTACGTGAACACGTCAGCTGCGGTCAAAGCTGAAAGCGACATCTGCTGCACATCATCGAATGTCGTAAACGTTATTCAGTCCCTTCCGGAAGACACGGTGATCTGCATTCCGGACCGGAATCTTTCCACGTATGCAGCAAAACGAACCGGGAAAAAAATCATTTCCTGGGACGGATTCTGTAATGTGCATCATGCGCAGATCACTATTGAGGATGTAAAGCAAGCTCGCAAGGAACACCCGGATGCCGTGCTGGTCGTGCATCCTGAATGTTCTCCGGAAATACAGGACATTGCTGATTCTATTACCAGTACTTCAGGCATGCTGCGCTATTGCAAGGAAGCGAATCATCAGGAATTTCTTATCGGAACTGAAACAGGCATCTTGCACAAACTCACCCAGGAAAATCCCACGAAGAAATTTTATCCGGTTTCCAGAAAAATGGTCTGCCCGAACATGAAAAAAACAACCTTGGAAAGCGTCGTCCGCTCGCTGGAAAAGATGGAACATGTAGTGAAGGTCCCTGAGGACATCCGAATTCGGGCCAAACGAGCACTTGATAGAATGTTGGAAGTAAAATAAAGCCAAATTACAAAATCCAAGTTCAAAGTAACATAGTTATCAGAATCTTCGTCATTCCCGTGACAACGGGAATCTAGTGGTTATTGTTACTTATCTCTGGATACCCGCATTCGCGGGTATGACGTCTTTTACTATTATGGAACTAGCCATTCTCATACTCCTTGCAGCCATTGTGTTGATCCTCCTTTGGATACTTATTCAATCTCAGAAAAAAACTGCTGATCCCACCCTCTCCCTGATGCAACAGGAAGTACAGTCTCTTCGCGGGCAGCTGGCGGAAACCATGCTCAAGAACCAGGACACCGTAAATCTCCAGCTTGCTCAAATCATGCAGCAGGTAAATGCACAGCTTGGCCAGGTTGCCCAACAACTCCAAAAATCCACAGGAGACCTGAATACACGTCTTGATAATGCCGCTCGAGTTGTTCAAGATGTAAGCAAAGGGCTCGGCTGCCTGAGCGAAGCTACCAAACAAATCTTTGAAGTAGGCAAGGATATCTCAAGTCTCCAGGAAATCCTCCGGTCGCCAAAGCTGCGCGGCGGCCTGGGAGAACTTTTTTTGGGCGATTTGCTTTCCCAGATATTTCCTCCGGCATATTTTAACCTCCAGCATAAGTTTAAGAGCGGGGAAACTGTGGACGCGGTTATCCGGCTGGGACAGGGGCTCGTTCCGGTTGATGCAAAATTTCCTTTGGAAAATTTTAAACGAATCATGGAAACAACCGCAGAGGATGAGCGCACTGCAGCACGAAAAAAGTTTATTGCTGATGTCAAAAAGCATATCGATGCCATTTGCAGCAAGTATATTCTGCCTGATGAGGGGACGTTCGATTTCGCGCTGATGTATATTCCGGCTGAGAATGTCTATTATGAACTCATAATCCGCGATGAAGCAGTAGACACGGATAAAGCGCTTTTAAATTATGCGTTCACCAAACGGGTGATTCCTGTTTCGCCAAACAGTTTTTATGCCTATCTCCAGACGATCCTTCTGGGTCTCAAGGGAATGCATGTAGAAGAAGAAGCGCAGGCCATTCTCAAAAATCTTACACGGCTTGCCGGGGACTTTGAACGATTTAAGACGGAATTTGAATTAGTGGGAAAACATCTGGCAAATACAAAAGCACGATATGAAGAAGCAGACAAACGGCTTGAAAAGTTCAATGATCGGCTTCAGTCAATCAGCAGTACAGACAAATGCGAGTTGATTGAAGAGACAAGAAAGCTTCCGTTATAGGATAAAAACTAAGGAACCACGGGTAAACACTGCCAAAACGCATAGACAAACAGAGAATGAACGGTGTTGATCTGTGTTCATCGGTGGTTAAAACTACAATTCCACTCTTGTTACCACACCATGTAATTTATTATACGGAAGTTTGTAGAACTGGACAATGTTCGGCGTCAATCGCTTGATAAAGGAAAAAATGCTCCAGATAAATTTGCTCGGCAGGATGTCCTCTACTCCATAGAAAATAGTTTTTTCCTGAATTCCCGCACCACGGAGAATTTCCTCCACATCCGGCACTTCCATATACCCGGTATGAATCTCAAACGTTCGGAGTCCGGGAGCAAGCTCTTCCCGGAACAGTCCGGTCACCCCGAATGGTTCGTCACGTTTTACGATCGAAACGATAATGTTGTCTTCATAGATGATGTTATTCTTGAACATGGTATGGATAATATACGGCGGTATTTCCTTGGCATCGCGCGAAAAAAAGAGCGCGGTGCCGCTGATCTTGTTCATTGCCTTATATATCTGGTTGTAACTCAAGAGAAACACATCAATAGGAAGAGGTTGAAGCGCGTTATACAGTCTCCGCTGGCCTGAACGATACAGCATAATCAGGAGAAAAGGAACTGCTGCGATAATAAGAGACCAATAGCCTCCAGTCGGAATCTTGGTCGTATTGGAAAGAAGATAGACTGCGGCAACAACCGTGACAAATGCTGACATGATCCATTTCAGCCGCTTTCCCCGAAGAAAAAATATCCAGGTCATCATGATCCCGGTGATTGTCATCGTGCCGGTGACTGCCAGTCCGTAGGCTACTGCAAGGTTGCTCGACTGCTCGAACTGAACCATGATAAAAAGAACCGCCAGAAGCAGAAACCAGTTCGCAACGCCGATGTAAATTTGGGAATGGCGTTCCTTGGACGTATAGTCGACTTTGAACATGGGAATAATTCGCGTGGCGATGCCCTGATACACGATGGAGTACATGCCGCTAATCATGGCCTGAGAAGCTATGATCGTGGCAAACACACTGAGAATGAGAAATGGAATATATAAAACCTGCGCCTGGTAAAACACCATTTCAAACAGAACGTTTTTTGCCTCAGGATGCATGATAAGATATGCGCCCTGTCCGAAATAATTCAAGACAAGAGCGACAAATACAAAATGCCATGCTCGAACGATCGGAATGCGGCCCAGATGTCCCATATCGGCATACAACGCCTCTCCGCCGGTTACACAAAGAACCACTTCTGAGAGGACGAAGAACCCAATTATGCCGTTATGAATCATAAAGTTTAAAGCATAGTAGGGATTTACCGCTTTCAGTACTGTCGGTAAATGTATAATCGAAGTGATACCGGATACAGTGAGTGCAAGAAACCAAAGAATCATCAAGGGACCGAAGGCATCTGCAACCCGTTCACTTCCTTTTTTCTGAAAGGAAAACAGTAAAATTGCAATGCTTCCGGCAATAAGAATGATCGAGGATTGGCTTATTCCTTCGAAGCCTTGAATAAGGCGCATACCTTCCACGGCACTGAGAATACTGATAGCCGGTGTTATGACACCATCACCGATGAATAATGAAATCCCTATAAACGAAAGAAGCATAACAAAGGTAACCTGCCGGCCGGACCGCAAATAAGGCCTGAGGAGTTCGGTAAGCACAATAATGCCGCCCTCTCCCCGCTTTCCAAGACTCATGGCAAGCCATGCATACTTGACCGTGACCAGCAGAACGAGTGTCCAGAATATGAGCGAGAGAACTCCGATGACGCTCTCTTCAGTCCGTACAATGGTTGGTAAAAGGAAAATAACGGTGAGGGTGTAAATAGGGCTTGTCCCAATGTCACCGAATACCAGGCCGAGCGAATGGAACACTTTTCTGATGGAAGATGTTTTTAATGGCATTATTTTACTCGTACGACAAATGCAAAAAAGAGGCGAAGATCAGGCAGACACCTGCATCCTCATGCCTCTTTTGTATTGATGTATCCGTACACAGTGTGCGTTTTGTCATATCTGTAGTTCACGTATCCATGATACGAACGTTGATGCACAAAACGCATAAATGAAACAGATACCCGTTCTCGAAAGTGTGAATTATACTCGCCACATGGGACCCTGTCAATCGGAAATTCCATCGAAATTTTGTTTGGTTTTTGCTGTTCGTTTGCAAAAACTGTGGTCTTCTCGCCCCGAAAAGCATGCAGGAAAGATAACAAGTTCTTGACAAGCGACAGGTAATATCAGATAATATTTTTAAGCAATAATTTCTTTTTCCTGGTGCCGCGTCATTATGAGCGGCATATCTGTTTTTAATCTTGAACAGTGCTAAGGAGTGCGTTTTGCCACAGGAATATCTTGATTTTGAAAAACCGATTGCAGAACTGGAAAAAAAGATTGAGGAGTTGACTCTGTTCACCTCCCATGGCGACATCAATCTTGAAGAAGAAATTCTGAAGCTTCAAAAAAAGTCCGAACAGCTGCTGGCTGATATTTATTCGAAGCTCACCCCCTGGCAAAAAGTCCAGATCGGACGGCATGCCAACCGCCCGTATACCCTCGATTACATCGAAGCAATGCTTACGGATTTCATTGAAATGCACGGAGACCGCGGATTCGCCGACGATCCGGCTATTGTAGGCGGGATAGCCAAGCTGGACGGCGTACCGATCGTGATTATCGGCCATCAGAAGGGAAGAACAACCAAGGAGCGGGTTTACCGGAATTTCGGCCAGGCAAATCCGGAAGGGTATCGCAAAGCATTGCGATTGATGCGTTTTGCCGAGAAGTTCAATAGGCCGGTCATTACCTTTATCGACACGCAGGGAGCCGCACCGGGCATTGGCGCCGAAGAACGGGGCCAGGGAGAGTCGATTGCCCGCAATCTTGCCGTCATGTCCATGCTCAGGATTCCCATTGTCTCTATCGTGATCGGTGAAGGCGGCAGCGGAGGAGCGCTTGCTTTGGGAGTCGCCGACCGGGTTTTGATGCTGGAACATGCCACGTATTCCGTTATTTCTCCCGAGGGATGTGCTTCCATTCTCTGGAAATCCAGCTCCAAGGCGAGTGAAGCTGCAGAATTGCTCAAAATCACGGCCCAGGATTTGTTTCAGATGAAAGTAATTGATGAGGTCGTGGAAGAACCGATGGGCGGCGCACACCGCGATCCCCGCAGGGCAGCCCAGCTTCTTAAGGAAGCACTTACGAGGAATCTTGCAGAAGTAAGAGCGGTGCCGTGTCAGGAGCTGGTAAAATTGCGGTACGAGAAATTCAGGAAACTCGGCATATTCGACCAGCTGTAACGAGTCACAAAATGTCCTGCTTCAGCAGTGCAATGGCATGGCTCAGTTCCGTCATTGCATCCTGGATGTTGGCATAGGCAGATAAAAAGAGGAGCAGGCAATACTCTTCAGCAACCGGCACAACCAGTTCATTCCCGTCTTCCCGTGAAAAAAGAACAGCCTCAACTTTTCCGAATCCCAGTCGTCCGGCAATTGTTTTTATCCGGTCAAATTGAATTTCCTTCCAGGCGCCGATCAGTTTCACATCTCCGATTGCTTCCCCTGTCTGGGCAATTGTTTCTCCATCTCCATCCAAAAAAATGACCGCTCGGGCACCCGGTACTGATGCCAGCAAGTCTTTCAAAATTTGATTGATCAATAATCCTCCGCTGGCGGACATCCTATCCGAACAGCCAGAACAGCAGTAATGTTGTCCCTGCTCCCAATAAAGCTCCAATCACCACTTCCTTGGGTGAGTGAATGCCGGATGACCACCTGCTCCAGCTTACCATAAGGGCAAGTAAAAACGTCAGAAGAATAATCGGCAGCGAATTGATCATGAACAGGGTCGCGGTCCAGATCGAGAACGATACGGCAGCATGGCCGCTCGGCATTCCGCCCCGGAGAGGATCCCCTTTTCCTGAAAATGCTTTCATGATAATAACCAGCATAATGACAACCGAGAGCGCCACGAAAACAATAACATCGCGCGGTGCCTTGCGCAATTGCCAGTGGCCACTCACAATGGTTGCCTTGAGTGCTGGATAGAGAATGAGATACCCGAGCGTAATCGCGCCCACGGAAGCAACAAGCACAACACCGGCAGCGATGTCTTTCGCGATCTTTGCTTTAGGATGGAAATCTGCAGCAATCATATCCACAATGACCTCGATTGCCGTGTTCAGCATCTCGCAGACAAGAACCAGCACGATGGCCATGCAGAGCAGAATAAATTCGTCCCGGGATATATGCAACAGCAGGCTGAAAACAAGCGCGGCCAGAGCAGCGTAAAAATGATAGCGCATATGCCGTTGGGTCTTGACGGAATAAATGATGCCTTCAATAGCAAGGTTTGCGCTTTGGAACCATGTTTTTGGTTTCATCTCAGCCTCTTGAGGAGCTGGCGTTCCTTCCGTGCCATACGTGCCGCATCATGATCGCTTCGTTCATGATCATATCCCAGCAGATGGACAAATCCGTGTATCAGCAGCCGTTCAAATTCTCGGTCTGCGGTATGCCCCTGTTCTCGTGCCTGCCGTTCTGCAGTGGGGAGAGAGATGACAATGTCACCCAAGGGGGTATGGTTGAAGCTGGGAAGGGAACCCTCGCCATAGGAAAAAGAAAGAACGTCGGTTGTCCGGTCCTTTCCGCGATACCGGCGGTTGAGGGAACGCATGGCTTGATCACCGACAAAAAAAACGCTCAGTTCCCTGTCAGGAAGACCGGCGCTCTTGAGTAGTTTCCTGAGGAATTTCTTTATGCTTGCCGTTGCCGGACTTTTTTTCCTCAGATTGCTTCTTATCAGGATAGTTGACACTCGGTTTTTTTTCTCCTGGAAAATCCGCTCCCGGATAATCAATCCGCTGATGGAAAATACCCGTCAGGATAAGATTAAAGCTCCGGGAAATATCACGAAGGTCTTTCAAGGTCAAATCACACATAATCAGCTGATCATCAAGAAAAATTCGGGTAATAATGCTGCTGGTAAGTGCCTGGATTCTCTGGGGCGTCGGATTTTCAAGGGTTCGTGACGCGGCTTCAACCGCATCTGACAGCATAACGATAGCCGCAACCTTGGTTCGGGGACGGGGGCCATGGTAGCGGTAGTCCTCTTCAGCAATCGGTGCATACGGAGTGAGTTCTTTTGCTTTATGGTAAAAATACGTGATTAGGGATGTGCCGTGATGCTGCTGAATAATGTCGACAATGGACGATGGAAGCCGATGCATTCTGGCAAGCTCGACTCCGTCCTTGACATGCGATGCGATGATTAAGCTGCTCATGGAAGGAGCAAGTTTGTCATGTTTGTTTTCAGAAACACGCTGGTTTTCTATAAAATATTCCGGCTTATGGATTTTCCCGATATCGTGATAGTATGCACCAACGCGGGCAAGAATTGGATTCTCATTAATTGCTTCAGCAGCGGCTTCGGCAAGATTCCCGATCAGAATGCTGTGATGGTACGTTCCCGGACTTTTGTAGACCAGTTCTTTCAAGAGCGGTTGATTTGGGTCCATTAATTCAAGCAATTTAATATCAGTTGCGATGTCAAACAGCGATTCAAAAAAAGG